>Ga0126314_10000666_pt1 | contig 16366 bp, 13 predicted proteins | sample Plot105B_FD_92535 | JGI IMG/M metagenome (GOLD analysis project Ga0126314, IMG submission 92535) | Serpentine soil microbial communities from UC McLaughlin Reserve, CA, USA - Plot105B | ecosystem: Environmental > Terrestrial > Soil > Grasslands | place: USA: UC McLaughlin Reserve, Lake County...
CGCGCGAGGAACATGCCGGCCAATGTGACGATGAAGGCGGGCACTTGCAGATAATGGATGGCCAGCCCCATGGTCGCGCCAAAGCCGCCGGCAACGAGGATGGCGATGGCAAAGGCGAAGAGCGGGTGCATGCCGGCCCAGGAGATCAGCACGGCGACAAGCACGCCAGTGAAGCCAATGACCGCGCCGACGGACAGGTCGATGCCTCCAGAGAGGATGACGAAGGTCATGCCGACCGCTGCGATGCCCAAAAAGGCATTGTCGGTGAGGAAATTGCCGAGGACCCGCGTCGAGAACATCGATGGGAACTGCATGACGGCAAGGGCATAGGCGATGGCAAAGATCAGCGCCGTGGCGACAAGGGGGCGCAGGGAGCGGTTCATTTCGCGGCTCCCTTCGTGGCGGGTCGCAGACGCGCCGGGGCGAGCCGGCTGGCCAATGGCGACTGGATCACGAGGACGATGAAGATCAGGCCCGCCTTGACGATGAGGTTGAATTCGGGTGGGAAGCCGGAGACCAGAATGCCGGTATTCATCGCCTGGATGATGAGCGCGCCGATGACGGCGAGCGGCACCGAGAAGCGCCCGCCGAGCAGCGACGTGCCGCCGATGACGACGGCAAGAATGGCGTCGAGTTCGAGCCACAGGCCCGCATTATTGGCGTCAGCCCCGCGAATGTCTCCGGCGACGATAATACCGGCAATGGCGGCGCAGAAGCCGGAGAGGGAATAGACCAGCAGCAGCAACATGCGGCTGCGGATGCCGGCAAGGCTCGCCGCCGCGCGATTGACCCCGACCGCCTCGATGAAAAGGCCGATGGCCGTGCGCCGTACGATCAGGGTCACCACGATCGCCAGCACCAGCGCAATGACGGCCGCCATGGGGAAGCCAAGGAAGGAGCCGGTACCGATATAGACCAGCGTGGGATCGGTGAAAGTGACGATAAAACCTTCGGTGATGAGCTGGGCAATGCCACGCCCGGCAACCATCAGCACGAGCGTCGCGATGATCGGCTGGATATCGAGGATGGCAACCAATACGCCGTTCCAGAGCCCGCAAAGCAGCCCGACCGTCAGCGCCGCGACGACGGCGATCGGGGCGGGATAACCGGCGACCACCATGGTCGCTGCAACCGCCCCGGCGACGGCCATGACAGCGCCCACCGAGAGATCGACGCCCTTGGTGGCGATGACGCCCACCATGCCGATGGCCAGGATGGCGACCGGCGCGCCGCGATTGAGCACGTCGATCAGCGAACCGAAGAACCGCCCATCTTGCCAGGTGACGCGGAAGAAATTGGGAAACAGCAGCCAGTTGATCAGCAACACGCCGACCAGGGCCAGCAATTGCGGGTTGGCGAGTTTGACGAGCGAGCGGCGGATCACGATGCGGATCCTTCGCGGTGATTGGCAATGGCCTGCACGATGACCCCGGGATTGATGTTCTCGCCGTTGAGTTCGGCGACGAGTTCGCGATCGCGCATGACGACGATGCGCGAGGAATAGGCGACGACCTCGTCGAGCTCGGAGGAAATGACGACGAGCGCCAGGCCTTCGTCGCGCAGGCGATTGATGGTGCGCACGATTTCGGCATGCGCGCCCACATCGATGCCGCGGGTCGGCTCGTCGAGAATGAGGAAGGCGGGGTCGGTGGCGAGCCAGCGCGACAGGATCACCTTCTGCTGGTTGCCGCCGGAGAGCAGCTTCACCGGCATATCGAGCGAGGCAGCACGGATATCCATGCTCTCCCCGAACCGGCCGGCGATTTCCATCTGCTCGTCGCGCGTCAGCGCGCTGAACCAACCGAGCTTGCCCTGGAGGGCAATGACGATGTTTTCGCGCACGGAAAGATCGCCGAAAATGCCTTCGGCTTTTCGATCCTCGGGGCAAAAGCCGAAACCGCGGGCGATGGCGTCGGTCGGTCGGGAGATCGATGTGGGCTTTCCGGCGACGGCAACCGTGCCTTCATCCGCAGCATCGGCGCCGAACATGATGCGCGCCATTTCCGTGCGCCCGGACCCAAGAAGCCCGGCAACGCCCACGACCTCGCCCTTGTGAATGGTCAGGTTGAAGGGATGCACGCTGCGCTTGCGGCCATATCCCTTGAAGTCGAGCAGAACCTCGCCAAGCGGACGGTTTTCCTCGAGCTTTGTCGCGCCGGAGAACGCAATATCCTTGCCCAGCATCAGGCGCACGACATCGGTGCGCGTCAGGTTGTCGAGGGACTTGGCGTCGATCAGCTTGCCATTGCGGAGGATCGTCACGCGGTCGGCAATGGCAAAGACCTGGTCGAGGAAATGGGTGATGAAGACGACGGCGAGACCGGATTTCTTAAGATCGCCAATGATCTCGAACAGCCGCTCGACTTCATTGCGATCGAGCGATGCCGTCGGTTCGTCGAGAATAAGCACCTTGCCCGAAAGCTCGACCGCGCGGGCGATGGCAACGATCTGCTGCACCGCCACCGAATGGGCGCCGAGCTCGCTCGAGGGGTCGATATCGAGACCATAGCGGGCGAGGACCGCTGCGGAATCGCGCTCCATCTTCTTGCGGTCGACAAAGCCGAACCAGGTCGGCTGGTGGCCGAGATAAAGGTTTTCGGCGACCGAGCGGTTGGGCAGGAGATTGACCTCCTGATAGACCGTGCCGATGCCATAAGTCTGGGCATGCTGGGGATTGTTGAGCGTGACCGGCACGCCCTCGACGAGGACCTCGCCCAGGCTTGGCTGGTAAGCGCCGGTCAGGATCTTGATCAGCGTCGACTTGCCGGCGCCGTTTTCGCCGAGCAGCGCATGCACCTCGCCGGGCTTGAGGCCGAAATCGACCTTGTCGAGCGCGACGTGGTTGCCGAAAATCTTGACGATTCCGCGCGCTTCAAGCGCGTAGCCGGTCTCCGCCATAGTCCCCCCTGCCGCTCGAACCAGAGCGGGTGTCATCTTGCGTGGCCGCCTTGCCTTCACGACCACCGTGCTGCCCTCGGGCTTGACCCGAGGGTCACTATCGCCAAGCGCGACACCAATGTGGCTCCCGATATGGCCCTCGGGTCAAGCCCGAGGGCAGCACGGCGGCTGGGTTAGCCACGAGAGTAAAGAATGAGGCGGGCAGAGGCACGCAAGGCGCCTCTGCCCTTAGGTCAGATCAGTACCCAAGACCCTTGCGGCGGTCGTATTCGCCCTGCGGATCATCTTCAGAGGTGTAGAGCTTGGACTCGGTGATGATGAACTTTTCCGGTTCCGTGCCATCGGCCCAGAAGGCAGCGAGGGCGTCGAAGGCCGGGCCGGCCATGTTCGGGGTCAGTTCGACGGTGGCATTGGCTTCGCCCGCGGCAATGGCGGTGAAGATATCGGGCACGGCGTCGATCGAGACGACGAGAATGTCGGTACCGGGCTTCAGGCCAGCGTCCTTGATGGCCTGGATGGCGCCAACGGCCATGTCGTCATTGTGGGCATAGACTGCGCAGATATCGGCGCCGCCATTGGAGGATTTCAGGAAAGCCTCCATGACTTCCTTGCCCTTGGAACGGGTGAAGTCGCCGGTCTGGCTCTGCGCGATGGTGATGTTGGCAGCGCTTGCAATGCCTTCTTCAAAGCCCTGCTTGCGGTTGATGGCCGGGCTCGAGCCCACCGTGCCCTGCAGTTCGACGACGTTGCAGTCTTCGCCACCCACGGCGTTGACCAACCATTCGCCGGCCACGCGGCCTTCAAGCACCTGATCGGAAGCAACCGAGGTCAGATACAGGTCCTCCGGAGCGTCGATGCCGCGGTCGAGCAGGATGACGGGAATTTCGGCTTCCTTGGCTTCGGTCAGCACGTCGTCCCAGCCGGTCGCGACCACGGGGGCAACAAGGATGGCGTCAACGCCCTGGGCGATAAAGCCGCGGATGGCCTTGATCTGGTTTTCCTGCTTTTGCTGGGCGTCGGCGAACTGAAGCTGGACGCCGCGTTCTTCGGCCTGCTGCTTGGTCACGGACGTTTCAGCAGCGCGCCAGCCCGATTCCGAACCGATCTGCGAAAAGCCGATGACCTTGCCGGTCAGGTCCTGCGCAAAGGCAGCAGTGGACAAGGCAGTAGCGAGGCCGGCCGCGATGGCCAGCTTGGTGATGATGCTCACGATGGATCCTCCCAAAAGACCGCCCGGCGTTTGCGCTTCGGGCGATGAGAGGACGCTATATAAAGTACTATTATATGTAAAGAGGGTTCGGAGACCCAATGAAGAACGGCGGCCCGAGGGCCGCCGTTTGCACATTTGTTGTTTTCCTGGAGAGACTTACCAGTCGAACTGCTTGGCCATGGTCACCTTGAAGGTGCGGCCCGTGGAGCGGTCGACCGACAGGTTCTGGCGGAAGTCGGCATTGAAGACATTGTCGATGCCGAGCTGCAGCTCGGTGCCGGCGAGGGGGCCAGTATCCGGCTTCCAGGTCGCGAACAGGTCGAGCGTGGCATAGGCCTCAGCCGTGCCATTGCCGCCGAAGGCACCGGCTGCGACTACATAACGGCCCTTGTCGGCAAGAGTCAGGCGGGCACCGAGATCGAGGTCGTGCTCGACATTGCGGATACCCACGGTCAGGGCCACCTTGCTCTGGGGCACAGTGGTGAGCGGGGTATTGTTGACGAGGTTATCGCCGATGGTCAGTCCATAGGCGAGGTTGGCATAGAGCAGTTCGCTGTCATAGGAGGCTTCAACCTCGATGCCATAGATCCGCGCCTTGCCGATATTGCCGTAATAGGTCGTCGCCGGCTGGCCGACGGCGGGGGTCGCATTGGAGGCGATGAGGTTGGTCAGGTCGCTATAGAACGCCGTGGTCTTGAGCGCCGCGCTGTCGCCCGAGGTCAGGAGGTCATGACCCGAAAGGGCAAAGCCGGCTTCAAAAGTCTCGGCGCTCTCCTTGGCGAGGTTGAGGCTGGCATTCTTGCGCACGGCAACCGAATAGAGCTCGTCGATGGTCGGCAGGCGCTCGGTATGCGCATAGGACGCGAAGATACCGATATTGTCGGTGACGTCGTAATGCGCGGCGATCTTGGGCGAGAAGGCGCTGCCATTGATTTCAGGAGAACCGGTGGAAGAGTCCACCCAATGGAAGTCGCCGCGGGCGCCCGCTATCAACGTGAGCTTTTCGGCCCAGATGAACTCGTTCTGGACATAGATACCGAGCTTGTCTTCGCTGCCCTGCGGGTGGGCCGGAAGCGGCGCGGCATTGCCCGGACGAACAACGGAGCGTTCGAGCGTCGAGGCCTGGATGCCGGCGGTGAGATAGTTCTCGAAGTCGTCGGTGATCCACTCGACGGTGTTGTCGGCGGTCAACTGCCAGGTCTTGTAGCCATAGCGGGTGTCGACGAGGATATTGTCGGCGGTGATCAGGCCGACGCCGGGCACGACCGATCCCACGACCGTGCGCGGGCCGCCGACGACGGCGCGGTGGTTGGTCTGGTCGTTCTGGGTGTCCGAATAGCTCAGGTTGACCTTGAGATCGACCCAAGGATTGTCAGTCGCCGGATTTTCCCAGATCAGCACCGCGGTCTGGTCGACCACGTCGCGATCGGTGACGCCGAATACGGCATTGGTGCCGGTCTGGGCATAGGCCTGGTCCTTGGCGCTGCTCTGCCAACGCTGATAGGAGAGGCTCAACTCCTGCTCGCCCAGCTGCGCCGTGCCCTTGATCAGGCCCGAAAGCGTGCTGAAGTCCGAGCCGTCGAGAACTGTGCCATTGGCCAGCGTCACGTCCTCGCGGCGCCGCCAATTGCCGGCCGCCAGGATTTCGAACGTGTCGGTGACCTGCTGGGCCAGAACCGCCGAAGTCAGCGTACCCGTGCCATTGCTGTCAAAGCCGGCCTTGAGGCGCAACGCGCCCGTATTGCCGTCCTGGATGAAGTCCGAAGCATCCTTGGTCGTAAAGTTGATCACGCCACCAATGGCGCCGGCGCCGTAAAGCGTCGAGGAGGCGGGACCGCGAAGGACCTCGACCTGCTTATAGAGTTCGGGATCGGAGAAGAACGAGCCCATGCGGTACTGCTCGTTGAATTTTGGCGCACCGTCGACCGTGACGATGACGCGCGAGCCGTCCGAGGAGTTTTCCGTGGTGCCGATGCCGCGGATATTGAACGCCTCGCCGAACTGGCGCTGGCTACCCACCATGGTCACACCCGGCACGTTGGCGAAAAGGTCGCCCGTGGTCGAGGCCTGCAGCTGATCGATATCGGCCTGGTTGATGACCGTGACGGCCTGCGGCGTGTCGATGGCAACCTTGGGCGCACCGGCGCCGATCACCAGGCGTTCGAGCAGCGTAATATTGGTTGCGTTGACATTCTGCGCTTGCGCACCCTGCTGCGCAACGATGGCCAGCGCGACGCCGCCCAAAAGCGCGACCGCGCGTGACTTAACCAGCCCCATTTTCGTCTCCAGACATTTTTTTATTGGTCTTCGGCTGGCTGGCGGGAGGCTGGCTTGCCGGCTTGAAAAAAATAAGACTCTTTCAATCACCTATTGCGTGGATAAATTAATCTGGTTATGTGAGTCAAGTTTAATTCTTCCGCCACGACGTCCCTGTGCGACGTCGTAAAACGCTGACTCAACTGGATAAATTATGCCTGGATCGAAGGAGTCTCCACAGCCGAACCAACAGGAAAAGGTCGTCCTCAGCGACGATATTCTGGGTGGGCGCTCGGAGATCGTGATCGATCACCACGGTGTTAGCTATCGGTTGCGGGTCACGCGGCAGGACAAACTCATCCTCACAAAATAGGCCCGAGCCGTGATCGAGACAGTCGCCAAAACCGCAGACGAAATTCGCGCCCTGAGAGCGTTGCATCCGCAGATGCGTGAGCGGGACTTTGCCCGCATCCATGGCATTGCCGAGGGCCAGCTTGTGGCCGCCGAAGTCGGGCTCACCGCCACCCGCATCAGCGCCGATGTTGGTGCGGTGCTGAGGGGTCTCGAAGCGGTTGGCGAAGTCATGGCGCTGACGCGCAATGAAAGCGCCGTGCACGAAAAGATCGCCCCCTACGAAAAGGTCTCGATCAATCCCCATGCCTCGATTGTTCTGGGTGAACAGATCGACCTGCGCATCTTCCCCAGCCGCTGGGTTCATGGCTTTGCCATCGAGAAGACCGCCGAAGACGGCTCGGTCAAGCGCTCGCTGCAATTCTTCGATCGCGCTGGCGACGCGGTCCATAAGGTGCACGCACGCCCGGCCACCAATATCGAGGCATGGACTGCCCTCGTCGCCACGCTGCGTCTTGACGAGCAGACCAACACGCTGGCGGTCACGCCTTACGTAAAGCTGCCGGTAGAGGCCGCCCCTGCGCCCGTTTCCGAGTTGCGCGACTCCTGGTCGGCCATGACCGACACGCACCAGTTCTTCGGCCTCCTCAAGAAGCTCAATTTCGACCGCCTCGATGCGCTTGAAACGGTCGGCGAGGACTATGCCTGGCAGCTCGACCACACCGCCGTCGAATCCATGTTCAAGCGCGTGGCCGGGACCGACCTGCCGATTATGGTCTTTGCGGGCAATGCCGGCTGCATCCAGATCCACTCTGGCCCGATCACCAATGTCAGCCCCATGGGCCCCTGGCTGAACGTGCTCGACGAGACCTTCCACCTGCACCTGCGCCTCGACCATGTCACCGCCGCCTGGGCCGTGCGCAAGCCGACCGCGGATGGCCACGTCACATCAGTCGAACTCTATGACGAAAACCGCGAGCTGATCATCCAGTTCTTCGGCAAGCGCCATGAAGGCGTCGACGAGCGCCAGGAATGGCGTGCCGTCGTCGAGCAACTGCCGCTCTTTTCCACCTCCAACGCTGCCTGAGTTTTGAGAACAATGCGCATCCGTACCATGACGTCCCTTGCCGCCGCCCTTTCGGCCGCGGTCTTTCTCGCAGCACCGATCTCGGCCCAGGAGCTGCACAAGTTCGCCGACACGACCCGTCTGGTCTCGATCGGCGGTTCGCTGACCGAGATCTTTTATGAACTCGGCGCCGAAGGCACGCTGGTCGCCCGCGACCAGACCGCGCTCTATCCCGAAGCCGCTTTGACGCTTCCCGACGTTGGCTATATGCGCGCATTAGCGCCCGAAGGCGTGCTCTCGGTGAACCCGACCGGCCTCCTTGTCATCGAAGGCAGCGGCCCGCCGGAAGCCCTCGAAGTGCTGGCCAATGCCGGCGTCGAATACCAGACCGTGCCTGAGGGCTACTCGGCCGAAGGCGTCGTCATCAAGGTCCGCGCCGTAGGCGAGGCCCTTGGTCTCGACGCGGAAGCTGAGGCGCTGGCCACTGAACTTGAAGCCGAATTTGCGGCGCTCAAGGCCCGCACCGATGCGGTCGAAGCGCCCAAGAAGATCCTGTTCATCCTCTCCAACCAGGGCGGCCAAATCCAGGCATCCGGCACCGGCACCGCAGCCAATGGCATCATCGCTCTCGCCGGCGCTGAAAACGCCGTCACCGAATATGAAGGCTACCGCCCGCTGTCCGAGGAAGCCATCACCGCCGCCGCTCCCGACGTGATCCTGCTGATGGACCGCGGCGGGGACCATGGAGCGACCGAAACCGAACTCCTCGCTCACCCTGCCATCGCCCTGACCCCGGCCGGCCAGAACAAGGCGATCTACCGGATGGATGGCGCCTATCTCCTCGGCTTTGGCCCGCGCACCGCGGCCGCGGCCGGCGAACTCGCCGACCTGGTTTACGGCCAAGCCGCACACTGACGAGACGGATAAATGGCCAGCATCATGACCTTGCCTGCATCAGGCACGTTGACTCGACCCGAAGGTGACCGCAGCCATATCGGCCGCCTCACCGTCATCGGTCTGGTCTTTGCGCTCCTCGCAGCCATGGTGCTGTCCATGACCACGGGCGCCTCCGGCGCCTCGGCGCTCAATCTCCTCGGCTCGTGGCTTGGCCTCGTGCCGGCCGACGATCCGGCGCTGCTCCGCGACCACGCTGTCATCATCAATATCCGCATGCCGCGCATGGTGCTCGGCGTGCTGATCGGGGCCGGGCTTGCCATTTCGGGCCTGCTCATGCAGGGGCTGTTCCGCAACCCGCTGGCCGATCCGGGACTTGTCGGCGTATCGAGCGGCTCGGCGCTTGGCGCTGTCATCATCATCGTCTTGGGCGGTACGGCGCTGGCGCCATTTACCTCGGCACTGGGCATCTGGGCCCTGCCGGCGGCGGCCTTCGGCGGAGGGTTGGTCACCACCACCATCCTCTATCGCGTTGCGACGCGAGGCGGCCAAACCGCTATCGCGACTATGCTTTTGGCCGGTATCGCCATCGGCGCGCTGGCTGGGGCCTTCAGTGGCGTGCTGACCTATATCGCGAGCGAAAACCAGCTGCGCGACCTGACCTTCTGGGGCATGGGGTCGCTGGCCGGCGCAACCTGGATCAAGGTGCTGGCGGCCGGTCCCATCATCGTCGTCGCGCTTGCGATGGCCGGGTTTTTATCCAAGGGGCTCAATGCCATGACGCTGGGCGAGGCGACGGCTTCGCACCTCGGCGTGCCGGTGCAGCGGTTCAAGCGGCTGACTATCCTGGCGGTGGCGGCGGCGACCGGCGCCTCGGTGGCGGTGAGCGGGGGCATCGGTTTTGTCGGTATCGTCGTGCCGCATCTGCTGCGGCTCGTGATCGGTCCCGATCATCGCTATTTGCTACCCGCCAGTGCAATTTTGGGGGCTACTTTTCTCCTTATGTGTGACGCTTTGAGCCGCATCATCGTGGCCCCGGCGGAATTGCCGATCGGCATCGTCACGGCAGCCTTTGGCGGGCCGTTCTTCCTCTGGATTCTGCTGCACCGCCGCAGCGCGTTTGCCTGGTGAGAGCAATGATCGCAATCGACTCGATCAACGTCACCGTCAGCGGGCGCAAGATCCTTCACGAGGTCTCGCTCGAAGCGCTGGCCGGCAAGCTGACCGCCATCATCGGGCCCAATGGCTCTGGCAAGTCGACGCTCCTTAAGGCGCTGTGTCGCGACTATGCCTATTCCGGCACCATCACGCTCGATGGCCGCGACATTGCCGGCATGAGCGCGGTTGAGATCGCGAGCCAGCGCGCGGTGCTGCCGCAGTCGAGCAATCTGCCCTTTCCGTTCACCGTCCGCGAAGTGGTGGCCATGGGCCTCACCGCCGGGCGGCCGGGTGTGCATCCGCGGGCGCTGCAGCATCTGCCCGAAGAAGCGCTGGCGCGCGTCGATCTCTCGGGGTTCGGTGGGCGCTTTTATGGCGAACTTTCGGGGGGCGAGCAGCAGCGCGTGCAATTGGCGCGGGTGCTCTGCCAGGTCTGGGAGCCGGTCGTCGATGGCGTGCCGCGCTATCTGTTTCTGGACGAGCCGGTATCGAGCCTCGATATCAAGCACCAGCTGATGATCATGGATGTGGCAAAACGCTTTGCCCGCAGCGGTGGCGGCGTCATCGCCGTGCTGCACGATCTCAACCTCACCGCGCTTTACGCCGATGCCATCACGGCATTGCGCGAGGGCAGGGTGGTGGCAAGCGGCCGGCCCGAGGCGGTGTTGACGGACGAGGTGCTGGAGGCGGTGTTCGACGTACCCTTGAGGGTCGGCGTTGCGCCGCGGGCTGGATCGTTTGTCTTGCCGCAGTCGGTGGGGCAGGGGGTGGCGGTCGAGGTGGCTTGAGGGTTCGGTGCATGTTGCTCCACCCCCTCCCATCCTCCCCCATCAAGGGGGAGGTGCCGGCCGGTGTATATGGTGAGATAGCGCCCCAAACTCGATCTTCACCTCCCCCTTGATGGGGGAGGCCGGGAGGGGGTGTTGGCAGGCGCTGAACTAGGCCGATTTACCGCCCCAATTTTCCATCGACGATCGAGGTCGCGAGCGGCGCCGGGCGGGTGACTGGCGTCGTGATCTCGACCACCCGCCCACTCTTCGATGACGTCTCGAATGCTTCCATCACTTCGAGGACGTGCAACGCAAGGTCGCCACTGGCGCGGTGGGGGCGGTTTTCGACGATCGCATGGGCCATGTCGGCAAGGCCGATGGAGCGGTAATTGCCGTCGGCATAGGGCTGATCGGTGTCGACATTGGCCCACTCGCCGCCCTTCTTGAGCAGTTCTACCTGACCACCAAAATGGTTGGGATCGGGCACGATGAGGCTGGCTTCCGTGCCGTAGATTTCGAGCGGCACATGCTTGTGGCCGGCAACGTCAAAGCTCATGGAAATCTGCACGACCGCGCCATTGGCAAAGACCAGCGAGCCGGAGACGTGGGTCGCGACATGGACCGGAATGACCTCGCCATTGCGCTCCTTGGACGTGATCGTGCGCGTGTCGCGCAGCATGGTGCCGGTGCCGAAAACCTTAGCCACGGGGCCGAGGAGATTGACGAGATCGGTGATGTAGTAGGGACCCATGTCGAGCATCGGGCCGCCGCCGGCTTCATAATAGAAGGCGGGATTGGGGTGCCAGCGCTCGTGGCCCGGGCACATGAAATAGGCCGTGCCGCCCACGGCCTGGCCGAGTTGGCCTTCGTCCATGATGCGGCGCGCCGTCTGGTGCGAACCACCGAGAAAGGTGTCGGGGGCGGAGCCGACGCGAAGATTTTTGGCCTTGGCCGCCTCGACCAGCGTCTTGCCCTCGGCAAAGACGATGCCGAGCGGCTTTTCCGAATAGACGTGCTTGCCGGCATCGACGGCGCGCAGACCGACATCGACATGGGCCTTGGGAATGGTGAGGTTGAGGATGATCTCGATCTCGGGATCGGCAAAGAGCGCATCCATGCTGACCGCCTTGACGCCGAATTCGGCGGCGCGCGCTTCGGCGGCGGCGGGGTTCATGTCGGCTACGGCCTTGATGTCGAGCACAGGAAAGCCCTGCGCGGCCTTGAGATAGGCCGAAGAAATATTACCCAGGCCAACGATACCGATGCCTACCTTGCGCATCACTCTCTCCCATTGTCGCGACCCGACAGAACGGATCGCCTCTCTCGCCGCCATGGTCCGGTAGCGTCCTCAAGAAAGCTTCTGACATGTTAGCTCCGGCCGAGACAACGGCAATCGAAGGGGGAGGCAAATATTGTTGACCCCATATTGACATACGTACGTCAGCTCGACTTTACTTGCCCAATGTACCCCCGTCGCCCGACGGGCCGGTGTGCGGCTGAGCACCCCAATAGCCATGCGGCTGTTGGGTCGTTTCGCTTTTGCTTGATCTGCTCGCGCCAATCTGATCATCTCCGCCCTTCTAAGACGACGTCCCATGCGGACGGATGAGGGGATAGTTCCGTGTCGCAAGACGATTTGCCGTCCGCCGGGCGCAGCAAGCGCGGCGTGAAGCCGTCCGGCAAGCCGACGCTCAAGACCATTGCCCAGATGACGGGACTTGCGGTCACCACCATTTCCCGCGCGCTCAACAATGCGCCGGAACTGGCCCAGGAAACCCGCGACCGCGTGCAGCGCATCGCCGCCGAAATCGGCTATCTGCCCGATCGCGCTGCCTTGCGGCTCAAGACCGGCCGCACCAATGTCATCGCGCTGGTGCTCGAGCCCGACGAGCAAATCTACGGTTTTGGCACGGCGCTGGTCACCGGCATCACCGAGGCGCTGCGTGATACCTCCTACCACCTCGTCATCACCCCGCTCTTTCGCAATGTGCAGCCGATCGAGCCGATCCGCCACATCGTGCGCAACCGCATGGCCGACGGTGTCATCTTCTCCAAGGCCGAGACCTTCGACGAGCGCATCCGCTTTCTCATCGACAATGACTTTCCCTTTGTCAGCCACGGCCAGTCGCGCTGGCCGGAGGCGCATCCCTTTGTCGACTTCGACAACGAGGCCTATGCCTACGGCGCGACCCTGCGCCTTGCCGCCAAGGGTTGCCGTAAGGTGTCGATCGTCTTGCCCGACAGCGCGCTGACCTATTGCGACCATCTTAAATCGGGTGTCGAGCGCGCGGCGCGGGAGGCCGGGATCGGCTTTGAATTTGCCGCCGACGTCAACCTGGCCAGCCCGACCGACGCCATCCGCAACTATGTCATCAAGCGCTCGAAGCGCCCCGATGGTCCAGATGGCTATATCTGTGCCTCGGAAGTCTCGGCGCTCGCCATTCTGGGCGGTCTTAGCGAAGCGGGTCATGTCGTGGGCGGCACGGCCCATGTCGTGACCAAGCAGTCGACCTCGATGTTCATGCAGTTCCAACCGGCCGCCGAAACCGTGAGCGAGGACTTCAGTGAGGCTGGACGCCGATTGGGCCAGGTCCTGCTGCGACGTATCGCAAGAGAAACAGAGGGCCTGAACTATACGGCCGAGCCGCATTTCGACTGGGCCGCCAAGAACGTCGCCTAGGTCCCCCTGACTTTCCAATTGCAATATTGGAGTGCCGTCACTTGGTGGTGGCGCCGGACGTCTGGCCAAATCCCTGTCATTGCCAGATAAAAACGTAGTTTTCCGTATTTTCCCCGCACGAGGGCTGCGAGTGAGCCGCGATCCTTGTCCAATTGTGGCGTAATACTGGGCAATCCCCATGGCCTCGATACCGCCTGGAATGCATAAAATTGCATGCATTTTTTGTGCCCTTGCAGCTGCACAAGTCGCTTTTCCAATGAATCAAACAGTATTGGCAACGCCGAGACTCTGAATCGAGCCAGAGTCTAACGCGCAAGATTCACTTGCCATCGGGATGGACTCTGAGTCGTCGTGCTCTCGGTGAGATATATATCTCAAAATTATGTGTCAGTTATACTAATGACTCGCAATCGAGATTGGTAAACGTCTTGCATCCGTAACCATCGGTTAAGCCATACATGGCAAATTGATGGCAGGCCGGATGGGAATACGGCCGCAAACATCGTCAGACAACTATTCGGACGGGTTCGCGAGCCGCCTGACTACTTCGTACCGTTTATCGGTTGTTAACTACCCAACGCCTGAGAGCATTATGACATTGCAGATCATCCATTCGACCCGGTCGTCGTCATGACCGGGAACAGCACCTTCACGCTCGTTCTGTCCGGCGACGTCTCCGTCAAGGCGGCAGGCAATGTGCACGGATTGCTCAAGGGCGCGCTCGCCGAGCACGCGAGCATTGCCATCGATACCGCCGGTATCGACCAGGCCGACGTCACCACGGTCCAGTCGATCCTGGCAGCGCGCAGCAAGGCTGCCGCCCTTGGCAAGACCTTTACCCTGGCGGGCCCGCCCGGCGAGAAGCTCCACGCCGTCCTCAAGGGCGCGGGCTTTCTCAACCCGACGCAGCCGGCAGCGCCATTCTGGACCTCATTCCACTAACGCCAACGGGACGCGACGGCATGACCAAGACAATTCTCACAATCGACGATTCCGCTTCCATTCGCCAGATGGTGGCCATGACCCTGTCCGCCGCCGGCCTCGATGTCATCGAAGCGGTCAATGGCCAGGACGGTTATGACAAGGCAACTACCAATACGGTCCATGCCATCATCACCGATCTCAACATGCCCGTTCTCAACGGCATCGAGTTCATCCGCAAATATCGCCAGCACCCCGCCAGCAAGGGCATTCCGATCATTCTTCTGACCACCGAGTCCGACGAGGAACTCAAGCGTCAGGCCAAGGAAGCCGGTGCCACCGGCTGGATCGTGAAGCCTTTCAAGCAGGATCAGCTGCTGGCCGTGATAAAGAAGGTCACCGGGGCATGAACATTTCCGACCCCTCCGAGACGTTCCGCCAGGAAGCGCGCGAGCTGCTCGAACAACTCGAAGCCGGCCTGCTCGATCTTGAGCAGGACCCCTCCAATTCCGATCTCATCAATTCGACCTTCCGGGCCCTGCACACCATCAAGGGTTCGGGCGCCATGTTCGGCTTCACCGCCGTGGCCGAATTCGTCCATGAGTTCGAGACCGCCTTCGATCGCGTCCGCAAGGGCCAGAGCCAGGCCAATACGGCCCTGATCGGGGTGGCGCTCGACGCCAAGGACCACATCCACCTGTTGATCGAAAACCCCGATGCCCCGATCGATGGTGGCGCCGAGATCCTGATCGAGCTGCGGGCTATCGTCGACGGTGCGGCCGTTGGCGCACCCGACGAAGCGCCGCCCGCTCCCGCGCCAGTTGCACCGCCTGCTCCCGTTGCGCCGCCGGCCAGTGCTGCCGCCAAGCAATGGCGCCTGACCTTCTACCTGCCCTCCGACGCGCTGATCTATGGCACCAATCCGCTGCTGCTGCTCGAAGAGCTGGCGCAGATCGGGCCTTGCGTCGTCCTGGCGCTGACCGATCGCATCCCTGACATCGATGTGCTCGATCCCGAAGCGAGCTATCTCGGCTGGCAGGTCGATATCGAAGCCGATGAACCCAGCGCGGCCATCGACGACGTCTTCCTGTTCCTGCGCGACAATATGGAACTGACGCTCATCCCGCTGGCGGGTGACGTCGCGCCGGCCCCGGTCGAGGCATCCGTCGGTGCGGTCATCGACCTCGCCTTGGATGATGTCATGCCCGAAGCCCCGTTCACCCCGGAAGTGGCCGCCGCCCCCAAGCCTGCCGAGGCCCCGGTCGCCAAGCCTGCGGCGAAGCGCTCCAAGGCCACCGAAAAGTCCGAGGACAAGCCGCCTGCTACTTCCCTGCGCGTCCCGGCCGAGCGCCTCGACGAGCTCATGGATCGGGTCGGCGAACTGGTGATTGCCCAGGCCCGTCTCAGCCAGATTGCGGCCAGCTCCTCCGATGTCGGGCTCAAGACCATTGCTGAGGAACTCGAACGCCTGTCCTCGGGCCTGCGCGACACCACCATGGGCATCCGCATGGTGCCGATCGGGACCATTTTCTCCCGCTTCCGGCGGCTGGTGCATGATCTGTCGACCGAACTGGGCAAGCAGATCGAATTCATCACCACGGGCGAAGAAACCGAACTCGACAAGACCGTCATCGAGCGCCTCGCTGACCCGCTGGTGCACTTGATCCGCAATTCGCTCGACCATGGCCTCGAGAGCGCTGAAAAGCGGGTTGCCGCCGGCAAGGATCCCAAGGGCACGGTGCGGCTCTCGGCCGTCTATTCGGGCGCCGAAGTCGCCATTGCCGTGGTCGACGATGGCGCCGGGCTCAACCATGAACGCATCCGCGCCAAGGCCGAGGAAAACGGCCTCGTCGCTCCCGACGCTAAATTGACCGAGCAGGAACTGAACCATCTCATCTTCGCCCCCGGTTTCTCGACGGCGAAAGAGGTGACGGCGCTCTCCGGCCGCGGCGTCGGCATGGACGTCGTCAAGCGGACCATCGATGGCCTGCGCGGCACGATCGATGTCACGACGACGCCGGGCAAGGGCTCGACCTTTACCCTTCGGCTGCCGCTGACGCTTGCCATCATCGATGGCATGCTGGTGCGGGTCGGGGACGGCCGCTACACCATCCCGCTCGCGGCGGTGGAAGAATGCGTGGAACTGCCCGACGGCATCGAAG
>Ga0126314_10000668_pt1 | contig 16334 bp, 14 predicted proteins | sample Plot105B_FD_92535 | JGI IMG/M metagenome (GOLD analysis project Ga0126314, IMG submission 92535) | Serpentine soil microbial communities from UC McLaughlin Reserve, CA, USA - Plot105B | ecosystem: Environmental > Terrestrial > Soil > Grasslands | place: USA: UC McLaughlin Reserve, Lake County...
CTTCCAAATAAAGGAGCTACACAAGTAATATAACTCAAAGGAGTTATTTTCTCTATGAATAAGTCGCAATGGGCCTTGAAAAAGATGTGCCAGTTACTGCCGTTGTAACTAGGACAAAGGTCTGGTTGCCGGTATTTATAGTGATATAATAGAATAGTATGTATAATTTGTAAACCCTATCTTTTATAAAGAATTAGATATGTTGATTATCGGATATACATGAGATACAAACTTCTTGGAAAAAGTGGACTGAGAGTTTCTGAGCTATGTCTAGGCACTATGACATTTGGAGAGGACTGGGGCTCTATGTTGCCTGGAGCTTCTAAAGAAGAAGCCAGGAAAATATTTGATATATTTGTTAATAAAGGTGGCAATTTCATTGATACTGCAAACGTATACCAAAAGGGAACTAGTGAGAAATACATTGGCGAATTCATTTCTTCTCAAAGAGAAAAGTTTGTTTTAGCTACAAAGTACACGCTAACTACAAATCCAGATGATCCTAATGCAAGTGGAAACCATCGTAAGAGTCTAGTTCAATCTGTTGATGGAAGTCTTAAGCGGTTGAACACTAACTATATAGATCTTCTTTGGGTTCATGTATGGGACCCTATGACTCCAATTGAAGAAGTCATAAGGGCATTAGATGATATGGTAAGGTCTGGAAAAATTCTTTATATTGGGATATCAGATGCCCCAGCTTGGATTGTTTCATATACAGATGCTATTGCAAAGCTACGTGGTTGGACACCATTCATAGGAATTCAGATAATGTACAACTTAATTGAAAGGTCTGCTGAAAGAGAATTGCTGCCAATGGCTCGTGCATTGGATATTGGTGTGACTGCATGGTCGCCTTTGGCTGGAGGAGTTCTTTCAGGAAAGTATAGTAATATACAAAAAAATGCTGACGAACAAAAGAGGTTCAGCGCTAATAATCCTATGAGTGCTTCATTTGTAAATGACAGAAATATTTCTATTGCTGCTGAAGTACAAGTTATAGCTAAGGAAATCAACAGGACACCCTCTCAAATAGCATTGAATTGGATAAGACAGCGACAACATAAAGTCAAAGACAAAGAGGTCATAATACCTATCATAGGAGCTAGAACTGAAGCTCAAATTATTGATAATCTGGGTTGTTTGGATTTTGAGTTAACACAAGATCAACTGAAGAGATTAGATGAGAAAAGCAAAATACAATTAGGATTTCCGCACGACTTTATATCTGAAGAGGCCAAGATCTTCCTATATGGAAATACTTTTTCACTGATAGACAACCATAGAGCTGGAATTTTATAAAATTTTTTTATTGAGAGCCATCAGAGTCACCAATAGCTTAGTATATTGTCATATTCTGTTATCAAATCTTTGGTAGCAACATCATTCTGCATCTTCTACTAGCACTGTATATTACAATTTGTTTAATAGTGATTCTTTTCTCTAAAATGATAAAACTTCAAAGCTAGTCTAAATGCATCAAATATATCGTTGTATGATGTTGACTCTGTCCAATACACATCATTATCTAATCTAGTATATAACTGCAAAAATAGTAATTGCTGTATATTATCTAATCTTATTATCATTATGTGTGTCTTTTATCATTTTGAGTTCTTCTTTTATCATTTTGTGAATCTCATTAGTTAGTTCATGCTGAGCCTTAATTAATTCGTCAATATTTCGGCTTTGCCTTTTATCAACTATCAGTATTAGCAATCTAACGCCAAGTGATATGATAATACTCATTTCCGTATTTTCTATCTTTGGAGGTACTGCATCTGTAAGATAAAAGAATACAAGCGAAGATCCCAATACTATCAGTCCTAAAAGAACTAACTGCGTCTCATTCATACGGTGTTCATTATTTTGCAGTTGCCTATTTACATTTTCTGATAACAGTCATCTTCTAATTCAACAATTCTCTACCAAATCCAATTTAAGTTAGTTGGTTAGTTACTTAGTTACTCAGTGATGCCATCTGAAATGAAATACATAGTACTTGATTTGCAGGCTAAAGATGAAGGTATTGCTATAATAAAGATCAACAGACCTGACGTCCTTAATGCTCTGAATAAAGAAACTATGTCAGAATTATCTACAGCAATTGACATTGTTGGTGCGGATGATAAAATAAAGGTTGTAATTATAACTGGTGCTGGAGAAAGATCGTTTTGTGCAGGAGCAGACCTCAGATATGTAGTAAATATTGACCCTATTGAAGCAGAAAGATATGCAACCTTTATTCATGGTTTGCTTAATAAAATAGAGAATTTAGAAAAGCCAGTTATTGCTGCAATCAATGGCTATGCCTTAGGTGGCGGTTGCGAACTCGCATTAGCATGTGATATAAGAATAGCATCAAGCAATGCAAAGATAGGTCAGACAGAAGTCACAGTTGGGATTCCACCAGGGTGGGGAGGAACTCAAAGACTCCTAAGAATTGCTGGACCATCAAAAACAAAGGAACTCATCTATACAGGAAAAATGATAACAGCAGAAGAAGCAGAAAGAATTGGACTTGTTAATAGAGTGATTAGATTGAGTACTGAACAAGATATTACTACTACCACACCATCTTCTACCAATTATCAAGAAGAACAACAGCAGCAAAAACAAGAAAAACAGAAAGCCAATGAACTTGCTAAAATTCTAAACACAAAGTTGATGGATGAATGCCTCTCCCTTGCAAAAGAGATTGCAGAGAACAGTTTTATGGCCATTAAAACTAGCAAAATGTTAATCAACAAAGGAATGGACGTAGACATTAACACAGGATTACAGCTAGAAGTTTATGGTTGGGCATTATGTTTTGCGCATGAAGATAGACAAAAAATGATGTCTGCATTTTTGAATAAAGCCAAGAAGAAGTAAAGGGACACAAAATAAGAGCATTTCAAACAAGTGATTCTGATAACGTCATAGAATTTATTTCAGATATCATTGTTAATGAATTTAAATTCAAGCTCGAGTATCTGGAGGTTTTTGTCTTGTCTTATTTTTTTCCAGGAGTGCACGATATCCGACATTATCACCTTTCCAACCATCATTGTTCTCGCCTGATAGCTTTGGGACTTTTTTGCCTTTGTTCCACCTTAAGACCATATTTATGAAATATTCTATACAACTTTGAGCGAACATAGGTTCCATTCTTCTTTGCAATCTGATTGTGGCCACTTAATACTTTATTCCTTGTAAATAATCATTCCATGTCCTAATCCATCTTTTGTCATGACAACTAGTAGTTGATTACCAATAAATTATTTATAGAGATACCGCAAATAAGCTTGAAAATTCTCTAGCCAGATGAGACACTCTATGTAATAGAATGAGAATTCTCATTTCCATATGGCAGTAGTAAAAATACAGAGGCTAGAAAGAGTCAGATCATACATCTGCCAAGAGGAGAATTTCATACTTACAAAAATAATGGCAGCTCTCCTGTAAAGTTATTGGTAATTATCATTCCGCCACAATTTAAAAGGTTCTTGGAGGAAATCGGAATACCAATTGACGATAAACCGTCCTTTCAACCACCCCCAGTAACATCTGCAGTTGTTGAGAATATTGTAAAAACAGCGGCAAAGTATGGTCTTGAAATAAAGACATAGACAAGTACATCTTTGCTTATTTTCTTGCATAGTCTATATACTCTTCACTTTTATCTGCTGAACTCAGTCTCTGCTTTCTCTGAAATGGTAAAACTTTAGTGCTAACCTAAATGCACAAATATATCGTTATATGATGTAGACTCTTTATCTAATGTACCATCAATATCTACAGCAGTTCTTAATGCTGTTAGTAGCTTTCGTCAACCGTGGTAGTAAACGCCCTTGCAGCATCAAATGATGATAGCAACAACAACGGCGGTGAACTCAGTAATTAATTCTTAGAACACGATTTGTTGATACTGGACAAATCGCATCCCGGCTTAGTTACCTAAATGACCTCTGTGCTTGTCATGTGATAGATTCATCTTTCTCCTCTTTTATATGGTATAGCCAATGCGGCTGGTGCAGCAGTTTTCTTATACATTCCTGCCAATATTGCAATTGGTATCAAATATGGCAGCATTAATAGAAATTGGGATGGAACTGCAGTCCCTACAGCTTGCAGACCTAATTGGAAGGCATCCACGAATCCAAATGTTAATCCTCCCAATAATACATAGAATGGTTTCCATCTACCAAATATGACTACCGCAAGTGCAATCCATCCTTGACCTGCCGTAATATTTTCCAAAAAGTAACCTGTTGTAACTAGAGCAAAGTACGACCCAGCTAAACCAGCAAGCACTCCACCAATTATAACTGCAAGATAACGTATTTTGTAAACGTTTACTCCTAATGCATCTGCTTGCCTGGGGTTTTCTCCTACAGTTCTAATTTTCAAACCTAGACTTGTCTTAAATAGAAAAATATGAATAAGCGGGACTAGTAAAAATGCCAAATAAACAAAAGGATCGTATCGAAATATTGCTGAGCCAATTATTGGTATATGACTTAGAAATGGAATGTCTATGCCAGGAACCTCATTAATTTTAGGTGCTATTGTTACAACTCCAAATGTTAATCTAAATAGCAAAGCTGTTAATCCGACACCCAAGAGCCATATTGCCAATCCTGCGACTAGTTGATTAGTTCGCAGAGTTACACTCATGAATGCCATTAACACAGCCATTAAGGCTGGACCGAAAATTGCCAATAATAAACCCACAAACACATTTCCAGTAAAATAAGTTCCAATAAAACCACCAAATGCTCCCATCAACATCATTCCTTCTAACCCTAGATTTAATACTCCTGCGCGTTCAGCTATTGTTTCTCCAAGGGCCGCAAAAACGACAGGTGTACTCAGACGAATTCCCGATACCACTATACCTATTATAAAATCAGATTCTACCAGCTTTATATGACACCTCCCCTCTTTGTAACTGGGAGACGAGTAAATAATTCGCCTATGAGAACAAAAATCAGCACTAATGCCTGAAGTGTCGGAGCAAAAGAGCTGGGTATACCCAATGTTCTATACATTACCTCAGATCCCGAAATAAGAGCAGCGAAGAAAAATGCTACTATTGATACACCTATAGGGTGTTGTCTACCCAGCAACGCCACTATTACTGCTATAAAACCATATCCTGGAGAAATTCCTTCTATCAAATAGCGCTGTACGCCTGTTACTAGGACTGCACCGGCTAGTCCAGCAAGCCCGCCGCTAATTCCCATAACTACCAGTATACTCTTAGAAACATTCATGCCAGCATATCTAGCAGCCTTGAGATTTGCGCCAACACTCTTAATCTCAAAGCCAATCTTGGTTTTAGATAACAGTAAGTACGTTGCGATAGTCGCTAATGCGGCAATGATTATCCCCGCATGCAGACGAGTATGAGGTAGTATAATGGGCAGCTGTGACTGAGGAAAAATTTCAGGACTGTATGGGTTAAAGCCAGGAGCCTTGATAGGCCCATGTAATAAATAGGTAATAAAGAGAAGGACAATAAAGTTCAATAAAACAGTAACAATTATTTCGTTGACTCCAAGCTTGACTTTAAGTACAGCTGGTACCAATCCAATAGAAGCTCCGAAAATAAATCCAATAATTAAAGCAAAAGTAACGCCTACTATTGGCACTGCACCGATCACTGAGATACCTGCTAAAGCAGCGCCCAGTGCACCCATGTACAGCTGTCCTTCTGCACCTATATTCCATATTCTACACTTGAATGCTAATGCTACTCCTAATCCTGTTAGAAGTAATGGGGTAGTTTTGACGAGTGTGTCCGCTATGCCTCGTATGCTTCCAAAAGCTCCTTTTAGCATGACGCCGTAAGCAACTACTGGATCAACACCAGAAAAAGAAAGTATTATTGCCCCTATCAGAAAAGCGAAACCAGCGGACATGTATGGGGCAAAGGACAAGAGCTTCAGTCGTTTTTTTTGCAATTCGACTTTCATTTTTAAACTGTTTGATCCTCTCATAAATTGGACTCTGCTACTTTACCGCCCATTAAAAGACCTAACTGATCGACATCAGCTTTTTCTCTTTCAACAATTGTAACTATTTTACCTTCATATATTACTCCTATTCTGTCACTAATAGAGAGGATTTCATCTAGATCGAGTGACAATAACAAGACCCCTACTCCATTGTCCCTTTGTTTAATTAACTGTCTGTGAACATATTCTGTAGCACCTATATCTAACCCTCTAGTTGGATTGTGAACAACCAGGACTTTAGGATTTCTTGATAGCTCTCTTGCAAGAACAATTTTTTGTAAATTGCCCCCAGACATTGATCTGACCGGAGCGCTTAATCCTGTTATTTTTATATCAAAATCGGAGATCATCTTTTCTGCGAATTCTTTCATTTCATACTTCTTCAAGAATAATTTCCCCGAATAAGGTTCAGCGTACCATCTATCAAGAACCAAATTTTCTGCAATAGTGTATTCCAAAATTAGCCCAGTGTGAAGGCGATCTTCAGGCACATAAGCTAGCCCCCATTCTCGAATATGTTTTGGAGAGATGTTTTCAATAGGTTTGGAATCCATGATAATTTGTCCGCTGCGCATTTTCCTCAAACCTGCTATCAATTCAGCAAGTTCACTTTGACCGTTGCCATCTACTCCTGCTATACCTAAAATTTCTCCTTTATGCAACTCAAGAGAAAGATCTTTAATAAATAATACATTTGAATTGTTTACCGCATACACATTCGTTAACTCGAGAATTGTATCAGATTGGTTATTTGTTGAACTTTCTATACTGGTCTGATTAACAAACGACCTTCCTATCATCATTCTTGCCAGTTCTGTCTCACTAGTATCAGTTGTTTTAACTGTGCCAATAACGTTACCGTTCCTTAAGACGGTAACTCTGTCACTTACTTCCATCACTTCTCTTAGCTTATGAGTTATAAATATAATAGACAAGCCTTGGTTTACCATCGATTTTAACACTACAAATAATGCTTCTTCCTCCTTAGGCGTAAGCATTCCAGTCGGCTCATCAAGAATTAGTACATCTACATCTCTGTAGAGAGCTTTTATTATTTCGACACGTTGCTGCTCACCTACAGATAAATTGCCAACAATTGCATTAGGATCTACCTCAAGACCATATTTATTGGATAGTGATAGAATCTTTTTCTCAGCGTTTTGTATATCTAAGAAAATCCTTCTATTCGTTTTTAACCCCACAATTATATTTTCACTAACGGTATGAGGCGGCGTCAATAAGAAGTGTTGATGTACCATTGAAATCCCAAGATCAATAGCGTGTAAAGGCGACTTAATTGCAACACGATTTCCCCTTACGTAAATATTTCCGGAGGTTGGTTGATACATGCCATATAATATGCTCATTAATGTTGTTTTTCCGGCTCCATTTTCACCAAGAAGTGCATGAATCTCGCCTTTCATCAAATCAAAGTTGACGTTGTCATTTGCCATCAACTCACCAAACCTACAGCTAATTCCTTTCATAATGACAAGCCGATCTCCGTCATGCTCAATGCTTGACGGAGTATCTGTCTGGTGATCTACTTGCTCAAGAGCATTATCCCTCTTGAATTTTCTAAAATATTTTGTTGTTATGTTAGAAATCTCCGATGTTTCATGATTCATTTCGTATGGATCAAAAAAATCAAGGAGTGGCCGTAGTTCTTTCTGGAACTGTAATCTTTTTATTGATAATATCCTGAGTCAATTGAGTTAATTTAGTTTTTACATTCTGAGGCACTTTACTATCCAAATCATGAAATGGTGCTAAATACACTATGCCGTCACCAGGAGCACCATTGGATGGTTCTAATCCCGGCTTGAATATTTCTCCTTTGAATTGACCATTTTTAGATTGTGTGTAAGCTTGATCATACGCCTTATCCATGTCTAATACAAAAGAAGTAAGCACTGTATTTGGCGCCAATCTATTCTGGTCTGATACAGCGCCAAATGCATAAATACCCTTGTCTTTTGCCGCGTCAATTACACCATGCCCGGAGGTATCTGCAACGTGAAGCAGGAAATCCGCACCAGAATTTATTTGAGCGAGTGCTGTTTCTTTACCCTTTGCAGGATTATTCCACTCGCCAACGTACGAAGTAAGTATTTTTATCTTTGGATTTATGTATTTTGCACCTTGCTTGTAGCCCTCAACAATATTAACAACGTTGGGATACTCCTGTCCGCCAACAAAACCTATCGTCCCTATTTTAGACATCATTGCGGCAAGCGATCCTAAGAGAAATGATCCTTCTTGCTGCATTGGAAATATTGAGGCTACGTTAGTAGCTTTAACAAGTCCAGTCATAATTACAAATTTTGCATCTGGATAATCCGGTGCAACTTTAATTGCAGGATCTCCCCATTGAAAACCTTGAGCAATAATTAAATTAAAGCCAGCATCACCATATCCTCTTAGCGTATTTTCAGTATCTGGTATTGCCACGCCATCTGCTGTTTTAAGATCTATATGGTATTTTTTTACTAATGCTTGCATACCGTTAAAACCAGCCGCGCCCCATCCTCCATCACTAAATTTGCCATCAGTCACAAATGCTACCTTTAGAGGTGCTGGTTGTGCATGAATATTGGGTGACAATTGAAATGCGTTGCTGAGTCCTAGAATTAAGCCTGTTGCTATCAAGGAGAAGAGAAGAATACGTAAGTCTACACTTTTTTTTAAGTGCATACAGCATTGATGTTATGCGTCCTATTATAGTTTGTTTGAAATTTTGCTCAAAAATATGTTATATCATAAAAAAATAATTTTGTGTCACATATGTAGGTATTATTTGGTCATTCTTATGTTAGGAGGTGTTTAATAGATGTTATATTTGTATACTCTATTAAATTTTTTTATTTTTCAATATTATTTGGTATATAAATTTGTTAATGAATACGAAGGAGATTATATCGCAAGATACATTGTTTTTGCTTAAAGACGGTATGCCATCAATAAAAAATCACGATTTAATGCTCCAGATTTTTGTTTTATGCCTTTAAGTTGTTATCTTTTTTTAACCTTATATATTAATTAATGTAAAATAGATGCTGTAGTATAGCTTGCGATTTGAAGTTCTCTACCATGTAAAAATTAGGCAGAATTTTTACAGAGATTCGCTTCAGCTAATGAAAATATCTAGCAATATTAAACGCCAACCTGGAATACAAGAGGCAGCTGTCATAATGGGTACGAGGACTAATAAGCAAATCCTAGTCAAACTTGGCTTTCCTGAAGACAAAATTAAGCATGCAAAGGAATCTGATTCAATAATAGCTATCAAGGCGCAGGATAAAAGATCATTGGAGTCGGTCTTGACAAGGCTTGACAATTTACTGGAAGGAACTGAGAGAATAGATGGCACAGACCAAAGTAGTCAAATTTTGGATCTAGATTCTGCATTAACAACTATGCCTAATGCTAATTTAGCTCTAATCTCTATTCCTGGTGAACATGTAAAGGATCTTTCCTTTAGGTTAATCGATGCTGGCATCCATCAACACATATTCAGCGACCATGTATCTATATCAGACGAGCTGGCAATAAAGAAATATGCTTCCAATAATGGCATTTTAGTTTTAGGTCCAGGATCTGGAACGTCTATCATTAACGGCAAAGGTATAGGTTTTTCAAATATAATAAGAAATGGACCTGTTGGAATTGTAGCAGCAGCCGGCACCGGATTACAAGAAGTATCCACGCTACTAGATCAATGCGAAATTGGTATTAAACATGGATTAGGGGTTGGGGGAAATGATCCCAAGGACGAGATAGGAGGAATAATGATCATAGAATCAATAAAGGCATTGGAGGCTTGCGAGGATATTGAAATAATTGATATAGTATCAAAACCGCCTTCTTCTCAGGTAAAAGAAAAAATTACTAGCTATATCGTAAATAAAGGGAATAAAGATTATGTTCTAACTTTTATGGGCACAACAGAAATGACCAACTATCATGTTAAAAAAAGAAAGGTAACTGAAGTAAACACCCTGACGTCTTCTGTATTAGCTGTTGCAAAGCAGTTGGGTGAAAACAATTTCAAAAAAGCAATAGAGGCAATTTATATTCCCTCAAAGACTTTGCGTAAGAGATTGGAAAAGGAATGGCTAAAATTGCAAAAGAATCAGAAATATGTAAGAGCACTTCTTACAGGAGGCACTTTTACCTATGAAGCTCAGATGATTTTAAATGGAATCCCTTTAAAAGATATCTATTCGAATGTTCCTATTGGTGGTTCGCAAGCTTTACTTAATACTTCAAAAAGTCAGATGAATTCTGTCATTGATTTAGGAGAGGAGGAATTTACCGAAGGAAGGGCGCATCCTATGATAGACCCAACTATAAGAAAACTAAGATTAGTCGATGAATCTATAGATTCAAAAGTAGCAGTAATATTATTGGATTTTGTCCTGGGCTACGGATCGAACCCTGATCCTGTTGCGGCAATTATAAACGAAATTAAGGATGCAAAAAAATATGCAGATAGGGAAGGCAGGTACCTCAGCATAATAGCTCATGTATGTGGCACTAAAAAAGATCCCCAAAATTATGAGTCTAGTGTACAGCTGCTCAAAAGGTCGGGTGTAATTGTCATGCCAAGTAACGCTTTCGCAACAATTGCATCTGCAACAATAGCTTCCAGAGGCAAGATAGATTTAGAACAGATTTATGCTAAATACATTGACTTAGGTGGCATTGTTGGTTAAACACGATTTATTTAATTCAAAACTGAATGTCATAAATCTTGGTCTTGATATCTTCTTTCATTCTCTGCAAGATCAAAGTGTAAATGTAGTTCAAGTTGATTGGAAGCCATCTACAAAACTCGATAAGGAAACCGAGGATATTCTCTCCAAAATACTCTAGATAAAATTGAAAAATGCGTCTACGGGAAACGATGACTGGATTTCACATGAAAAAAATAAATGCTTACTTGATTGTAGCTGGATAGGATGCCGATATTTACCACAAATATCTATAGCTGCAGCACACAAATGTCTCGGCAAGGTCATCAGCGTTTTCGATACTAATATGAATATCAAAATGATTAACGATGAACTTTTGGTTATTACATTAGGAAAAATTCGATCACCTATTAGTATGAATGTAATTCCAGTGTCTAACATATCCAGTGGATTCAGACAAATTGTGTCTTACGGATCCAAGTTAAGAAAACAAGACAATGAAGCGTTATCGATAGGGACGGCTATTCTTATAAACATCAATAAATCTACAATTTACAAAAATAATTTTGAAAGACCTTGTTATGAGCTTCTGAAAAGATTTGTTAATGTTAGTGATAAGATATTCGATACACTGTTGAAAACAGCTAGAAGAGGTTGCTTGTTAGATCCTGATTTTACCACTACTGGATTATTATCCAAAACCTTAGTGGAATTACAACACAATACATCCATTGAAGATAGTAAAAAGTTTGTCGAGATATTATCAAATAGTTTGCTTGAACTGTGTGGAAGAGGACCAGGATACACTCCCTCTGGTGACGATTTTATATCTGGTTATTGTGTACTGTTTAACAATTTATCTGATTTTTTACATACCGCCCCCGTAATATTGCATAGTAAGAAAGTGTCCCGCAGCACAACATGGATGAGCTCTAAATTCATAGAGTATTATGAAAAAGGTATTGTAGATGAGCAAATTCAGGAAATGATAAATTCTATATTTACTGGAGATCCAGAGAAGTATATGTCTTTATTACGTCAAATCAGTTATAGAGGACATACATCAGGATCTGATATTGGTATAGGCATGACTGCTGCGTTGTATACATTTATCGATCGAGAATTCCACACAGAACTTCTTAGCGTATTTCCACGTAAAAGGGAAACTAAAGTGACAATATGATGATTTTTGTGATACTTTTATAGAAGAATTACATGTATATTAATAATAATTTTCTAATATTATGATAAATGAAAATTTTCGGCAAAGTTATTAAATACTGTTAAATAAGCGAGTAAACAAATATCCTTCTTGATCTCTCCCGAGCCTTTAGTTATTGCATTGGGAGGAAACGCGTTACTTCAAAGTGGACAAAGTGGAAGCTTTGAAGAGCAGGATGCAAATTTCCAACCTGCTGCAAGTAAAATAGCGGATCTAATTCAAGGCTACAGAGTAGTGGTAACTCATGGGAACGGACCTCAAGTAGGATATATTCTTTTGAAAAATGAAATTGCCAAGAAGTATGCACCTCCTTTTCCGATCGATGCATGTGGGGCACAGACCCAGGGCTGGATAGGCTACATGATCCAACAATCATTAAAAAATATATTGAATACTAGAGGAATGGAGAAGGAAGTCATTACTATAATAACTAGAGTCAAGGTTGATAAGAATGATCCCGCTTTTCAAAACCCAACTAAGCCTATCGGTCCGTTCTTCAATAATGATCAAGTTGCCTCGATTATGGCTGAACGACCTGACTGGACAATAAAGGAGTATACGGGTAGAGGATACAGGCGAGTAGTACCATCTCCAAAGCCGCTTCACATAGTTGAATCACATGCAATTTGTACAATGGTCGATGCGGGATTCCTAGTGATTGCATGTGGTGGCGGAGGCATACCAGTGATAGAGAAGAACGGTACTCTTATTGGCGTAGATGCAGTGATAGATAAAGACCTTGCAAGTGAAAGATTGGCAACACTTATCGGTGCGACAAAATTGGTACTTTTAACAGATGTAGATGGTCTGTACGAGGATTATGGTAAGAGTAACCAACAGCTTGTTTCAAAGATAAGACTTAATGAAATTAATAAACTTAAGATAGCAGATTTAGAAGAAGGTGATATGGGTCCAAAAGTACGTGCTTCTATAAAATTTATAGAAAATGGCGGGAAAGAGGCTATAATTGGTAATCTGAAAAGGCTTTCAGAGTCGTTAAACGGTACCACCGGAACTCATATCGTACCATGAATTTTCATTGTCTTGCTTAAACCAAAAAGTGGAAATTTGGATAAATCAAAATGGATAAACCTATAAAAAATAAGATAGAAGAAGCAAATAAAATAGCAACAGAAAAGATTCTTAAATCGCGGCCGCTGTTGCTTGATATAAAACCAGCTATCGATGTCTTGCCCAATATGAAAAAGAATTCGATATTTCATGCTGGCCCTCCGATTGAATGGAAGAGAATGTGTGGCCCTATGAAAGGTGCTATAGTAGGTACCATGATTTATGAAGGGTTAGCCGAAAATTGGACTCAAGCCGTAAAGATGATTGAATATGAAGAAATTGAGTTTTCTCCGAATCACGATCATGATGCTGTTGGTCCTATGGCTGGCGTTATCTCACCATCAATGCCTGTATTAGTTGTGAAAAATGACACGTATGGAAACATATGTTATGGCCGTTTTGTGGAGGACAGGGTTCAGTTTGGACGTTTTGATATGGGTGCAGTAGAAACCTTGAAGTTTTGGTCAGAAACATTGGCGCCTGGTTTGGGAAAAGCAATTAGGAAGAGCAAAGGATTGGATTTAAAGAGTATAATGGCAAAGGCTTTGCACATGGGGGATGAATTGCACAATAGACCTGCTGCTGGGACGTTGTTATTCGCCAGTGTTGTAATGCCATATCTTATAGAAGTTGTAGATAGGGATAATTTGGTAAAGACTGCAAAATACTTTTCTGAAAATGAGATATTCTTTTTGTGCATGAGTATGGCTGCTTGCAAAGTAACTATGAATGCGGCAAGTGAAATTGAATACAGCACGCTTGTTACTGCCATGGCCAGAAACGGGACTGATTTTGGGATAAAGGTCAGCGCGCTAGGTAATAAGTGGTTCGTAGGACCGGCCAGCGTGATTGATGGGGTATATTTCCCGGGTTACGGATCTGATGATGCAAATCTGGATATGGGTGATAGTGCCATAACAGAGACAGCTGGAATAGGAGGCTTTGCTCTTGCAGACTCTCCTGCAATTTTATCGTTGATTGGTGGCTCAGCTGAAGACGCTATAAAATATACCAAGCAAATGCGGCAGATTACAATGACGCTAAATGATATGTTTTCTCTTCCGATCCTTGATTTTGAGGGAACAGGCACTGGGATTGATCTTCGAAAGGTATTGAGGACAGGGATTTTGCCTGTTATTGATACTGCTATTGCACACAAGGAACCAGGTATTGGTATGATAGGCGCAGGATTAGTAAGACCTCCTATTGACGCATTCAAGAAAGCTCTCCATGCCTATGGAGCAAAATATCATCTAACCTAGAGATAAATTGATGATGGTATTATTGATCTGACTTTTTTTTCACAATCTCTTGATTTTCATACTGTCCTGTAGCTCTTCTATAAAGCAAAAAACATCTTTCAATGAATTAAAAGAGTACGATGATATTCTAATGATATAATTCAATGGTTCTTATCTGCTTGAGCCCATTTTATAGCAGGGTTCAACTCATCATTAGATCAATGCAAAATGTGAAGCGCATCTAAGTATTATAGGATGGACTTTCTTCAAAATGATAGAACTTCAATGCGAGTCTAAAAGCATCAAATACGTCGTTGTATGAAGTAGATTCTTTGTCTAGTGTTCCATCATTATGCACAGCAGTTCTTAATGCAATAATTAGGTTGTCAAACTTATCAGGATTGATAGCAATTTTTCCAGGATCCTGTTCCAGTATCATTTTGCAATGGCCAAGCATTGCTTTATGCTCTTTATTGAAGTTGACAGGGACTATTTTCATATCTTTAAGAGCAGCATCGTCTCCAAACCCTTCTGATCTATATCTTGCAATTAGTCTATCACAATCTGCATCTTCACCTATCTGTATTTTGAGTGATTTGATAAAAGATGGATTAGCACCATCAATATACACTTTGTCTACCTGATACTTTGACATCAATCCATATACTACTGATAACATTTCATTGTAGTCAGGTCTATGATACTCTTCTGCGTGCAGTATCTGTATGTGATTATCTACCCATTGCGTTACCACTATACCAAATGCTGAGCTACCATACGCTGGGTCTATACCCATTGATCTAGAAGTAAAGTATGAAGAACCTATAGTGTCAGGGTTGTATTTCCTACCCTTCTCTATTGCTGCTTCAAGGGCGGTTGTCAAAACCAGATGTCACAAATGCAAGAGCGAAGATACTACAGCATCAGCAACACCATATCAAGACCTTCCTGAATGGTTTACGATGTCATCAAACGGCAAACCCCCAAGGAGGTTAGCGTAAACCTACTTCGCTTCTTCTTTTGTTGCTGTTGCTGCGAATGCTGCTGGTGTTCCTGCAATATCCAAAAGCCTGTTTATGAGGCAACAAATTGAGTCTCCGCGCAGATTGGGGGACCTGGCTTGGACGTAGCATGCGCTCATGAAGGTAGTAGTCACATTCCATTCTGCTAGCCATAGACACAAAAATACAAAAATAGTCCCTTTCTCTTTTTTTATTTTAATTGTTAGTTACGTAGTCCAATTTAAATTAAATGACGCGCCGCGGGCCCTGATCAATCAATTTTCTTGGAATCATCATACTATTTTCACCTCTTTTTCACCTGCTTCGCGAAGTATGGGTGCAACACGAGTACCTATTAATTTGGTAGCTCGCATCAACTTCTCATGAGGTAACGAGGCTGGGTTCATCATAAATGTAATTCTAGAGATACCATCTAACGCTTTGCTATGTCTAATTATCTTCTCTGCTACTTCATCTGGGTCACCTACGAGAAGTGAGCCTTTCGGACCTCGCTGCGCATCAAAACTCTCACGTGTCATCTTGGGCCATCCACGCTCCTTACCAATCTCACTCATGGTACGCGCATATCCGGGATAGAAATCATCCATAGCCTCTTTAGTATTTTCGGCAACGTAGCCTAGCGAATGTACACCGACTTTTAATTGATCAGCTGAATAGCCAGCTCTCCTTCCAGCCTGCCTGTAAAGGTCTATTAGTGGTCTGAATCTGTGCGTTTCTCCACCTATGACGGCTACCATCAATGGCAGCCCAAGCAAACCAGCACGGACAAATGATTCTGGAGTTCCACCAACACCTATCCATATTGGCAAAGGATTCTGTAAGGGCCTTGGATATACTCCCTGTCCGTTCAGAGAAGGACGATATTTGCCAGACCAATATACATGCTCATTATCATCACGAATCTTTAACAGCAAATCGAGCTTTTCTTCAAAAAGTGAGTCATAGTCTTCTAGACGTAATCCAGATGGTTCTGCGACAAAACAGCAAATAAAAGATTGCTTTGATTCTGTATATGATGGCGGTAGCAGCAGTAGCAGTGATGGTACCAGCAATTTGGGAACAAGCAGTGATTCAGGCAGTAA
>Ga0126314_10000669_pt1 | contig 16332 bp, 15 predicted proteins | sample Plot105B_FD_92535 | JGI IMG/M metagenome (GOLD analysis project Ga0126314, IMG submission 92535) | Serpentine soil microbial communities from UC McLaughlin Reserve, CA, USA - Plot105B | ecosystem: Environmental > Terrestrial > Soil > Grasslands | place: USA: UC McLaughlin Reserve, Lake County...
AATACCTATTATGCGTAATAGAAAAATACCAGTTATTATTGGAATTATCATAATTTTCATTGTAATTATTGACCTATTGATGACACGTCAGATTTTGCCTTATACTGATGATATGGAGATTGTTATGTTTATTTTGACTGTTGTTATTGGATACGGTATAGGATCTTGGATATTATTAGGATATATTACACAAATAAGCAAGGAAATCAGAGCCAAATCTAGAATTATTAATATAATGCATTGGACTGTGATTATAATCCAATTTTCTTTATTTGTAGTACTCTTGTTTATGCTTTTTAATAATAATGCTAATAACAGATTTTTGTCTCCTTTGGTCTTCGCGGTTAGTTCAATAACAGGAAGTATTGTCTTGGGAGTCATAACATACAAATTGTTTTCATGGTATAGATTAAGTAGATATAAGAACCTGGTTATCTTATTCTACGGAGTTTCAGCATTTACACTTGCCTCATCAATATTAGAAGATGCTGGTACCAAATTATTATTAGTACAAGTTATAGAAGAAAAGTCACCGCCAAGAGCAATTATTGAATCATCTTTCTTGTATGAACCCTCTGAGAAATACGATGGAGAAATAATATACAAGATAGTAAATTCAGATATTACTATTCTGTATATCATACCAAATTCGAGTCTGATATACTATAATCTATTAAATTCCACTGTACTTCCAATAGCATTTGTTTTTAGATGGATAGCATCTACCACGCTTTTACGGTCTCTTTATCAGAGAGTAGGAAAACTCTCTTTGGTACTTTGGATCGTTTTATCTCTTCCATTGATATTTTATTTGATTGGTAAGGCTCCAGGCTTTTTTTCAGGTGAGAGTTTCTCAGGAGTAGATGAACAGTACCGTTATTTTTTTAGACTTTTATTTAGAATTGGTACCATAGGAGGAAATATTCTATTTGGTCTTGTCTTTTTTATATTTATAAAAAGTTTAGCCTCGTCAAAATTAAAGGATTATCTTATAATGGTAGGAATAGGTGAAACTATTGTCGGTATTTCGCTTTCTACTTCTGCGATAGAACAGACATATGGAGTTGCCGCTCATTCTCTTGTATTATTATCTTCTTACTTGTTTAGTATCGGATTGTATCTTTCAGCGATATCAATATCAAATGATAATTCGCTAAGAAAATCAATCAAAGGATCTATGCATGATCTAGTTGGTACCATTGGATCTGCACAGATGGAACAAGAAATAGAGAAAAAAGTAACAAAGATGATACAAAGACAACAGAAAGAAATGGAAAAGCAGGTGGGAGGTTTTTCCTCTGAGGTTACAGAAACCAACGTAAAAGATTATGTAAAGTTAGCAATCAACGAGAGAGACAATATGAGAGATCGACTGGATAAGAAAAGATTTTATAAAGGCAATCCAGAGTATAGAGTCTAATATATAGACAATAAACAAATTTAAGGTACCAAAGAGTAAACATGTTTTCTAAAACATCTTTTGGAACTTCTTTGCAAACATAACATTCTTCTCCAAATTCTGGATGAATCTCTGCTAGCGTCGTATAATTTATTCTTGATGCAGTCATAAAACATACTCTAAAATCATTTGAGGGTGATGTATCTTGTTGTAATTTTTTTTGATAAATCATGTAACTTGTGGTAAAGATCAAAACCATCCATTAAAGACATTCTAAAACCAATAAGGACAAGATAGTTTTCTGGTTTAAAGATTTGTTCTACCAATTTAGGATCATTTACCAAAGTTATATACATGATTTCAATATCCAAGACTCTAGTAAAGTAACTTATTCTGAAAGATTAGGTGCAATAGTAAAAAAGTTCAATAAATGTAAAAAAATGCTTAGCAGGATTATTAGTTTATTTAATTAAAATTTTGATTTCATCTTTTAATTTTTCTAAAGATAGAGGTTTTTCTAAAAATTTATCAACTTTAAGTTCCAAGAATTTATCATTATAGTTTATAATGTTATTTTTAATAGTTGCACTAATAACTATTATGTTTATTTTATAGTTTCGGTCTTTTTCTCATTTTTTCTATTAAATCTAATCCAGACATCAAAGGCATAGCATAATCTGTTATAACTAAAGAGCATTTAGTAAAATTCTTATTAAAATAGTTTAATGCTTCAACAGGATTAACAAAAGAAACTGTTGGATATCCGATTGATTTCAAATAGATGTCAAAAGTGTATACAGTATCTTGGTCATCATCTACTAATAATATGTATTTGTCGTTGTTGTTGTTATTGTTGTTCAAGATGTTATAATAATAGAGCTCCTTTAACTACAATTACTTTGGTGGTTTTTAAACATTTCAATATTCTAGGAGGGAGGTGTTCGAACCTTGAAGCGTTAATTTCGGGGTTTACAATTTGTTCAAATTCAATAAAGATCCTTATTATAAAAAATCAAAAATATTATTTTTAGCTAAACTAATATTCTCTGATACTAAAAAGGTTAAATCGAATAAACTGGATTATGAATTGAATTTTTTGTTTAAGATATTATTATTTATCCATTATAGAAGTTAATTGTTTTATTAAATCTTCATTATTTATTGGTTTTTGAATAAAATAGTCCTCACCAATTGTTCTACTAAACTCATCTCGGGCTTTTCTAAATTTTTCATGGTACATTCCACTTGCAGTTAAAAAGCAAATTATTTTATTTTTGCTATTATATGATTTATAGATTGATCAATATCTTATACATGAAATTTAAATTTGTCAATATGAAATGTAAGCCCTTCTTCGTACAAACCCTTAGATATACATTTTATTAGTCCATCTTCAATTACTCGAACCTTATCCTTATTTTCTAAAAGATCTGTTGGAATTTCGATATCCATTTCTATATTTAATTTTACATGTTTTGCAGATACCATAATACTATACTACTATATACCATCTTCTGATTAAAGAGAATATTGTTTTTAAAGTTATTAATAACTTCTAAAAAGAAACAATTTTTTATTTCAGAGAGTGGTAATATCTATAACGAATTAAATACTTGGTATACACAGAATGTTTTTGCATATCAGAATGATTCAGAAGAATACCAGGATTTATTGTCTAGATTTTCTAAAGTATTAGCAGGATTATTAGATTTGATAAAGGAGATGAATATAGATATAATAACAATAACAACAATCAATCATTATATCCTACTTCTTCCTCAGTATAACTACTTAAAATGCCAGATTGTGAATTTGTAGTAATGATTCGGACAAATGCTATAAAGTTTATTTAACAATAACTTCTGACTTTGATAATAAAGATGAAGAAGCACCATTTAAAAGAAATAGTGCTATTTGTTCAGTGTAAGAATAAAATAATAACTGTGTTTCCAAAAGTAGAAGATGAATATTTTTAATAAACAAACAAATATTGAAAAATAAATGGTGGTAAAGGATGAAGAATGGTATCAAGGAACCTCTAACACCCATCCATTATGACAAAAGCCATTTCCGAATTGATTGGTTGATAAATAATATATCAGATCCTAAAATAAAAAACTGTTAATTCTAGAGAATTATAAATAATAAATAATAATTAGCTTATTTATATTACTTTTTGTTTGCCTAAATTTATAAATAAATTTATAGTAAATGAAGATATTGAGAAAGTTTGGCAGTTTTATACAGATATTAAACATTTAGAAATTATTTCGCCAAAAAAATTGAATTTGAAAATAATAACTACTACAAATCAAAAAATTATTCTTGGCCAAGAAGTCACAATTTCAGCCAAGATAATTATCCAAAGACTCTGGCATTCAAAAATAATATTCTTTCAGCAATATGAATATATTGATGAAATGTTGACAGGCCCTTTTAATAAATGGAAACACATTCACAAATTTAAACAAATCAATAAGAATAAAACCGAAGTAATCGACGAAGTAGAATTTGATTTACCATATGGAATATTTGGAAAGATTGCTTCAATTTATGTTAGTAAAAAATTAAAAAAATTATTTGAACATAGAAAAGAAGAAACCATCAGGTATTTAAGCAAATAAAACGCTTTTAAACAAATTAGTTTTTTATACTAAAAAATATAATAATACACAATTTATCAATAGTTTTATCAATTATTACATTGGTAACTAAAAAACTTGTTTGTCTTTTTTTCCAACCTATTCTAAAATATTTTTTTGTTATATATGAAACTTGAAAATTAACACTTACAACAAGATCAGATTTTGTTAAAAAAAATTATTATTTTTTTTCATGAAAAAACTTTTTTTCTTGATGTTACTTTATTGATTTCTTCTTGAAATCTATATTTTTTTCTTATTTATATTAAGGACTTGGTTGTTCAATTGAAAATAGTAGGAGTAGTAGGAGTAGTAGGAGTAGTAGACTTCATAAATAGGATTAGTTATAGGATTATGCTATACTACTAATTGTGGATAGAGAAGGATTATTTTTCTTTGCAATTTTACTCAATGAGCTTTTGAAATGTTTCATAGATATTTCTAGTTCTTCTTTTTTATCATTGTAGTATTCTTCTTTCATTCCGGATGGATTATCGACATTACTATCTTTTTCTTTATTGGACTTTAGTTCTTTAGCTATAATATATTCTCTTACTGCTGCAATAGCTGCAGCATTAACTAAGGCTTCTATCTCTGCACCAGTATATCGATCTGTTAAATCTACTAGTTTATCTATATTAACATCTGCACCTAAAGGTTTCTTTTTTAAGTGTATTTGCAAAATTTGTTTCCGAGCATCTTTATCAGGTATTGGTATTTCCAAAAGGCGATCAAATCTCCCAGGTCTTAATAATGCTTCATCAATAATATCAGGCCTATTAGTAGCACCTATAATTACTACTCCTTTGAGATCTTCTAATCCATCCATCTCAGTCAACATTTGACTAACCAATCTTTCTGTTACATGCGAATCTCCTCCATTAGTTCCTGACCTTCTTGGGGCAATAGCGTCTATTTCATCAAAAAATATTACACACGGTGCTGCCTGTCTTGCCTTTCTAAATATCTCGCGAATACCTTTTTCAGATTCACCAACCCATTTTGATAATAGCTCAGGGCCTTTTATACTAATAAAATTAGATTCAGATGTTGACGCCACGGCTTTAGCTAATAGTGTTTTTCCAGTTCCAGGTGGTCCATATAATAACATTCCCTTAGGAGGTTTTATGTCTGCTTTGCTAAAAAGATCTGCATGTTTAAGTGGCCATTCTATTGCTTCCTTTAATTCTTCTTTAACATTATTTAATCCTCCTATATCCTTCCATTCTATATTTGGCTTTTGTACTAAAACTTCTCTCATTGCAGATGGATGAACATCTTTTAAAGCATCGTCAAAATCTTGATTAGTTATTTTTATTTTATTTAATACATTTGCTGGAATTTTTGTTTCTTTTAAGTTTATTTCAGGTATAATTCTCCTTAATGATCTCATTGCCGCTTCTTTTGCCACCATTTCCAAGTCTGCTCCAACAAATCCATGAGTAACTTTGACATAAGATTTTAAATCTATATCCTGTTCCAATGGCATTCCTCTGGTATGAATCTGAAGAATGTCATAACGTCCCTCTTCATCTGGAATACCTATTTCTATTTCTCTATCGAATCGACCTGGACGTCTTAATGCTGGATCAATTGCATTTGGTCTGTTCGTAGCAGCAATTACAACAACTTTACCTCTTGCCTTGAGTCCATCCATTAAAGTCAAAAGTTGAGAAACTATTCTTTTCTCAACATCACCGGATACCTCCTCTCTTTTTGGTGCTATTGAATCAATTTCATCTATAAATATAATACTTGGCGCATTTTCTTGTGCTTGGTTGAATATTTCTCTTAATTTTTCTTCGCTTTCTCCATAAAATTTGCTCATTATTTCTGGTCCGCCAATTGAATAGAAATTAGCGTTTGTCTCATTTGCTACTGCTTTTGCAAGCAAGGTTTTACCAGTACCTGGAGGACCATGCAATAGAACACCTTTTGGAGCTTCAATTCCAATTTTATCAAAGAGCTCTGGATGTCTTAATGGAAGTTCAATCATTTCTCGTACTTTTTGAACTTCATTTTTGATTCCTCCAACATCCTCATATGTTATCCTATCAATCTTTTTATTTTGAACAGATATATCTGATTTAGATCCTATTTTGAATTTAGTATTTGAATTTATTAATAATGCCTTATTTTGTGGTTTTGTAGATACTATTATGAAACCTATACGTCTTCCCATCATATTAAAAAGTATTACATCATCTTTGGCAACTACTCTTCCATCTAATTTCTCTGAAAGGTAGTCCTCTAATCCAACTATATTAAGTTCCTCAAGAGGAGACATTATAATTTCTTCTGCATTTTCAACATCGACCTTTTGTACATTTATTTGATCATCTATTCCAACTGAAATATTTTCTCTAGTATAGCCATCTATTCTAATTAATCCTTTGCCGTAATCATCTGGGTTACTCGACCAAAGTAAAACATAACTTTTTTTAGTTGAAGTCTCATTGGTAAGCTCTAAAACATCACCTGTAGCAAGATTGTGTTCTTCAATAATCTTGGGATCAATAAGTGCAATTCCGCGTCCTACGAATTTTGAAAAGGTTTCTGCAATTTTTAATGTAAATTTATTATCGATATTACGATAATTATTCATTTTTCACATCACTCCTTTTATTACAATAATATTTATAAAAATAAAAAATTACTATTTTATTCAACCTTTAAATCTTTAGCTTTGGGCTTAGGTTGTTCTTTTGCTTTAATTTTTAATTCTAATATTCCATTTGTGTATGTAGCTTTGGTTAAAGTATCATCTAATTCTACATCGAATGGAATCTTAGAAAGATATTTTTTATCCCCATGTTCTGCTCTTATTGTAACATTATGTTCTGAAATTCTTACTTTAATATCTTCCTTAGATACTCCTGGCATTTCAGCTGTAACTATATATGTATTTTCTTTCTCATTGAAATTAGTATCAACCAATGGGTCCCTAATTTCACTTTTCTCTACTAATCCACTCATTGCAGGTCGAACATTTCTAAATTCTTTAATTCGAGGTCGGCCATCAGAGCCTACAGTAATTTGATATCCATAATAATATGGAAAATTACCTTTTAATTGCTGAGTATCTCCTTCTCTTGCAGTTATAAATATTTTATTTAGCATTTTTTCTGCTGTTGCAAATTCTCGATCTATGTCGTCAAATAATTTTCTAAAACTAAATGTTTCTTTCCACATTGTTATTACCTTACATTATGTAATGCATATTACATTATATAAGTATTTCTGACATTCTCTTGATAAAATACAGTTCGAGAATTTCACTTACTATATGTTGAATAATAAAAAATATATCGTATTAATTGGAAAAATGGTTTTTTAATGAATATTATTCTCTCTTTAATGCTTCTATTGGCAGCAAACGTGATGCTTTAAACGCAGGAAACAGCCCAGCTAAGAAACTCAATCCAAGAGTAATAAACCAGACTCTTGCCATATCAGTTATTAAAAAAACAGGAGCTGCATTATTTCCGCCACTATTTGAGCTGAATCCTGAATTTAGAACATATCCCAGAATTACACCCGCTCCCAAACCCGAGGTTGCACCCAAAACTCCAATAAGTAATGCTTCTACTAAAAAAAGAGATAAAATATTAAAATTTTGTGCTCCAATAGCTTTTAGAGTCCCTATCTCTCTGGTTCTCTCTACTACTGAAGTATATAGTGTTGTTATTATTCCAACTGCTCCTACTATTAATGATACAATTGCAATACTTAAAAGAAAAGCACTTAATCCACTGGTAAACTCTTTAATTGTTTGTATAAGAGCTTTTACTGTAGTAATACCTATATCATTACCATAAAGTTTTCTTATCTCTTTCTCAATACTATCTATATTATCAGGAGAAATGGCTACCACTATTAATGCATCAAATTTTCCGGATTTATGAAGAAATGTATTACCTATATGTTCGTTAATGACTACGGCTTTGTCTATGTTAGGGTTTCCTGATTGTTTTATTATTGCTCTGATAACAAAACTTTTTGTTTCTTCCTCTCTGTTTCCTGTTATTGGATCCACAAAAGAATAAGATACTTGTACTGTTTGTCCCAATGATAAAAAAGGTACCGTCTCGCCAGGTGGAAAAGCTACATCACTAGAAACAATCATTCCAGAAGGATCATTTGATCTCACAAGAGAACCTTCTTCATATTCTAACGTAGGAGCAATTACCGTTAGTTTTTGAGGATCTATAGAAAATATTGAAAAATCCTTTGATTCACCCTTTGATTCAATTGTTATTTGAGATTGATATGAAGGTATAACTTCTCTTACTAATGGAAGTGAACTCAATCTTTTTTGGACTGCAGAATTCAAGGTAATTTTCGCAACAGGAGGAGGTGTAGCTGCATTATTACCACCACCAGGACCTGTTCCTCCACTTTCTGTTTGTGGTGCTGGATTTATGAACATAATATTACCTGCAAGATTACTAGTTTGCTTATTAAAAAATTCGCTAAATCCAGCACCCATTCCACTAACAGCAATCATTAAGCTACTTCCCACCATTACCATTACAATTGTTAGTATAGACTTTGTTTTTCTCTCTTTAATAGCATCCATCGATAAGAGTATAATTTCTTTAAAATCCATACCTATGTCTTGATCCTTTACTTTTTAGTAAGTGTAAAACCAGATAATAACAATTATTTTCATTAATTTGCTTTTCTCTCTTCATCTTTATCATCGTTTAAAAAATATTTTCCACTATTATCTTGATTATTAAATGATTTATATAACTTTGATTTTTTGTCTTTTCTCTTTTTGATCGAAAATACAATAAATATTATTACAACAACGATCATGCTAGCTAAAATAAAAGTAATAATCAATGTAGTTATTGAAGGAGAAATAGTAAAACCTAAGATATTTGTATTTGTATTATCACCATTGTTAGTTTGATCATCATTCACGGCTTTGTATTTTACTGTTTCATTTAGAATCAGATTATGCTCTGTTCTCAAATCATCTTTATAAGTTATTTTTAAACTTGTAATATATTCCCCTTGTTTAGCATTTAATTGAATATCAATGGGAATGCTAAAAGGTAATGGCGAATTCTCTGTGAGGTCTCCCAAATACTGAGGCACAGGTAAACTTTTTAAAGGTAGTTGTTTTAAGACTTTTCTATCTTGTAAAGAATTTTCTGCAACGTTAGATGACCATTCAGTACTATTAATAATTTCCATAGTTGTGAATAATGCTACTGTATTACCTTCATTTAACAAATTTCCAACTAGATTTAGAATTCCACCTATATCTTCGAGGGCTACTTCATATGTTCTTATTTTTATTTGTCCTTGTATATAAGCTCCAATAGAAAGAGAATCTTTCTTAGATTTTCCTCCTGAAACATATTCAGCGTTTAATGTAAATGATATAGGCTTACTTATTACTTCTTCTGATGAAAAGATCTGTGTGAATAGTTCCCTTTTTGAGAATGGTGGCATAGAACTCAATGTCCATCTTGTGTCTCCAAGAATTTTGACAGAGTCGGATTCAGAGTTAAGAGAAAAAACTACATCTTTTAACTCCTCATCTCCATTATTGGAAACAATTATGTTAGCACTTTCAATTATTCCAGCTCTTAACATTAGAGAATTATGTTGTATAATATTGGAACCATTTCTATCAATTGCATTATTAATAACTAAAACATTTCTAGCTTCTTCTATACTCAAAACAGATTCTGGAGGATTAGGAGATATTATTAATCCTACAGAAGTTTCAAAGATTTTCTTATTTCCATATGCGTCATTATAAGTTATTTCTAATTTCATATTTTGGATGGTACCTCCTGTAGAATAATCCGGATATATAACTGGAGTTATTAATGCAGTACTATTTGCTAATATTTTTTCTACATTAAATGTCGTAGCGTGAATATCAATGGGTGTAAAGTTAGATTCTTTTTCTGAGGTTTGTTTTATTAAAATACGCTCAGCAGTATTATTAGAATGATTTGAAAGAGTTGCGTTACTTTCCAGATTATTATTTATTGAATTATTATGAACTATTGAATTATCAATAATTCCATTATCATTGTTTTTAATAACTTTATTTTCTATTGTTGTAGTTCCTCCAGAAATATTAGTAATGGTGACAATTACTCCATTTGCATCTGCTGATCCTTTATTATATAATAAAATTTGTAAATTATTTGGGGAATTAGTAATTAAATTCTGTTTCTGAGGGATAACATCTAGAATTACCTTCCCTGTAACTCTAAAAGGTACAGTAATATTCGTTGAAATTTGTCCTGTTTCAAGAACTTTTGAATAAACTATTTCCATAGATCCATAATAAGGACCAACCTTTGCCGTGTCTAATATATTGAAAGTAAAATAGATAGGGAAGCTCTCTCCAGGCTTTACTATTGAATTATAGCTTGCAACAGAAACATTTTGGAATTTTACATTGTTTTCACCTCTTATAGATTGGAAGCCTGGTGGGAGTTTTAAATATCCAGTTATTCCACTAATTTCTGATCTTCCAGTATTGACCAATATTACTGCAAGTGTTGATGGGCCTTCCCCTGGGCCAACTTCAACCTTTAGTGGATTAGCTAGATCTTGTGGTTGAGATAAGGTATTATCTTTATTTGTCCAGTATGCTTCAAGAAATGTTGGACTTCTATCATCGAGTGGCTGCCTTTGTCCATAGGCATTATCAATGATTAAAGAATCGAAATTTATAAAAATTACCAAAACTAATAACAAAAATAAGATAAAAGAAAATAGAATGAAGAAAGTAAGTGTCATATTTTATTATCTTCATTTTATTTATCCGCAAATATCTAATATTAAGGTTCTTTGGTATTTTTTTATTTGTATATTTAGCCATTTTATTTTATTTTCAAATTTAATTGATAATTTCTTTTTCTATCTTTCCATCTCTTATATAAATGGTCTTATCAGTCTCTAGAGCTAGTTCTGGATTATGAGTTACTATAACTATTGTCTTTTTATATTTTCTGGTAAGCATTTTAAGTAAATCAAAAACTTCTTTTCCAGTTTTTGTGTCAAGATTCCCTGTTGGTTCATCTGCTAAAATTATTGTTGGATTATTAATCAAGGCACGTGCAATAGCTACTCTTTGTTGTTGTCCCCCACTAAGGTTCAGGGGTTTGTATTCTCCCTTATCCTTTATCCCTAATAGCTCCAACAATCTTTGTGAACGATAACGACGCACATTTCTGTTCATTCCCATAATTATAGCAGGTATTTCTATATTCTTTTGTACACTAGTTCTATTAATCAAGTTAAACGATTGGAAAATATATCCTATCAAGTTATTTCGCATTTGTGCAATTTCAGATTCGTTAAGAGATACAATATTAAATCCATTTATAATAACTTCTCCTGAAGTTGGTTTATCCAATGCACCTATAATATTAAGTAACGTAGATTTGCCACTCCCAGACGGTCCAACAATTGATATAAATTCTCCCTTCTTTATTGTAAAACTAATATTATTAAGAACAACAGACTCTCCTGCAGGTGATTCAAATATTTTGATTATATTTTTTAATTCCATTACATTTGGTTTATCATTATTTTGGTTGTTCATTTCATTATTATCTTCATGCATTGGTTTGCTAATTTATCTCTTAATAACGTAATTTTGAAGTATAAACATTGTTTATGTTGTAATATAACTTTCTCATCAATAAAAACATTCATTTCAAATAGTATTGTCAATGTAACAATGGTAACTTATTAGTATAAATTTCAGGTACTTCATATTGTGGAATATTATACTATATTCATTAATTAGAATTATTTCCATTTCGATTTTGTTAAAGCACTTTTAGATTTCTTATATATATTCGTAGTAGTAGTAGTAGTAATAGTAATTTGTTCTTGATTGAAAATATCTAAATTATAATTATCAACTAAATTATGCATTATTGTGTCTAGGTACTTATTTACTAAATTTAACTGATCATTATCTATACCCGTTGTAACTGATTTGGTTATTGAAAGACCACATTTATACATTGAATCATAAAGAGATTCTGCTTTCTTTGTGAGATATATTATGTTAATTCTTCTATCTTTTGGAACGGATCTACGTTCAACTAGTTCTAAACTTTGCAATTTATCCATCATAGGAATAAGGGATGGAGCTTCTAATTCCAATTTATCAGCAATTCTTTTTGGGGTAATACCATTAAAAAGAATCAGAATGTTAATCATTCTCCATTGACTAAGAGTAAGACCTACTGTTTTACGTAATTCTAGATCAAATGCTTTTTGAAATGCTCGAGATGTTCTATAAACCTTGTAGTCTATGCTATCATCAAAGTTGTATGATTTAATCAATAATATTTTCTAAATACTAATCGATAATTCCTAATCGATAATTCTAAATATAATTCTTCTATTTATGTTAAGTAAAACAATTAAGTCTCTAATTAATAATGACCTTATGATTTCATCCATATAGATAAAACTAACCAAATAAATTTTAGAATATATGTTATTCCTTTGGAGAACAGCGATTATATCCATTAATTTTTAGAGAAATAAGGAATAAACATTCATTTACCTGTGACAATATTAAAAAAAAGGTAATATCACAAACGATTATTTTTTTTATCTATTAGTATCTTGATATTAGTAATTATATCATCAAGTTTTTCAAGATCAAGATAAACTTTATCGTATTTTTCTAATAATTCTATTTGAGACTTTGATGCAAATTTTATTGCATTACCACCTACAATCACAGATATATTTAAAGATTTACGAATTTCCTGTACCAATCTAATAGCTGAATTGATATTTTCTTCTAAAGTAACAGATACAAGTACTAAATGGGGATTGGTGTTATCCAAGTAAGATTCAATAGAATTGGTTGGAAGAGGTGAAGTAATATTATAAACCTCATATCCTTTTTCAAGCAATAAAGATTCAATAATTTTACAACCTATACTATGAAGTTCTCCTTCTGGAGTACATAATATTATTGGTCTATCAGATGATGAACTTTTTGAAATTTTTTTAGAATTTTTTTGATTTATTAAATCAATTAGACTATTTACTGCATTACTACATACATGTTCAGTTGCAACATCTATTTCTCCATTTGCCCATTGATCACCTATTTTATATAATACAGGTATCAATAATTTTTCATAAAAATCTAATAAAGAATAAACAGATTTTGTATATTCATTGTACATTTTAACTAACTCATTTATCTCATACATCTTCAACTTCTCCAACAACTTTGTTTGTAAGGATTCATTTAATTCCATAGATTTTTCAAAATTGAGATTGTGGGAATCTAAAAATTTTATAATTGTTGATTGCTTTCGATACTCTTCTGGAATTTTATTTATATTTATTTGGGATAGAGGACCTAAATATTGTCTTGTAATTTGTTGAGAAGTGTGTTTTTCTTTATTCCATCTACTCTCAACAAGATAAGCATAATTAGTATTTTTTACTTTTTTTACTCTTATATAGACCATCTATATAAGTAATTTTTACTATTCTTTTATTTAAATTTAGTGCCTAACCTTATTCTAGTGCTAATATAATTTAGTCATAACTAAATTAGTATTAACTTGCATATTATATCAGATAAGAAAAAAGTTGGCACTATTTATATGATTACCATCAGTATTTATACTATTTTTGACAGTGAATTATTATGCAACAATACACAAAATACATAAAAAATGAAGTTACTGTAATAAGCATATTTAGCTTAGCAGGAATTACAATAATAGGTGGTTTTTTAAATTTAGGAAATACTTTAGGATTGGCTATTATTGATAGGAAGTACTATTGTAATGGGCTATTTTTATCTAAGATATAATTATCAAAGAAAAATTAAAAGATTGGATCCAGGAGTTTTAGAGAGTTTAAAATAATATTTTTCAATGGAAATTAATTAGAATTTGAATAATGGAAGAGTACAATCAGAAATATATTACTTGTCTTTTCAAGATTATTCTAATTTTGAAGGAAAGATCTCAAATACTTATAGATAATAACTAATGTTATTGCTCTTAAATTTCCTTCTATCTTATGTCCTAAAATAAATAAACTAATTGCACATAACCATAAAATAATACCATATAATACAGGTATATTTTGATTCATAAAATATAATATTATAAAATATATTCCACTAACATATAGTAATAATCCAATACAATGTAATACAATGTTAATAGGATGTCTATGCGTATTTTTGATAGCTTTGAGTAAATTAAATTTCAATATTTAAAAATACTACGGAAACAAATTTTAATCTTACTATATTATCAATTGATATTGAAATAAAATGGTAGATAATAATTAGCCATATTAAGAAATTGGTCTAATACAGAATTCTACTTTATTATTATGAATACTATATTAATAAAAAAATCTCTGTGCTTTAAAATGTTTTACTTGATAAATTGTAGTGGTATAAAGAAATAAAATATAGGAATTATGGAAATATTTTTATAATAATCTTATTTACTATTGATAATGATAAATAAGACTAATGTAGGAATATTATTTTTTTTAGTCGGTACTGCATTTCCTTTATTAGCTGTAGGATATACAAATTGAAGTAATTTTGCTGTTGCACAAACTACAGAAACAACCGATCCTGGTCCGGAGACAATTGAAGATTTTGAAAAATTAGAGGGAAATAATACTGCTATTATAAGAAATGATACAGCAATAAGTAATCCAAATAATACACTTCTTGATTCTACAGACATAAATATGGAAGAAAATTGTATGGCTTTACCCGATGGAAGTAATTATTGTCCATAAATATAACCTCTAAAGGGTATATCATTATATTTTTATTTCTGTAATTAATATTACAATTGTGTTAGGATATTTCTAAAATTATAATTGAATATACTAAATTAAAGGTTAAATTATCTCTTTGTTATATTTTAATCAACGATAAGAGGGATACAATTGATTTAGAAACAAATACACATTATCGATATGACAGTTAAAGAAACTTTTATCTTTTTGATTATACTATAATATTTCCATATTAAGGTTTACAAAGTTAATTTTAGAAATTTTAGGAAATAGTCTTTATATTTACTTTTCTTTTTGCTGCTGACTCATTATTTTTTGTTTTCTTATTTGAAGTCATTCTGCCTAGTAACAAATATCAATACTTTGATTTAAAATTTTCAATGATAATTCCAGATTAATTATTTAACATATTGACCTTGGACATAATCTTGCTATACTATTAAAAATACCAATTAAATTATCTATACAACAAAATGTATAAAATATTTACAAAGGTAAGAATATTTGAATCAATATTTAAGATGAATCATAATAGTATAATAAATGTTATATTTTTTGCTGCTATCTCAGCATTTTGTTTATGATATTATCCATCCAATTATCATCATACCATTGCAGTCAAATTGTAATTTTTCGCTAATATAATTTGCATATTCAATTCATATACTAATACATTAAAATTTTACAAAACATTAGTAAATTTATTATTCATAAATATTATTTGATATCTGCAGCATTAGATTGATGATATATATCTGTCTTCTATTCTAGAATAGACTGAATTAGCAAAATATTTTTTACCAAAATACAAGAAAATTAAATTTACAATATGTTATAAAGCTTCGGACTAATAGTTTCCTTTAGAATGGATAATATTATTTGTAAAATTAATCTTTTCTTTTTTTAATTAAAATATACCTATATTACTTTATCTTACTTGTACTCTTAAGGTATGAAGAATATTTTATGAATATATTTTGTAATGTAGTTCTTTTATAAGTAATTCTCTGCTTATATGTCCGTTAAATTTTGTGAGTTGTAAAATTTTAAAATATGTCTTACCTTAACTTAACTTATGATAATATTAATGGAAGAAATCTTTTTACTAATACTTAAAGTAAAGTATTCATCATTTAAATCAATATTTAATACAATATTGGTTCATATGTATTGTATTCTATCATTCCTGTTGGATATTCTAGACAACTCTTTATATATTAGTGATTCATTAAGATTCAATAATAAAAATGTCTTTTCAAAAACAGATACAAATTTCTGAAACTAAAATTCCTAAAGCTGCTCTAGGATTATTGATATTCATACTAGCATTTGGTTTATTTATTGTAGGATATGATCAAGGTCAGATCTTTAGTCTTGTTCAAGGAGAACAAGCATATAACGATCTTTGGATTCATGAATTCTCACATGATATGAGACATGCAGCAGGATTTCCATGTCATTAACTTTACAGTCTTGTGATAATTATGG
>Ga0126314_10000670_pt1 | contig 16320 bp, 12 predicted proteins | sample Plot105B_FD_92535 | JGI IMG/M metagenome (GOLD analysis project Ga0126314, IMG submission 92535) | Serpentine soil microbial communities from UC McLaughlin Reserve, CA, USA - Plot105B | ecosystem: Environmental > Terrestrial > Soil > Grasslands | place: USA: UC McLaughlin Reserve, Lake County...
AGCGCCGCCAGCGCCGACATCGGGAACAGCAGGAAGCTGGCCGCGTGCGCGAACCCAGGCTGCAGGTTCCGGAAGAGGAAGATGCTCGCGCCCAGCACGGTGGTCAGCCCCGCCAGCGCCAGCGCCTCGCCGGCCCGGTGAGGCCAGGTGGGTCGGCTCAACAGCAGCAGCGGCGGCGCCACCACGAGCACGCCCATCAAATCTCCCACCCACCAGACCCAGACCGCGCGGCCCAGTATCTCCGCGGGCAGCACGCCGCCCAGCAGCAGACACAGCGGCCCCACCAGCGAACTGACCCCGGTGCAGACCGCACCCGCCCCCACGCACAGCACGACGACGTCACGGATGCGTGACAGGTCCGCGTCCATGCGCAGCCGTCGCGTCAGCAGCGCCCCCAGCACCGTGGCCAGGGTGTTGCCCGTGGCCACGCCCAGCGCCACCGACAACGGCACGCCCGTGGACGCGGTCGCCAGGAAGGCCCCCAGGTAGATGCCCGGCCACAGCAGCGGGCCGCGCAGCACCAGCGCCGCGAGCGCCACCCCGGTGGGGGGCCAGACGGGGCTGACATTTCCCCCCACGGTGGACAGGGAAAGGCCCAGCCGAGCCACGGCGAGATACACCCCAGCCAGGACCAGCATCTCGATGAGATGCCGTCCGCGAAGCGCGCGTGCGCTGGCTCGAAGCAGCCCGATGATGACCATCCCCCCGGAAGACCCGTCCGCCGACCCGACGGGTTCACAAAAGTGGAGTCCATGGTAGCGGGCCAGGCTCGGTATTGCACCTTCCCCTCGCCGCGCAGGGCAGGCAAGCGTCCAGGAGCCGATAGGTCGGAAACACCTCGTGGATGCAATGGCTCCGGGGGCCCTGCGTAGGAAAGGACAAGAGGAGGTAGCCAGACGATGTCGCGTCCCGGAATCGCAGCCCTGTTGTCCTTTCTCATCCCCGGTGTGGGGCAGATCTACAACGGCGACATTCTGCGCGGGGTCTTCTGGCTCATCATCACCCCCGGCTTCTGGATTGGTACCGGAGGGTGCCTGGGCTGGGTGTGCCACATCATCGCCGCCGCCACCGCGCACAACCGGGCGGAGGACAAAGAGAAGTACCGCGTCACCGTCGTATAGCGACGGCAATCGCGGGGCGCGGGCCGGCTCTCAGGGGTAGTCGGCCCGCGCTTTTTTCACCGCGCCGCTCAGCGCGAGAACAGCAGGATGAAGGTCGGAATCGCCGCGACGAGCATTCCGACGACGAGCGCGAGCACCTGCTGGACGAAGAACAGGTCCTCCAGCCTCTCCACCAGGGAGACCTCCAGCCGGTCCACGGCCAGCGTCTCCAACTCGCGCACCGCTGTCTCGCTATCGGGCGCGGTGAGCACCGTGCGCAGCGCGACGGCGCCGAGGACGCGGTAGGACTGCTCCATCAGGAAGCGCTCCAGCCGCTGCGTGCGCGACGGCGGCCCGGTGTCCTCCTCGGGAGGCTCGCGCTGCTGCTCGGCCACGGAGGACTTGATGGCTTGGATCAGCTCCTTGCGACCGAGCGGGCCCGTGCTTCGCAGGCGTTGGGCGACCTGGAGCGCCGCCGGCTTGAGCACGGCGTAGGCGTACCCCATCCAGCCACGCTCCTGCGCCTCCTCGGCAAGCCGGGAGCCGATACCGTTGAGCATCAGCGCAAACCCTCCCGCCAGGGCCAGGGCGAAAGGTGTGAGCCCCAGGCTGAGGGCCTCCAGCCACCCGGGCGTCGGCGGCATGCCGAGCAGGCGCGGCGCCACGAGGAAGGTCCCCGCCAGGGCGAGCCCGAGGGTGCCGAAGAGGAAGAACCCCTTCACCGCGCCCCACAGCCCCGAGCCCACGAGTCCAGGCACCACGCCCACGAGCATCCGCAAGCCCGCGCGCGCCACGCCCTTCATCACCTGGCGTTTGCTCGTGGGAGTGGCCTCGGCCAACACGTTCGACTCGGGCGTCGTCGCCAACGTCCGAACGACCTCCACGCCGGGCACAGGGCCCTGGGTGCTCAAGTGATGAACCTCACGGCCCCATCGTAAGAGCCGCGAGCTCCCCGTGAAAGTCACCGCCCGTGTACGCGGAGCCAGCCCGACGCAGGGGCACGCGCTCTCGACCCACCCGAAAACCCACCGTCCAGCCTCCACCTGGGGGGCTGGCACTCAAGGGTGATGGACACGGCGACGGGCCTTCATCTCCTGCGTGAGCCGCCACGTGGCGCCACCGTCGTCCGAGAGGAAGCCCCTCCACGTGAAGGAGTCCTCGGCAATCGCGGTGAACATCCAGCGCAGCGCCTTGCCGTCCGGGTCCGGCCCCTCGATGTGGATTTCGTCGCCCACGGCCCTGCCCGTGAGCACGACGAGATGACCCGCGGTGGCCCCCAGCCAGATGACCCGCCACGTGCCTGTCTTCGGGTTGAAGTGGCGCAGCGACGTGCCGATGCGCCGCTCTCCCACGGCGGCGCTCAGTCCCTCCGGATTCGGATAGCTGAGCACGTCCTGGATGACGCGTCCGTCCAGCACCCAGGAGAAGGACCACTCTCCGGGCTGACGAAAGACCTCCTTTCCCGCCGCGTCGAAGAACGCGACGTCCATGTCCCAGGCACCGATGAAGCGTCCGAACAACGCGAGCGCCTCGGCGTGCGCGGGCAGCGGTCCATCCGCGCGGAGCAACTCCAGGGCCCGCTGCGAGAGCGGGGGCTGATGATTCGACATGATGCACGTCTCCCATCCGGGGCCCGAGCAGACTCGAGCCCCGTCATGACTGACACGGTGTTGAAAGAGGACTTCCGAGCGCGGGCTCAGCGCGACGTGACGGCGACGCGCTCCCACGCGGGCGGGTAGCGCGTCACCAGGCCCAGCTCATCCGTCTCCAGCTCCGCGACGAAGCTCCCTCCTCGGCTCTCGTACCGGAAGCGCGTGGGCGACAGCCGCGTGTAGCGCTGCGGCAGTTGGAGCAACGCCAGGTCCGGCATCCGCACCCATGCGGCGGTCACCTCGCTCGACTGCCCCACCTCCAGCGACAGCCGGCGGATGGGAAGCGTGTTCGTGGAGGGCGTGAAGCCCAGGTCCACGTCCGTGCAGCCACGGAACTGAGGGACCTCCTCCTCGCCACGCCACCACCGCTGCTGGGCGTCCACCCGGAGGACGAGCGATTGTGGCGCTCCCCCCCCGCGCAGCAGGATGCGCGCCTGCCGCGTCATCCACCGCGAATCACATGTGACGGTGTACTCCGCGAGGTAGGGCACCCCCGCCTCCGCCACCACCACGGAGCCCGCGAGCACCCAGCCGCTGTCGAGTTCCCGCAGCTCCGCGTACTCGCTCCCCGGTTGGTCCTGTCGCGTCCACTGCCACGCGCGGAGACACCGCGGCATCGAGCCCGCGTCGGAGGCCACATCGCTTGGGGGAGAAGTCATGGAGGAGTGCTCACGGAAAGAAGGCGCTTCGCCGAAGTGGAGCGAACCCTAGGCAACGCGAGCAGGGCCGTCTTACACATCCTTGCTCCCACTGTCCGAGAGCACACCCTGCTCTTGCTTGCCGAGTCCCCAGTGGAAGCGCCATCCTGACGACATGCCGCGCCTGCACGCCTCCGTCCTGTTCAGCGCTCCCGACCTTCAACTCGCCCGGGTGACTTGCGACGGACACGACGGCCCCCGGCCGAAGGAAGAAGGCGTGGAGAGCGAGCGCGTCATCCTCGCGCTCCACGGTCGCTTCCAGTTTCGTGATGCGCGGACGCGCGCCGTGGTGGCCCCGGGTGTCGGCCTGCGCATGCATCCGCGCCGGCCCTGTGAAATCCGCCATCCACACGGCGGTGGCGACGCGTGCCTCTCCGTGCGCGGCCCGTGGCTGAGCCAGTGTCCCCAGGCGGAGGCAACGACGTTCCCGGTCAGCACCGAAGCGTACGTGCGGCTCCAGTCCCTGCTGTCACTCGCGACGCGAGGCGAGCCCGTGGACCGCGTCAAGGTGGAGGACACCCTGGCCCTCGTCCTCTCTCCCACTGAGCGGCCTGGCACCTCGGTGAGCCGGCGCGAGCGCGATATCGCCGAGGCCATCGCCCACGAAGCATCACTCCACTTCGACGCGGGAGCCTCCGTGGAGTCCCTGGCCCAGGGTGCGGGCGTGTCCGCCTTCCACGCATGCCGCGTCTTCCGCAAGGTGATGGGCACCGGCATCCATCAGCACATCCAGGAAGTGCGGCTGCGACATGCGCTCGCGCTGCTCCTGGACACACACCTTCCCCTGGCCGACGTGGCGCTGGAGGCGGGCTTCGCCAACCAGGGCCACCTGGGCAACGCCTTCCAGCGTCGCTACGGCAAGACACCGGGCGCGGTCAGGAAGACACTGACACTCCCCGGCGCCTGAGACGCAAGGCCGCTTCGAATCAGAGGCGCGCCGAGCGCAGCGCCGCGAGCAGCTCGTCCGCAGTGGTGGCCACCGCGCGCGCGCCGTGCGCATGCAGCTCCTCCGCGTCCCGGAAGCCCCACGTCACGCCCACTCCGTACATGCCCGCCGCGCGCGCCGTCTCCATGTCCACGGCCGTGTCGCCCACGAAGCCGCACACGCCGGGGGCCAGCTCCAGCTCCGCCGCCATCCCCAGCACCGCCGTCGGGTCCGGCTTGCGAGGCACTCCTGGCCGCTCGCCATACACCCGAGCGAAGGCCACGCCCGGCAACAGCCGCTCCACCAGCCGCTTCACGAAGCTGTCCGACTTGTTGCTGAGCACGCCCATCACCACGCCCTGCTCCGCCAGCGTCGCCAGCAGCGCGGGGATGCCAGGGTAGGACGCGGTCCGGTCGAAGAGGTGCTCGTCGTAGTACGCGCGATACGTCTCCAGCACCGGCCCGGCCAGGTCCTCGCGGCCCGCGGGCACCGCCCTGCGCGCCAGCTCCCTTACCCCCTCACCGACGAAGCGGCGATAGGCCGGCTCCTGATGCGTGGGCAGGCCGTGGTGCGCCAGCGCGTGGTTCATCGCGTCCGCGATGTCCCCCAGCGAATCCACCAGCGTCCCATCCAGGTCGAAGAAGACGGCGCGAAGCTGCATGTGATGAGGTCTCCGGTGAAAACAAAAACGCCCCAGCCAACAGGGCCGGGGCGTTCAGGGCTTCGAGGCCCGCTCAGCCGTCGCTCAGGGAGTGACTGCCGCGGTGGTGGCGTCATCCGCTCCAGCGACCGTCAACACCGCGAAGTTGATGTTGTTGTAGCCGGCCGTGGCGCAGCTGAACATCACCCGCTTGATGATGGCGTACTCCACATCCTTGTGGGCCTGGATGTTGATGTCGCCCTTGAACGTGTTGGCGTCGTCGTTCGCCATCGCGTGCAGGTCCTCGAACTGCTTCTTCATGTCCCGCAGCTTCTCTTCCAGCGCGGGGATGTTGAGGTACTCGTCCTTGGAGAAGTCCTCCACGCGGCCGACGATGGTGCCGGACACGCTCACCTGCTCGCCGGACACCATGACGACCGGGTGCATCTCCACTTCCTGGATGTGCACTGCCTCCGGGAGCTGGATGTCCTTGGTCATCATCAGCACCTCGCCCGTCGCGGAGAAGTTCGCGATGAGGAAGAGCACGATGATGACGAACATGTCGACCAGCGGGGTGATGAGCAGGTCGGAGTAGCCGCTGCGCTTCGCGTGGGCGGCGCCGTGCCCGAACACCTTGGAGTGCTCGAGTCGCTTGCCGTACCGCTTGCCTGGAACCTTGATGGCCATGACTGGGTGTGGCTCCGTGCTCGGCTAGCCCATCGCCGCGGACACCGACACCTGGGGCAACCCAGAGCCGATGCACTCGTCGATGATGCGGACCAGGTCCTCGTAGCGGACCTTGTCTTCGGGCTGAAGGGTGATGGCTGTCTGGTCCGGCAGCTGCGCCTTCAACTCCTTGAAGCGCGCCACCAGCTTGGACAGGTCCGTCTTGCCCTTGCCGTCTTTGGTGAGGGGGATGGGGTCGAACGTGCTCTGGTCCGCCGAGAGCCGAAGCTCCGTCGGGGTGATGAGCAGGGTCAGCTGCACCGTCTTGGTCTCCGTCGGCGGCTGTTCCTCCTCCGTGGAGGGACCTCCCGCCTGGGAGACTTGGAGACGGCCAATCTGGGTCCAGACCGCCGTCATGATGAGGAAGCTGATGGTCACTGCCATCAGGTCGATGAATGCGGTCAGGTTGATGGGGGCATCGAGCGACTTCTTGCCGCCTTTTCCACCACCGCCTGTGTCCATTCCGCCGGCCATGGCGTTGTCCTCCTAAGGCCCCGCGCGGTGAAGCGCGGCAAGAGACTGAAAGGGGCGCGCCGTTGTCCCCACGTCACGTGGGGACAGGACAGCGCGCCCGGGTTCCGGGTTCCCTACGGGAGCCGGATTCAGTCGTCGTGGTGGTCCCGAGCGGCGGGGACGTTCAGGTTCTTGAACTTGTCCTTGTTCGCCACGATGAGGTTCAGCACGGAGACGCTGGTCTCGTTGATGTCGTTGATCAGCGACTGGGTGCGGCCCATCAGCACGGAGAAGGCGATGAGGCACGGAATGGCCGTCACCAGCCCGAAGCCCGTGCAGTTCATGGCTTCAGAGATACCGTTGGCGAGAATGGTCGCCTTGTCGGCCGGGTTCACGTTCGCCACGGCCTCGAAGCAGGAGATGAGACCCGACACGGTGCCGAGCAGACCGGCGAGCATGGCCGCGTTGCCGAGCATCGCCAGGTAGCCGCTGCGGGCCTCCAGGCGAGGCGTCTCGCGCAGGGTGGCCTCGTCCAGCGCCGCCTGCACTTCGTCCTGGCCCTTGGGGACGTTCATCAGGCCGGCCTTGATGACGCTCGTCAGCGGCGTGGCCTTCTGGCCCGCCACGTAGTTGATGGCCTTGTCCAGGTCACCCGCGTAGATGTGCTTCTTGAGTCCACGGAGGAAGGCTTCCTTGTTGATGGACGCCTTGCCGAAGAGAACGATGGCTCGCTCGACCATGATGGAGAGGGCCACCACGAGACACGCGGCGATGGGATACATACCCCACTGACCGGCCTCCCAGCGCCTGGCGACCTCTTCGAAGAAGCCTCGCTCGGGACCACCAGCGTTCGCGAGCACGGCCAGATTCGTCAAAAACCCCAGGTTCATCGCGTCTTGCCTCCACGGCAGCTTGGCCCGGCGCTCCGGACCTTCCAGGACCTGTCGCCCCCCCGGGCGTGCGCCCCAGAGATGGGCGGCAGGTATGGATGTTGAAAACGGTGGTGCCGACTTTAGGAATGGCTGTCTGGGGTGTCAAGGCAGGGGCTCTGGCGTTAAGTGCTGAAATCTCACAGGAATTTTGCGCTGGAGTACCCCTTGCCAGCATGGACTCCAGGCAGCAGTGCGGGCCTTTCCGGGGGCTTCCCAACCCGGCCGCGTTGTGTCAGCGCGCGCTTCCGAGCCCAGGGAACGCATGCTAATGCCGGCGCATGGCGAGGAAGCGCATTGGCGAGCTGCTGCTGGAGCAGAAGGCGATCAGCGTCGCCCAGCTCGAGGCGGGGCTCGCGGCCCATCGGAAGTCAGGGCAGCGGTTGGGGGCGACACTCATCGCCCAGGGAGCGATCACCGAGACGACGCTCGCGGGCGCGCTGAGCCAGGCGCTCGGGATGCCGCAGGTGGATTTGCCGGCGGTGACACCGGAGTGGGCCGCGGTGCACATGCTGCGCCCGCGCTTCTGCGAGCAGCATGACCTGTTCCCCATCGCACTGGAGAGCGTGGGCGGACGTCGTCAGCTCGTCGTCGCGATGAGTGATCCACTCAACCTTCCGGCGGTGGAGGAGATTGAGTTCACCACCGGACTCAAGGTGAGCGTGCGCGTGGCGGCGCTGTCCGCCGTGCGGGGCGCCATCCTGCGCTACTACCACAAGGTTCCCGTCGCGCCGGCGGGTGGAGCGAGCGCGAAGCCCGCCGCGCCAACGGCCCGCGCGCGGCCCGCCGCCGTGCCCGCGAAGCCCGCGCCGCCCACCCAGCCGCCACCGGGCGACGCGGGTGCGGACGACGATGATGAGGACGAGGTCATCGTCGGCGAGGAGCTGCCCCCCGGTGAGACGACGCAGCGCACGTCGCTCGCGGAGCTGATCCGCACGCGCGAGGAGCAGCGCAAGCAGAAGCGCGAGCAGGCCACGGCGAAGCCGAAGCCCCCCGCGGGTGGCGGAGTGCTCGATGACCTGGACTATCTCTTCGGGCAGGCCCGCGAGGACCCGGACCGCGTCGAGGAGCTGGAGCGCAAGTTCTGGGCGCTGATGCGCATCATGGCGCGCAAGGGACTGCTCTCCAGCGACGAGTTCCGCCGCGAGCTGGACGATGAGGGCGAGGACAAGGGTTGAGTGGTGCGCCTCGGGTCTGCGGACCGGAGGCCTGGACCGGCGGCCTGGTCGTCCGCTGGCTTCCCGGGGGGCCTGGGCTCGTGAGCGCCTCAGGCTGAAACCGACTTCGGGCCTCGCGCGTAAGGGAAGCAGAACCCCCGCGCGTCGGGCGTGTCCGGAGAGAGGCTCCAGCCCATGTCGTCCGTCATCGTCAGCTCACGCTCCACTCGTTCCATTTCCCGGAGCGCCTCCAGGCGTCTGTTGTTATCGCTGGTCTTCGCGGTGTTCGCGGCGTGCACCCAGGCGAGCAGCGCCGCCACCGCGACAGGCGCGCTCGAAGCAGGGACGCGGCCCTCGGTGGGAGAGGCCCGTCGCTACGAGAAGCCCTCGGACGCGGAGCTGCGCCGCACCCTCTCCCCCACGGCGTACGAGGTGACGCAGCGGGAGGCGACCGAGCCCCCGTTCCGCAACGCGTACTGGAATCACCACGAGGAGGGGCTCTACGTCGACGTCGTCACGGGCGAGCCGCTGTTCTCCTCCAAGGACAAGTTCGACTCCGGCACCGGTTGGCCCAGCTTCACGCGGCCGGTGGAGTCCGCGCGCGTGGTGGAGAAGCGGGACGAGAGCCTGGGCATGACGCGCGTCGAGGTCCGCTCGAAGGCGGGAGATTCCCACCTGGGCCACCTGTTCGACGACGGGCCCAAGCCCACGGGGCAGCGCTACTGCATCAACTCCGCGTCGCTGCGCTTCGTCCCGGTGAACGACATGGAGAAGCAGGGGTACGGCGAGTGGTTGACACTGTTCGGCCGCAAGCCCGTGAGCGCGACGCCCGCGAAGGTGGACGTGGGCAAGGCGCTGGCCGCGTCGGGTGTCACCGAGACGGCGCTGCTCGCGGGAGGCTGCTTCTGGGGAATGGAGGACCTGCTCCGCAAGATTCCGGGCGTGCTCCAGACAGACGTCGGCTACACGGGCGGCAACATCGAGAAGCCCTCGTATCAAGAGGTGAGCAGTGGACGGACGGGGCACGCGGAGTCGGTGCGCGTCGTGTTCGACCCGAAGGTCCTGAGCTTCGCGACGCTGCTGGAGGACTGGTTCTTCCGCATGCACGACCCGACGACGGTCAACCGCCAGGGCAACGACGTGGGGACGCAGTATCGCTCCGCCATCTTCGTGCTGTCCGACGAGCAGCGCCGCGTCGCCGAGGAGGTGAAGGCGCGCGTCAACGCCTCTGGAAAGTGGAAGAAGCCCGTCGTCACCCAGGTCGTCCAGGCAGGCGAGTTCACCCCCGCCGAGAGCTATCACCAGGACTACCTCGTGAAGAATCCGGGCGGCTACACCTGCCATTACATGAGGGACTGAGAAACCCGCGCCCTGCTGGGTGATACAAGTCTCGCATCCCCGGGAAAGCGAGTGAGCAAGCCCTGGCGCGGGATGTCGAGCCGTGAAGCCAGGGCTCGCCGCGCAGGGGTGAAGAGGACTCAAGGCGGGCGTGGGCGGTGTGCGGCTATGCTGCGCGGATGATCTGCCCAGTCTGCGCGCGGTTTCGCGACACGGCATCGGGGGGCGCATGTCTGGAATGTGGTGCCGCCCTCCTGCCCGTCACCGAGCCGCACTTCGATGCACTCGTCACGAAGACCCTCTGGCGACGCATCCAGGACTGGCGCTCCGACGCGCTCCTCGATGAGGCGACGGCGCTCCGGCTCGAACAGTCCCTCCACGCGATAGCGGCGCCCCTCGACGCCCCGAGCTCCGAGGCCGTGGGCCACGACGCGCCTGAAGTCGTCACGCAGCCGCTGGACTCGGCCGCGCGCGTGGAGGCCTGGGCGGATGGCGTCGCCGCTTCGGCGCGGCGCGGGGGAGGCTGGAGTCTCTTCGGTTGGGGCGCGGCGCTCGCGCGCTCGCTGGAGGAAGCCGCGCAGGAGGAGCGTGAGCAGACGGCACGCGCGCCACGTGGCTCCCGACATGACCGGGACGCGAGCGAAGATGACCTCGGCTCCGCGCTCGGCTCCGGGCAGTCGCTGTTCGCTCGGGAGGCCTCGGGTGTACTGGGCGGTGGACTGGAAGCGGTCGTCGCGCTCGACGCGCAGCCTTCGGAGAGCACGGCCCGGCTGAACGACTTCATCTGGTGGTTCCTCGGCGCGGTGCTGGTGCTCGGCGGCTCGCTCATGGGCGTGCGCGAGGCGTGGAACGTGCTGGGGGATGTTCCGCGCCAGCTCCTCGTGACGGGGGCGCTGTGGATTTATCACGCGGGTTTCATCGGGCTCGGCGTGTTCCTGTCGCGTCGCTCGATGCCCGTGGGCCGGGTCCTGTCGGGCATCGGTCTGGCACTGCTCCCCGTCGCGTTCGTCGCGGTGTCCTCACTGGTGGCGATGTCACCGCTCTGGGGCATTCCCGTCGCGCTCGGGCTCACCGCGTTGGGAGTGGTGCCGCTGAGGTCCGCGGGCAGGCTGCTGCACGGGACGTCCGTGACGTCGCTGGCGCTGGCGCTGTTCCCGTCGCTGCTCGCGGGCCTGCCGCTGATGGGGCTGGATGAGGCGCCGTGGCTGCGTGTGCTCTGCACCTTCGCCGGCGTGTTGGCGCTCGGGGCGACCCTGTGGCGCTCACGCAAGGAGACGTCCGCGAACGTGCTGCTCGTCAGCGCGAGCGCGGCGCTGTACGGGGCGCTCTGGCTCGCGGTCTTCGCCGTGTCGAGCGGGCCTTCGGGGTTCGATGATTTGGAGCCGGGCGGCGCGTTGTTCGCGGGGATGACGCTCTGGGCGCAGGCCATCGCCACGGTCATCGCGGTGGCGGCGACCACGCACTCCGCACGAGAGACGCTTCCTCGGGCGAGCGCGGTGCTGGAGACCGTGGCGCACGCGGTGCTCGCAGCCGGTGCGCTCGCGGGAGCCATCACCGCGTTCTCGGTGGGGACGAATGGAGATCTCCAGGTCGATGGCGCGTCGGCGCTCGCGCCAGTGCTCGCCGCCGGAGTCTTCTTCCTGCTGGAGTCGCGACGCCGCGCCCTGGTGCATCCCGGGGCCATGGCCACGCTCCTCGCGGGAGCACTGCTCGCGCGGACGCTGTCGCCAGACGAGCAGGGCTGGTGGGTGTTCGGAGGCGCGGCGGCGGCTTCGCTGCTGATGCTCGCGGCGCGTGGAAGCGACTCGGGGATGCTGCGCATCCGGCTGCTGGCGTGGAGCATCGTCAGCGCGGGGGTGGCGATGCCGCTCGTCTCCCGAATGGAGGGCGAGGGTTCTCCGTGGCCCCGAGTCTTCACGGGTCTGGCCGTCGCGGTGGCCGCGCACGTCTCTGGCGGCTGGCGCTTGCGAGGACTGCACTACGTGGGCGGAGCCGCCACGCTCTTCGGCGCCCTGGCCTTCGTCGATGGGACTCCGTGGCTCTCGGGTGACTGGAGTCGCCTCGCGGTCTTCGCGCTCGTGAGCGGGCTGTATGGTGTCGCGGGGCTCGTGCAGGCCGCGTGGGCCAGCCCAGCCTCGCCCCAGGACGCGCTGTTGCCCCTGGATGACTTGTGTCTGGTGATGGCCTCGGCGGGCGTGTTCCTGGCCATCGGCGTCGCGCCCGTGCCGCCGGAGCTGCTCACGTCCATCGCCGCCGGGTTGCCGGGCGGTGTCCTCGTCGCGATTCCCACGGCGCTGGTGTCACTGGCGTTGTTGCTGAGGACGCGCCGGGACGGCACCCGCATCGTGAGCATCATCGCGGCCACGGGCGTGGCGCTCATCGTGTCCCAGGTGCTGGGCACCGTCTCCGACTTCGCGTCGGCGCGTTCAGCGCTGGGCACGTCGGCCGTGGCGTTCGGCTTCGCGCTCTTCGCGACGCTGCGCCCACGTCCTCCCGTCGTCGACCCCTCCACGGCCCCTGGCCTGGTGCTGGGCCCCTGGGGACGGAAGGTGCTCGACCTCTTCCGGTTGCCGCTCGGGGCACGCGGGTTGTCGCTCTACACGGATGGCTTCGCCACGGCCGCGTTGGTGCAGGCCGTCATCGCGACGCTCACGCTGGTCCAGTGGCTCCCCTCCCCCACCGATGCCGAGCGTGGCATGTGCCTGCTCGCGGGCGGACTGCTCGTCCTGACCGCGCTCCTGGCCTTCGTGACGCGCGGCTTCGTGGACTGGCAGATGCGGGGCTCGGTGGTGACGCTCGCGATGATGGGCGGGTTCATCGCGCTGACGGCGGTCATCAATCGCGCGGGCCGTCCCCTGCCGCCGGATGTCGTGGCGATGCGGCTTCCGCTCATCGGCATCGCGCTCTGGGGTGTCGCGCTGGCGACCAGGCGCTTCGGCCCGTGGTTGGCGAAGTGGCTGGAGCGCCCCAATCACGGCCCGCTGTACCACGCGGTGCCCCACGTGGGCGTGGCGGCGCTGGCGCTCGTGCTCCTGAAGGGCGCCGTCCTGGTCGGCCTGCCGTCCCCGTCACACGCGCTGGGCATCACCCCTCCGCTGCTGGTGCTGGGCGCGGCGGTGCTGGTGCTGCTGCTCGCGGCCTCGTTCCGCGCGGTGCCGCTGGCGAGCCTGGGGTTGTACCTGGGGCTGCCCGGTGCGGCGCTCTGGGCCGCGAGGCAGTCGCTGCTCGGGCCTTCGCTCGTCTCGCTGGCGCCGCCGGATGGCCAGTGGGCGCGCGTGGGCGCCGAGGGCTATCACTGGCTCAGTGAAGCGGCATGGCTCGCGCCCGGCGACACCGTCTTCCTCCTGTGGCAGCGCGCCTTCGCGGGCATCGCCGCCGCGGGGCTCGTCTATGCCGTGGCCTCTGTCCGGGGGCTGCCCGAGCAATTCCGGTTCCTGATGCACCGTCGCTCCGTCACGGCGGTGTGGGTGGTGGGGCTCGCCGCGCTCTTCCAGCCCGGACTCACGGCGGCGGGCCTGGTCTGCGCGACGGGCGTGGTGCTGTTCGTCGGTGGAGCCCGAGCGAAGGGGCGCGGCGTGCTGGGCGCGAGCATCCTCCTGTTGGTGCATGCGTTGGCGCACCAGGTGGACATCCTCGAAGCGTGGCCGGGCCCCGTGCTCGCGCTGGTGGGACTCGCGGTGGTGACGCTGGGCCCGTGGATTGCGCACAGGCGCGGCCTGTCCGAGGGCGCGACGCGCGTCCGCATCCAGCAGGCGATGGCCGTCTATCTCATCGTCGCGACGGTGTACGCGCTGGCGGTGAACGGCAACACCTCGTCAACGCTCGCGGTGCCCAACCTGTTCGCTGAGATGCTCACGGGACTGGGCGGCAGTTGGATGGTGTCGCCGGCCTTCCCGGTGACGCTGCTGCTCATCGCGGCCTCGCTGCTGGTGGCGGCGTTCCGGTGGAAGGGCGCCTTCGCCTCGCTCATGGCCTCGGCGGGCACCTGGGTGGCGGGCAGCGCGGTGCTGGCCTCGTTCATGGCCGGGTTCGCGATTCGCGCGAGCCTCACGGGCCCCTGGCTGCGCTATGGGGACCTCTTCATCGTCCACGGCGCGGTGCTGGCCCTGGCGTCCGCGGGGGCCGTGGTGGCGCTGCAGACCGCGCAGCGGTGGACTCGCGCGCGGCGGGCGGACATCGCGGTGGGGATGACGTGGGGGCGGGACGCGTGGCTGGTGGCGACGGGAGTGATGCTCGCCGCGCTGGCCGTGAGCGGCAATGCGCCCCAGGAGTCGTTGACGACGGCCATCGCCGCCATCGGCCTGGCGGTGCTGGTGGCGCTGCACTGCGCCTGGGTGGAGCACACGGGGCGGCACGTGTACTTCGTGCAGCTCGCGGTGGTGGGTGTCTACGCGCTGGTGCGCAGCCTGTATGCGCCCGGCCTGCGGGCAGAACATGACGCCCTCTTCGCGCTGGCGCTGGGCTTCACGCTCGTCGGCGTGACGGTGATGGCGCGACGGGCGGGAGTGCGTCCGGTGGAGGCGGCGACCCGGCGCTTCGCGGCGCTGCTGCCCATTGGCATGGCGCTCGTGCTGCCGGGCGAGGCGACGCAGGAGGCGGCGTTGCTCGCGGGTGGCTCGGGGCTTTTGTACGCGGCGCTGGGGGCGGTGGAGCGGAGCCGGATGTTCGGCGCCTTCGCGGCGGCGGCGTGCAACCTGGCGCTGCTCATCGCCGCGCTGGCCTTCGGGCTGGAGGGGCTGGAAATCTACCTGGCGCCGCTCGGCCTGCTGCTGTTGATGCTGGGGCAGCTCTTCACGGGGAGCCTGCCGCACGCGGCGCGCAACACGGTGCGAATCCTGGGAGGCCTGCTGCTGTACGTACCCGCCGCGGCGAAGCTGGCGATGCGGGTGGGCGAGTCACCGGACGGCACGTATGCGCTCGTCTTCGGCGGCGTCTGCCTGCTGGGCGTCGCGGTGGGGATGGCGCTGCAGATTCGCGCGTACCTCGCACTGGGCACGCTGTTCCTCACGCTGGACGTGGTGGCCAACCTGCTGGACGCGGGCCTGAGGGACCACCGCATCGGCTTCCTGGTGATGACGCTCACCGGCCTCACCGTCATCGGCGGTCGTGTCCTGGCGACCCTGAAGCGCCAGGAGTGGGAACTGCTCGTGCGAAGGGTGCGCGTGCAACTGCGAGGCTGGGACTGACCGGCCGCCTCGCCGCTGTCAGTCCACCGACAGCGGCAGGCGCACGGAGAAGGTGGTGCCCTCGCCCACGGTGCTCGTCACCGTGAGCCGGCCGCCGTGGTTCTCGACGATGCCCTGACAGATGGAGAGCCCCAGGCCCGTGCCCCTGCCCTCCGGCTTCGTGGTGAAGAAGGGCTCGAAGATGCGCTGGAGGTGTTTGGGGTCGATTCCCGTCCCCGAGTCCCTCACCGACACCACCGCCTCCTGCCCTTCGCGCCGCGTCGTCAGGAAGACCGAGCCGCCCGGCTGCATCGCGTGGCACGCATTGGTGATGAGGTTGACGAACACCTGCACCAGGTTGGCGCGCACGGCCGACAGCGGCGGCAGCTCGGTGTACTCCCGGTGCACGCTGACGCGCGCCTGCGCCACCACGTGCTCACAGAAGCCCACCGCCATGTCCACCACGGCGTTGAGCTGAACCCGCTCCGGCTTGTCCTGTGCGGGCCGCGCGTAGCTGACCAAATCCCGGGTGAAGCGCAGGATGCGGTGGCTGCTCTCCAGAATCTTCCGCAGCTTCTCCTGGTCCGCGGGATTCGCGCCCGGCGTCGTCCGCGAGCGCTGGAGCAGCGCATCCGCGTACGTGGCCACCGCCGTCATCGGGTTGTTGATTTCATGCACCACGCTGGCCGCGAGCTGCCCAATCGACGCCAGCTTCTCCGCGTGGATGATGCGCTTCTCCAGTTCCTTCACCACCGTGATGTCCTGGCCGATGGCGTTGACGCCCTCCACCTCGCCATGGGGCGCCAGCATCGAGGACGTGGCGAAGGACACCCGCACCTCGTTGCCGTCGCGCGACAACAGCCGGGTCTCGAAGCTGTTCACCGCCTCACCGCGAATCGCGGCGGCGATGACCTGGGACAGCCGCAGGTGCTCGCTCTCCGGAACCAGCCAGAAGAGGTCCTTGCCCAGCACGTCTTCCTTCCGGAAGCCCGTCAGCGCGCTGAGCGCCTGGTTGAACACCACCACCTGCTGGTCCCGGTTGGCGACGAGGATGAGCGCGTTCGCCTTCTCCAGCAGGTCCTCCAGGTACTTGCGCACGAACGTCAGCTCGTCGATGAGCTTCGCGTTCTTCACCGCCACCGCCACCTGGCTCGCCAGTTGGAGCAACACGCGCTCGTCGTGCTGCACGTCCGCGTCCAGCCCCTCCGGATACTCCATGTTGATGGCGCCGAAGAGCTGCCCGCTCGCCACCAGCGGCGCGCTCACGCCGTGCGTGCTGCCCAGGAACAGGAGCGGCACCTCGCCCAGCACCGTCACCCGGCCCGACGGCAGCGCCGAGCGCCCCAGGTTCAGCTTCTCCACCGCGCGCTGCAACAGCACCAGCGGCTCGTGGGCGCCTTCCTTCAGCCGGCCCTCCGCGTAGAGCGACGTCAGCCCGCCTGTGCGCGAGTCGGTGATGCGGATGCAGAACGAGCGCCCGGGGAACAGCTCCTTCACCCCGCGCGCCACCGCCGCCACCAGCTCCTCCTCGCCGCCC
>Ga0126314_10000671_pt1 | contig 16306 bp, 13 predicted proteins | sample Plot105B_FD_92535 | JGI IMG/M metagenome (GOLD analysis project Ga0126314, IMG submission 92535) | Serpentine soil microbial communities from UC McLaughlin Reserve, CA, USA - Plot105B | ecosystem: Environmental > Terrestrial > Soil > Grasslands | place: USA: UC McLaughlin Reserve, Lake County...
GCGTCGGCGATGACGGTGTCGAGGTTGTCGTCACTGTAGTAGGCGCGCTGGAGCATCTTCAGCCAGGGGCCCTGGGGCGAGTTGATCTGCTCGAAGAAGGTCAGCGTGTAGGGCGTGCGGCCGACGTCAAGGGCCTTGGCCACGTCCTGGACCAGCGGCTCGGCCTCGAAGTACTTGTTCTCGACCATGTCGGAGCGGGTGGTCAGGTTGAGGGCCTTGGCGTACACCTCGACCTGCACCTCGTCCGAGAGCAGGAACTTCATGAAGTTGACGGCGTCGTCCACCCGGTCGCTGCCCTTCGGCACCACCACCAGGTCGCCGCCGATGAATGAGGCCGAGGAGTTGGGCGCCATCCCCGGCAGCAGGGCGATGCCGAAGTCCATCTTCGGGTTCTGCTGGCGGGCCAGGGTGATGTTGAAGTTGCCCGTGCCCATCATGCCCACCTTGCCCGACCCGAACTGCAGGTGGAACGTCTCGCCGTTCTCGGTCCGGTCGCCCTCGTGGACGTTGCCGGCGTTGACCATGTCGCGGGTCCACTGGAGGACCTGCTTGACCCCGTCGCCGACCAGCGGCTCGTCGCCCGGACCGGCCGCCTCGATCTTGGCCCCCGAGGCCCACATCAGCGGCCCGACGGTGAAGATGTTGCAGCCGGCGCAGTTGCCCGGCAGGTAGTAGCCCTTGATGTCGCCGCCGAGGGCGGTGATCTTGTCGGCGTAGGTGCGCACCTCGGCCAGGCTGGTGGGCGGCTTGTCGGGGTCGAGCCCGGCCTTCTTGAAGAGGTCCTTGTTGTAGAAGAGCGCCGACACGTCGGCGTACAGCGGCACCCCGTAGAGCCGGTTCTCGAAGGTGGCGACCGTCATGTGGCCCTTGCTGGCCGTCTTGAGCTCCGGCCAGGAGCTGATGCGGTCGGTGAGGTCGACGAGCTGCTGGGCCTTCTCGAACTGGGGGGCGTAGATGAGGTCCATACCCATCAGGTCGGGCACCTCGCCGGACGCGATCCCCTGGGCGATCTTGCCGACCATCTCGGTGTGCGGGATGTAGGTCAGCTTGATCTTGCAGTTGGGGTTCTTGGCGTTCCAGGCCGCCACGAGCATGTCGACCATCTGCTTGTTGCCGCCCGAGCGCTCCCACATGGTGAGCTCGCCGCTGCTGGCACATGCGGTGGTGGCCTGGCTCGGGGCGGCGGCCGGCGTCGAGTCGGAATCCTTCCCGCAGGCCGCCAGCAGCAGGGCCGCGATGACCATCAGGACGGGCCACCTGAGACGAGTCCTCATCCCACGCTCCTCCGTGTCGGGTTCGACCCGGGAGGAGAATACGATTGCATACATTCGTTTTCAATAGCTGGCCAGAAGCCCGGCAAGGTTCAATCTGGGCGTCGGCGCGGAGAAGGTGGGCGCTAGGCGGCGAGCAGGCCGAGGGTGCGGGCGCACTGGATGGCCTCGCCGCGGGAGGAGACGCCGAGCTTCCGGTAGATCGACATGGCCTGCGTCTTCACCGTGTGCTGGGACAGGTGCAGGCGCTGGCCGATCTCCCGGAAGGAGTGGTGGGTCGGGAGCAGCGGGAGCAGCCGCTGCTCGGCGATGGTGAGTAGTGACGCCCCGATGACGTCGCCGTGGATGTGCTCGAGCTGGGCGCGTAGCTGGCCGGCCTGGTCGGGGAGGATGCCGAGGTCAGGCCGCCACCGGAGCAGGTCGTCGACCTCGCGCAGGACCGTTCGGGCGGCGGCCACGTCGGTGAGGGCGAGGTAGGCTCGGATCAGCTCCAGGCGGGCCTGGACCGCGTAGTAGGGCAGGGCGTGGGTGAGGTGTGGCCGCAGCTGCCGGGCCCGCGTCAGGTCCCGCTCGGCCTGGGCCAGGTCACCCTGCTGGATGGCCACCCGGGCCCCGGCCGCGTACAGCACGACGCTGGTCGCGCAGTCCTCCAGCTGCGCCATGGCGACCACCAGTCGCGCCTGCTCGACCAGGGCCTCGGCCTCGCGCCAGTCCTGACGGTCGATCGCCAGGATGGCCCGCTCGGCCATGGCGACGGTGGCGGCGACGGTCGCGCCGGTGTCCTCGGCGACCTCGACCGCCACGGCCAGGAGGCGGTCGGCCCCGCCGTCGTCGCCGGCCAGCAGGTGGGAGATCCCCAGCAGCAGCTGCGCCGGGGCCCGCCAGAGGCTGCCCACCGCGATCAGGTCAAGCGCCAGCTCGGCGTCGGCCCGCATCTGGGTGGCCCCGTGGCGGCACAGCTTGGCCCGCAGCAGGGCCCGCCAGCCCTCAATGGAGGCGCTGCCGTCGGGCAGCCTCCCCTGGTAGGACCCGTGCTCGGCGGCGTCGGCCCACCGCTCGGCGGCGGCCGCGTGGCCGCCGAGCGCCTGCACCCAGGCGCCCATCATGGCCACCGCCGGGTACCGCTGAGTCAGCCCGCGGTCGTCGAACCAGTCGAACCAGCGCTGCACGGTGGCCAGCCGGCCGCTGCGGTAGACCCCGATGGCCACCTGCTCCACGCCCCGGGCGACCTGGTCGGCGTCGCCGGCGTCCATGGCGTAGCCGATCGCGGCCTCGGGCAGGCCGTGCCGCTCGCACCATCGGGCCGCCCGGAGGGTGAGCTCGCGGACCAGCCCGGGCTCGTCACGCTCCAGCCGCTCACGCAGCAGCTCCCGGAACAGGTGGTGGTAGCGATGCCAGGCCCGCTGGCGGTCAAGGGGGACGACCAGCAGGTTCGACCGCTCCAGGGACGCAAGCACCGCCTCCGAGCCAGTGGTGCCCAGCACCGCGTCGCACAGCGGGCCCGAGAGGCGGTCCAGCACCGAGGTCCGGGTCAGGAACCGGACCTCGGCCGGCGACAGGTGCGACAACAGCGCCGACTGCAGGTAGTCGACCAGGAACCGGTCCCGCCCGCTGGGCCCGGCCACGCTCGCGGTGGGCCGGGTCTTGATCGACAGGCCGGCCAGGTAGAGGGCCACCGGCCAGCCCTCGGTCCGCCGGGTGAGCTCGGCCACCTCGGGGTCGGGCAGCTCGACCCTGGCCGCTCGGAGCAGCTGGCCGGCCTCCTGGGGGCTCATCGCGAGCTCGTCAGGGCCGAACTCGGCCAGCCGGCCCTCGGCCCGCCAGCGCACGATCGGCAGCGGCGGCTCACCCTGGCTGGTCAGCGCCAGCTGCGATCCCTGCGGCAGATGGTCGACCAGCACCGCCACCGCGTCCAGACTCTCCTGGTCGTGCAGCAGGTGCACATCGTCCAGGACCAGCACGACCGGGAGGGCCTTGCTGGACAGGGCGGCCCCCAGCAGCGGAAGGACCATCTTGGTGATCGAGGCGCCCCGGGAGGCCAGAGTGCCCAGCACGGCGGGGTCGATCGGCTCCACCCGGTCCAGCCCGACCGCGATGTAGGTCAGCAGGACCGCCGGGTCGTTGTCCTGCCGGTCGACCGACAGCCACACGAACGGCCGCGGGTCTCGTTTCGCCCACGCGGCGGCGAGCACGGTCTTGCCGTACCCGGCGGGCGCGCAGATGGCCACCACCGGCGTGGCCGCCGAGGCCTCCAGCCTGTCCAGGAGGTCGCCCCGGGGCACGATGCCGGGCCGCCCCGGCGCCGGGGCCAGCTTCGACTCCAGCACCGGGAACGACGGCCCAGCCAGGATCGGCCTCCATGGCTGGATCGGGATGGTCGGGCGGTTGCGCATCGTATCAGTCCCCGCGGCGATATCGGCAGGCGGAAGCGATGGTACGAAGGAGCCGACCAGCAAGACATCACCCACACAGGATGATTGTTCTCCACATCCAACTGTCGAGCGGGGCCGGGCCCGGGTGGGCCCGGCCCCGCTCAGTAGGTCTCAGCTGGCGAATTCGCGAGCGGCGGACGGGGTGGCGGTGCCGGTGGTCATGCCCGCGGTGATGGGGGATGGCCTGAAGCCCTTGACCATGAGGTAGATGTCGAGCGACAGCTCCCAGACGAATTCCGGCGCCCGAGCAGGAACGTCCAGTCATAGATCGCGACGAGCGACTTGCCGACGGTCACGTACGAGTGGAAGCGGTCTGCTCTGAAGGAGGGTTCGCCACGTCGTCGCCACCTGGAGAGGGATCGAGGCCATGCTACGGCGAGCCCGGACCACAGATGTTGCGGGACCCTTGGCTGGGGACGCATCGTCTGGGGCGGAGGTGATCGCCGATGGAGACGCCGGAGACCTACGACGTGGTGGTGGCCGGCGGCGGCGCGGCCGGGCTGAACGCGGCGCTGGTGCTGGGCCGGGCCCGTCGCCGGGTGGCGGTGGTCGACGCCGGTGCCCCGCGCAACGCCCCGGCCACGCACATGCACGGCTTCCTGTCCCGGGACGGGATGCCCCCGGCGGACCTGCTGGCCGTTGGCCGGGACGAGGTGGCCGGCTACGGCGGGGAGCTGCTCCAGGGCCGGGTCGACCAGATCGACCCTGGCTTCCTGGTCCACCTGGCCACCGGCCCGGCGCTACCGGCCCGCCGGGTGCTGGTGGCCACCGGGCTGCGCGACGAGCTGCCCGAGCTCCCCGGCCTGGGTGAGCGGTGGGGCAAGGACCTGCTGCACTGCCCGTACTGCCACGGCTACGAGGTCCGTGGCCAGCCGCTCGGGGTGCTCGGCACCGGCCCGGCCTCGGTCGGTCAGGCACTGCTGGTGCGGCAGTGGTCGGACGACGTGGTCTTCTTCCCGCACACCCTGGACGTGACCGGCGATGAGCGCGAGCGGCTGACCGCCCGCGGCGTGCCGATCGTCGACGGCATGGTCAGGCGCCTGGTGGTGGACGGCGACCGGCTACACGGCGTCGAGCTGGCCGAGGGCCAGGTCGTGGCCCGCGCCGCGGTGTTCGTCTTCCCGCGCATGGTGGCCCACGACACCCTGCTGACCGGCCTGGGCTGCGACAAGGACGAGGACGGCTGGGTGATCACCGACCCCTCGGGCCGGACCAGCGTGCCCGGGGTCTGGGCGGCCGGTAACGTCGCCAGCCCGCGGGCCCAGGTGCTCACCGCCGCCGCCATGGGCTCGGCGGCCGCGATCGCCATCAACCACGACCTGGTGGACGAGGAGGTCGCCCACGCCGTCGAGCACGACCGCACAGCGCCCGGACCCTCCCGGATCAGCCGCTGACGGGCTTGTGGCGATGAGCTACAAACTCAGGACACCTCACGGGTCAAGAGGCGCTGGCCGGCGGAGCGTCGAGCGCGAGGGCGGCGAGGACCGCGCTCGGCCAGGCGAACCAGTGGCGGGCCAGCCAGGTGCCGGTGTCCGAGTCGTACGTCTCGGGCAGGAGGCCGTCCGGCGCGGCCACGGCAAGGAGGCGTTCGAGCACACGCTCGGCTCGGCCGGTCTCGCCCAGCAGGCTCGCCACCACCCATTCCTGCACATCCCCCAGCGGCCACGAGCCCGGGGTGTGCGCGGAGCCGAGGCCGCCCCATCGTCCCGGGGACCATCCCGGGTTCGCCTGGTCGAGGGCGAATCGCATCGTGGCCGACCATTGCGGGTCCTCCGGTGGGCACAGTCCCCATAGTGGCGCGAGGGCGGTCGGGAGGTCGTTGGCGTCCTGATAGCGCCGGTACCGGCCCCCGCCGTCAGTCTCGTACGCCCATTGGGCGCCGAACGGGCCGGGGCAGGCGAAGCGGTCCCGGATCGCCAGTCGCACCGTGTCGGCAGCGTGGGTGAGCGCCTGGGCGTCCAGCCTGAGCTCGCTGGCGTGGGTGAGCAGCCGGGTGGCGGTGTACCAGAGCAGGACCTGGGTGGACAGCAGGTATGGCAGGGCTGCCGGGTCGTCGGCGGGGTTCTCCTCGCTGGCGATGAGGCCGAGCTCGGGGTCGAGTGGCAGTGCCCGCCAGGTGCCGGCGACCAGGTCGCCCCAGTGGCGGCGATCCGGGGGGAGCTCCGGCCACGTCCCGGCCGCCTCCCGGTACTCGAGCAGCTCGAGCAGCGGGTAGAGCTGCTGGTCGGCCTGGAACGCCCGGTCCTTGACCGCACCAGTTGGCAGGTGACTGCGTGCCCAGCCGTTCGCTCGTCGGTCGCAGCGGACCCACAGCCAGCGGAGGTGGTCGGCGACCACGGTGAGGGCGCGTGGCTCGAGGTGCCGGGCGGCGAGCAGGAGGCGTGCCTGGTAGTACGCGTCGCGGGTCCATGACAGCTGGAGCAGCCGGTGGTCGGTGAGGATGCACCGCTCGCCGGATGCGACGGTGATTGCCGTGCACCCGAGGACGTAGTCCAGCACCCCATCGACCAAGCCTGACAGCTCCGGCCGCAGCCGCGACGGGATGTGCAGCCGGCTGGACAGCCTGGCCTCGGGTCGTCTCGGCGCGGGAGGACACCGGCCGTCCAGCACTGGAGGACTGTCCGGGGCGAGCGCGCAGGCCACGGTGAGCTCGAGGGTGGGTTCGCGCCGCGGGTCCCACGAGATGGGGAGCCGGGCGCTGCCGGCGTCGATCCGCCACCCCGAGGTCGCCCCCCCAGCGACGGTGACGCGCACCCGGGCCACCGCGGGCAGGGCAGGCTCGGTGACGTGCAGGTCGCTCCCCTCGGCGGTGATCGACACCCGGCATGGCAGTGGAGGCAGCGGGCTCACCTCGGTGATCTCCGCGAACGACGGTCGCTCGATCCGGCCTGAGACGACGAGCGCCAGCCGGCGAGGCCGGCGGTCGAGCCCGGCACGCCAGAGGTGACGCTGCACGACGCCGGGCTGCGCGGCCGCCGCCCAGGCCTCCACCTCGTACTGCCCGCCCCGGTCCGCACCCGACCAGCGTGGCCGCCCGGATGTGTGAGGGCCGGCAACGACCACGGGAGCCGCACCGGTCAACCGCAGGACGGCGTGGCGAGCGAGGGTCAGCTCGCGGCGGTGACGCCGGACGGCATCGGGCTGACCGCGCCACGCCTCGTCGAAGGCGGGTGCGCCGGTGAGCTCGACAAACCCGTGGCGCGGGTGCACGCAACCCAGCGACAGCCATGACCCGTCCACGGCGAAGGAGGCGCACACCTGGCCGTTGCCGACGTCCAGCGGCTTGGGCCAGGCGTCCCCGTCCTCAGGCGCGGCCATGGCGGTAGAGGTCCGGCTGGCGAAGCCGCAGGGCCGGTTCGCGCTCGCGCTCCCGGTCGATCGCCGCCAGGTCGAGGACGGCGCGGATCACGGTCTCCTCGACACCGGCCTCGGCGACCACGTCACCGCGCGGGTCGGCGACGAGCGACCTGCCGCAGAACCCGTCGCCGGTGAGGTTGCAGCCCACCGCGAAGACCTGGTTGTCCTGTGCTCGGGCGCGGGTCCGCAGGGTCAGTAGATGCTCGTACCCGAAGGGCACCGCCGACGGGATGACCAGGATCTGCGCGCCCCGGAGGGCGAGTGTCGTCGCCACGTCGGGGAAGGCGTGCTCGAAGCAGATCATCATGCCCAGCCGGCCGGCCGGCGTCGGGGCCACCACGAGCTCGGTCCCCGCGGCGAACAGCTCCGACTCGGTCGGATAGAGGTGGCTCTTGCGGTACGGGACCACCTGGCCGTCTGGTGACGCCGCCACCACCGTGTCGTACAGGACGTCGCCATCCTGCTCGAGCAGACCGAGAACGAGCGTCGCGCCGGTCCGCCTGGCCAGCTCCGACACCCGGGCGGCGATCGGCCCGTCAAGCGGCTCGGCAAGCTCCCGCCCACGACGCGCGAGCACGTCGAGGTCGTACCCGCTGGTCACCAGCTCGGGGGCCACCACCAGGTCCCCCTCGCCGGCGTGCTTGCGCACGAGCTCGGCAAAGCGGTCCACGTTCGCGGTCAGATCGCCGGGGCGGGCCGCCATCTGCAGCACAACGACCTCGATGGCGCTACCCCTTCGTCGCGCCGGCGAACAGGCCACGGACATAGAACCGGTTCAGGGCCGCGAACAGCAAGAGCGGCGGCAGGATGGCCATGATCGAGCCGGCCGCGACGAGGTCCTCCTGGGCGAGATGCGGGGTCTGGAGGTTGGCCAGCCCAACAGTGAGCGGCTGGTGCGCCCGGTCCAGCAGGGTGAGCGCCAGGAGCAGGTCGTTCCAGACGAAGACGAAGTCGATGATGGCGAACGAGACGATCCCGGGGACCGCGAGCGGGAGCGCGATCCGGCGGAACACGTCGAACCAGCCGGCTCCGTCGATCCGCGCCGCCTCCAGCAGGTCCTCGGGGATGGCGGCGAAGAACGCGCCGAGCATGAACACCGCCCAGCCGGCGCCGAAGGCGGTGTGGACGAGGGCGATGCCGAGGTACTCCTGCGGCCCGGCGTTGAGGCCGAGCGTGCGGAACCACGGCAGCATCGGGATGAGGATGATCTGCACGGGCACGATCATCGTCGTGATGAGCAGGAAGTACGTCGTCGCCTTGAACCGGAAGGCCATCCGGGCGTAGGCGTAGGCGGCGAGCGAGCCGGCCGACACCGTCAGCACCACCGCCAGGCCGGTGATGATGAAGCTGTTGACGGCGTACTTGGACAGTCCCTGGTCCCAGGCGCGGGCGAAGTTGCCGAAGGTCAGGTCGGCGGGGCTCAGGTTCCACCAGCCCTGGCGGGTCTGCGAGATCGGCAGGATTGAGGTCATCACGGCGCTGAGCATCGGCACCAGCCAGACGATGCCGAGAACGGTGAGCGACCCGTAGAGCAGGAGGGTCGCCCAGCGGCTACGTCCGACCGCGGTCATCGCGACCGCCCCGCGATCAGCTGCCGCAGGTAGGGGTAGGAGCCCGCGACGAGCACCGCCGACATGAGCACGGCGATCGCGGTGGCCTGGCCGCCCCGGGGGGTGTCGAGGAAGGCGAACGCCTGCTGCCACAGCAGCAGGGCGAGCACCATGGTGTCCTGGGCGGGGCCGCCCCCGGTCATCACGTAGACGATGTCGAAGGTGCGCAGCGCGAAGATCACACTGACGACGCCGACCACGACCAGCGGCCTGCGGAGGGCCGGGACGAGGATGTGCCTGGCGGCCTGCCAGGCGTTGGCGCCGTCGACCTTGGCCGCCTCGACGAGCTCGTAGGGCACGGCGGTCAGGCCGGCGGTGAGCGTGATGACGCCGAAGCCGGTGAACGCCCAGAACGCCGGGACGATCAGCACGAGGTTGGTCAGCCGGATGTCGGCGAAGCCGAGGTGGAGCACCCCGGGGTTGGAGAGCCACGCGCCGGGGTGCAGCTCCAGCGGGCCGAGCCGCCAGTCCGCGCCCAGGATGCCGAGCCGGTCGAGCACCGCGTTGAGCACCCCGATCTGAGGGTCGACGTTGTAGACGAAGCTCCAGATCACCCCGGCCGCGGCGAGCGAGATCGTCATGGGCAGGATGAACACCGTGCGGAAGACCGCCCTGGCGCGGCTCGTGTACCAGATGAGGATGGACACCAGCAGCGAGAACCCGACAACCAGCAGCGGGAAGACGATCAGCCAGACGGCCGTGTTGAGCACGGCGTTCCAGAAGCTGGCGTCGGTCAGGGTGGCGGTGTAGTTGTCGAGCCCCACGAACCGCCATCGGTCTGGCTCGACCGGCGACCAGGGGCGCAGCAGCCCCCAGCGGAAGAAGCTGCTGCACACGGTCACCAGCGCCGGCCACAGGTAGAAGGCGGCGAAGACGGCGAGCAACGGCGCGACGAACACGTACGCCGCGAACCGCTCCAGGGTCCTCGTGCGGCGGCGAGGTGCCTCCTGCCGTGGCGGCGACGGGGCCGTCTCCCGCGGCGTCGGCGCCACGGTGGTGGTGCGCCGCGATGCCATGGCGTCAGTCCTTCGCGCGGGTGTCCACCTGGGTCATGGCGGCGATGAACTTGTCGACGTCCCGGTCGCGGGTGAACTGGGCGAGCGCCTGGCGGTACTTGACCTGGATCTCGCCGCCGATCCAGTCGTCGAGGTCGTACCCGGCGGCCACGCCGGCGCTCTTTGGCCACAGGGCCGCCGCCTTGCGGTCGTTCTCGTCCGGGTAGACGTCGGCCGGCACCTTGGCGTTCGGGGCGATGTAGCCGCCGCGCTTGGCCCAGATCTCCTGCGCGTCGGCCGAGCCGAGGAACTCCAGCAGGGCGAGCGTGGCCGGCTGGTTCTTGGTGTCCTTGGCCCCGACGAACAGGTCGCCGCTGACGAACTGGGCGTCGGGCATCGCGGCGTCGAACTTGGGCATGAGGAAGAAGGTGAAGTCCTTGCCCGGCTTCAGGGACTTGTCGCACTCGGCAGGGACGATCAGGTTGATGAAGGCGCCCTGGTTCTGGAACAGGAACTTGCCGTCAGCCCGGGCACAGGTCTCGTCGATGAACCCGGTCGCCAGCGCCTGTGGCGGGAAGTACTTCCCGATCAGCTCACCGAGCACCTGGAACGACTTGACGATCCGGGGGTCGTCCCAGCCGATCTTGCCGCGGGCCAGGTCGTTGAAGGCCTCGGCGCCGCCGACCCGCAGGATGATCGGGTCGGTCCACTGCGTGAGCGGCCAGCCGTCCTTGCCGCCGACCGCGACCGGGGCCACCCCCTCGGCCTTCGCCTTGTCCATCGCCCCGGTGAACTCGTCCCAGGTGTCCGGCACGCCGATCCCGAGCTGCTGGAGCTGCTTGGGGGAGTACCAGACGAGCGCGTTGACATTGCCCTTGAAGTACACGGCGTACGCCTTGCCGTCAGGGCCGGAGGCGATCTGCCGGAGCGCGTCGGTGTAGGCGCCGTCCTTGACCCAGGCGTCCCACTGCGAATCCAGGTTCAGCAGCAGCCCCTGGTCGGCGAAGGTCCGGACGATGCCGGGCAGCGCCACCGCGACGTCGGGCGGCGAGCCGGCCGCGAACTGCTGGGTGACCAGCGCCTGGGTCTGGTCGAACGGCACCTGCTCGACCTTCACCGTCACCTTGGGGTTCTTCTCATGGAAGGCGTCGATGACCGCCTGGAAGGCCTCACCCTCGGAGCCGGTCCAGTTCGACACGACCCGGATCTCCCCGGACGCCTCGCCGGGAGGCGGCGTCTCTCCGCCCTCGTCCCCGCCGCAGGCGCCCGCCAGCAGCGCCAGGGACGTGAGAACAGCAAAACCGGTCAGGAGCCGACGGTGCCCGTAGATCCTCATCCCTTGCTCCTCGGTCGGACCGCTCCTCGGTCGGACCGCTCCTCGGTCATTTGCCATACTTCAATAGCAAATAGCGCCACAGGAGCCCGAGTCAAGCTGCCCATTGGCTTTATTGCTATCGATGAGTGGCAAAGCGAAGGCCCAAGGGGCGCGAGACCGGGATCAGGCGCCTCGGAGCGGCAGGCCGGTGACGGCACCGATGAGCTCCGCCGCACGGGCGGTCGCGGCAGGCGGTTCCAGCCGCCCGGTCAGCACCGCCTCGAGCATGACCTGCAGCTGCGCCGACAGGCGCGCATAGGCCGGGGTGGCGGGCCGGACGGCCGCATGCTGGAGAAGCTCCGCGGTGGAGGCCATCAGTGCGGACTCGCCCGCGACCTGGGCGACGGCCGAGCGCCTCGGCGGGATCTGGCCGGTGGCGCGGGACATGCGGGCGAGGGCGTCGGCCGAGGTCACTGCCTCCAGGAGCCGCATCGCCAGCTTCGGGTGGGTGGCCTGACGGAAGATGCCGTACACCATGCCGCCGGCCAGGGTTGCCGGCGCGCCCCGGGGGCCGCCAGGGATCGGGGCGAACCCGAAGTGGTCCCACAGCTCTGACAGCAACAGGCCGGCCGCCTTGGCGAGACGGGGACCCTCGTAGCTGCCGCCGAAGCAGAACGCCGCCGAGCCGTGGGCGAGCAGCCGGATGGGCCGGTCCCACTCGAAGGCCACCACCTCGACCGGCAGCACCCCGTCCACGACCAGGTCGCGCAGGAGCTGGAGGGCTTCGATGGTGGCCGGGCCGTCCAGGACGACCACGCCGTCCTCGAGCACGGCCGCCCGGTTGGACGCCAGCAGCGCCAGCAGGATGTAGGTGGTGGCCTCCCCCGCCTTCGAGCCACCTGGCAGCACCACCGGGTGGCTGCCCCGCCCGCCGGCCCTGGCCAGAGCGCGGCCGGCGGCCCGCAGCTCGTCCCAGGTCGCCGGCGGGTCAAGCCCGAGCGCCTCCAGCGCGGCCCGCCGATACCACAGGCCGGCGACGTCGGCCTCCGCGTGGACGGCGAAGGTGCGCCCCTGGGTGCGGCCGGTGAGCATCAGCGGCGTCAGGAAGTCGTGCTCGTACTCCCCGGTGACCCAGCCCTCGTCCAGTTCCTCCAGCGGCGCCAGGAACCCGGCGGCGGTGAACTCTGGCACCCACACCGAGTCGAGGACGGCCAGGTCGGGGCCGAGGCCCTCGGCGACGGCGTGCGTCAGCGCCTGGTGGAGCTCATGCAGCCCAACGGTGGCCACGCTGAACCGCGTGTCGGCCGGCGCGGCCCGCCGGATCAGCCCTTCCCAGGGCCCCTCCGGGAGGATCACCCGGAGCTCCGGACCGCCCCGGTTCCTGTGAACCCAGTGCGGGTTCACGAATGTGCCCCGCCGGCGGTGGCGGATGACCACGCCCTCGGTGGCCAGCTCCGACAGCGCCCTGGTCACCGGCGTCCGGCTGATCTCGTGCTGTTCGCACAACTGATGCTCGGTGGGGAGACGGCCGTCCAGCCCGTAGCGACCTTCCAGGATCTCCTCGAGCAGCAGCGTCTTGAGCTGGAAGTAGACCGGTATGGGCAGCTTCGGATCGATCGCCATGGCACTCCCCCGCCAAGACTGTATCGCTACTCCGTGGGAGTGGGATCGGCGGCTGCGTGGCGCGGCCCAGAGGTCTTCTACCGGCCACTTCCTGGCCCACTGGGCGGTGGCGATGCCGTGATGGTCGTGGGTTACCCCGTCCGCCCGGTGCAGCGCTCGTTAGGCCACACCGAGCGCGGCGCGCACCTGGTCCAGCATCCGCTGCTCCCCGGCGCTCACCCGCTCGGCCCCGAAGCCCAGGAAGCCGCCCTCCTTGCCGGCGTCGGCGGCCGCCTGGGCCGCGACCACCAACCACCGCCGGAACGCCTCGACCTCCTCCGGTGTGGCCTTGGCCGTGACCAGCTCGTTGACGCCCCGCAGCTCCTCCAGCACCTGCTGGCCGTTGCGCGGCTTGAAGTCCTCCAGCGGGTTGTGCCTCTGCTGGGCCAGCGCCTGCACATCCAGGGCCACCGCCGCCAGCAGCTCCTCCTGGCTCGGGGGAAGGGTGGCCGACCGCAACGTGGCCATGGTCTCCTTGGCCAGCTCGATCGGCCCACCCGGGTCGGCGAGCGAGATCGCGACACCGGCGACCAGCGGGGCGCGACGGATCCGGGTCCATTCCTCGTCGGTGAAATCCTGCTTGGACGTCATGGCCACCTCCTTGAGAGCGGAACGCCAGCCTAGCGAGAACCGGCCTCGCCGGCTCAGCCGGTCCAGTGCTCGCGGTCCGCCCGCTGCGACCGATGCGGATCGTCCGCTTGGCTGACGGAACAGCATGCCTCGACCGGGCGGTGCCAACGGGCTAGACTTGCTTCTTCTTGCGACCCGGGGGGAGTCCTGTGGGAACCATTCAGGTGCGGAGTCTCGATCAGCCGGACGAGGCCAGGTCGTTCCCGAACGGCGGTCGACTTCTCCCAAGCGATGGCGGACTACGCCAAGCCGAGCTGAGACGCCCGTCCGCGTCCTGAACCTGGAGCGATCGGACCACCCAAGGAGCGGCATGAACCTGAACGGCAGCCGACACATGGGGCGCCGCCTGGCGTCCGAAAGAGGGAGGGGCAGATGACGATGCCGACGCCGGCCGACTGGTCGTTGGGGACGACGATCCCGGCCAGGGATCTGGAGCGAACGAGGAGGTTCTACGAGGACGTCCTGGACGCCCAGGTCGTGATGGAGGATCCGGGCGGGATTATCTACCGGTCCGGAGACTCCTACTTCAGCCTCTATCCGACCGAGTTCGCCGGGACGGCCCAGCACACTCTGGGTGCGTTCATGGTGCGAGATGTCGAGGCGACGGTGGCCGAGCTTCGGGGCAGGGGCGTGACCTTCGAGGACTACGACCTGCCCGGGGTAAAGACGGTCAACGGCATCGCCGAGCTCGGTGGGACCAAAGGGGCCTGGTTCAAGGACCCCGAGGGGAACATCCTGTCGGTGGTGCAGCCCCCGGCGGCCTGACCGCCAGGGCGAGCGGCTCCGGCACCGAGCGGCGTCGCCGTCCTCGGCCGGTCCCGATGGCAGTGTGGATCCGCACGACGGCACCTGCGGGAGCTTGAAGCTACACTCCAACCCGCTGATTGACTGACGTCGCAGAAACGGTGGCGGTCTCACATGGTCATCGCCTACTGGATCGTCGCCGGGTTGCTGGCGCTGTTCTTCCTGTACGCCGGCGGGATCAAGGTGGTGCAGACAAGGGAGCAGCTGCGGCCGATGATGGCGTGGGTCGACAGCCTTCCGATGGGACTCGTGCGGACGATCGGTGTCCTGGAGGTGCTCGGCGCGATCGGTCTGATCCTGCCCCCGCTGACCGGTATCGCACCGTGGCTGGCGTTCGCGGCGGCGATCGGGCTCGTGCTCGTGCAGACCGGCGGGATCATCCTTCACGTCAGCCGTGGCGAGGCCAAGGTGATCGGGCTGAACATCGTGCTGGTCGTCGCAGCCGGGGTTGCCGTGTGGCTTGCATCCGCGGTGGTGTAGGCGCCGCTGTCAACCATCCTTACCATAGGCTGGGCAGATGAACGACAAGCAGCGATTCCAGCTGGCAGCCGTCGAGTCGCTGGTTGGCGGCGCTCCGCTGGTTGCCGCGGCGGGCCACGCGCTGGCCCCAGGTGTCGACCCACGGGCGGTCGTGCTGGTTGAGGGGAGCAGCGACCAGGTCGCGCTCGAGGCGCTGGCTGAGCGCCGTGGTCGGGATCTTGCCGCTGAGGGCATTGCCGTTGTGCCAATGGGCGGCGCCAGGAACATCCGGCGCTTCCTGGAGCTGTTCGGTCCTCGGGGCATGGACGTGAGACTGGCGGGCCTGTGTGACGCCGGTGAGGAGGGCGACTTCCGGCGCGGTCTGGAGCGGGCCGGCCTCGGCTCCAACCTCAGTCGGGCCGACATGGAAGCACTCGGGTTCTATGTGTGCGTCGCCGATCTGGAGGACGAGCTGATCCGCTGCCTTGGCGCCGCCTGTGTGGAACAGGTCGTCGACGCTCAGGGCGAGCTTGGATCGTTCCGCACCTTCCAGCAGCAGCCTGCCTGGCAGGGACGGAACAGTCAGGCGCAGCTTCGGCGCTTCATCGGCACCCACAGCGGTCGCAAGATCCGCTACGCCCGGTTGCTGGTCGACGCGCTGGAGCTCACCAGCGTGCCTCGGCCCCTCGATCGTGTACTAGGGCATCTCTGACGCGTCGAAGTCAGATCACGGCTGGGACTGTTCGGTGGCCGCGACGGCGAGCTCGTTGGCCATGGCGGCCACGGCCAGGCGGGTGGTGGGGTCGGCTGGGACGTCGCGGCCGGGGATGATGACCAGGTAGCCGATCGGCTGCTGGTGGGCAACCAGGTCGAGGGCCACGCCGTCGAGGGGCAGGACCATGGTGCCGTCCAGGACACGGTGATGCCCTGGGGGGATGCGGCCCTCGCGATCCAGGTGGGTCAACGCCTCCACGTCCAACGGCGACCGGGTCTCCCCGACGTCCACGGTGACCGCGAAGCCGGCCGGGCTGCGGTGGAGGATGCTGACGCGCCGGGCGCCCAGTAGCCGCTGGAGGCCTTCGGCGGCGACTCGGTCGACGGGTCCGCCGGCCGCGGCGGTCTCAGTGACCCGGTGCAGCACCCGGATGGCGTGCGCGTGGGCCTCGGCGGCCGCCGCCGACCGCCGCCGCTCCCGGCCGCCGACGCTGACCACGACGCCGGTGGCGACCAGCAGGACCACGGTGATGATCTGCGCCAGCTTGTCGATGACGAGGGTGTGGTAGGGGGTGGTGAGGAAGAAGTCGTAGGCCAGGGCGGCCGAGACCGCGGCCACGATGCCGGCGGCCCGGCCACCGATGGCGGCCGCGGCCACGACCACGAGCAGGTAGCAGATGACGACGTTCTCCAGCCCGATCGTGCCGCGGAAGGGCTCCACCAGCAGCCCGATGAGGAGGCTGGCGACGAAGGCGCCCACGGCCCAGGCGGCCCCTTCTCCGTCGAGGCTCGTCCGCCTCGGCAGCTGGGAGGTCATGGGGAGGACCGGGGGTCGGACGGTCGGGTCGCCGCCGCCTGGGTGCTGGTGGACGGGACGGGCGTGAGCCCGCCGCGGTGGCGGAGCCGGTACGGCACCAGGGTCACGTTGACGTTGTCGAGGTCGCTGAGCACCTTGGTCAGCTCGGCCGAGGTCTGGTCGTGGAGCACCCGCCGCCAGAAGCCGACGTAACGGCGCCGGGGCACCAGCACGGTGACTTCGGTGTCGGGCCGGACCAGC
>Ga0126314_10000672_pt1 | contig 16295 bp, 8 predicted proteins | sample Plot105B_FD_92535 | JGI IMG/M metagenome (GOLD analysis project Ga0126314, IMG submission 92535) | Serpentine soil microbial communities from UC McLaughlin Reserve, CA, USA - Plot105B | ecosystem: Environmental > Terrestrial > Soil > Grasslands | place: USA: UC McLaughlin Reserve, Lake County...
CTGTGAGGTCGACCTGCGGGTCCCGGTCGGAGCGCGTAGGAAGCTCGAATTCCAGGTCGGCACCACAACGCTGACGAAGACGATCGAAGCTAGGGATCAGCTCATCGTCGCGCTCGGCGATTCGTTCGCCTCGGGTGAGGGCAATCCGGGAGCCGGTGGTCGCTGGCTCGACCGACGTTGTCACCGCAGCGCCGCGGCTGGATTCGAGCAGGCAGCGCGGCTCGTGGCGTCCGCGAACACTGCGTCGTCGCTGACGTTCGTGAACTTGGCCTGTTCGGGAGCGACGATCGCCAAGGGGCTGCTCGGGCGCTATTCGGGCATCACTGCGGAATCAGGGCGGATGCCGCGCTCCGCGGCCCTGAGGTCAGGCGGCGGCCGGAACCGCGTCGAGCAGTTCCTCTGACGGCTGGTCGTAGGAGGGCTCGGCCGAGCCTTCGAGCAGCTTCGCGGCCCGCATCAGATCGGCGGCGAGCGAACGCACTTGGCTCAGGATCGCGGTCAGCTCGAGGTCGGGCTCGCGCTCGAAGACTGCGCGCGCGCGGGCCGCGGCGGCGCGCGCGAGCTCGCTGGCCTCGGCCGCCCGCTGCGGCTCGTCGTAGGCCGCAGCGAGCAACCAAACCGCCTCGGCGAGCTCGTGCAGCGCCTCCGGGAGCCCGTCCGGCGCGGCCAACCGCGCCCGCGAGTAACGCATCGAGTGCCGCGCCAGTACGCGCGCGTTGCGAACCGCGAAGTCGAGCTGGCGGAACGTGCGCTCATATCGATCGAGCAGCGCCCGCGTCCGGCGTCGCAGCGGCGCGAACCGGGCGGTCTGGCCGGCGGTGGCGAGCGCTTCCTCGAGCGCATCAACGCCGGCGTCCATCTCGCGCGCGCCGCGCAGCGCCGCCTGGGCGCGAGCCGGATCGGCGTCGGCCAGCGCGCGAGACACCTGCTCCAGCGTCGCGCCAAGTTCGCCGAACAGTGAGTGCGCGGCGCGGCTCACGAGCAGCGCTGGGTCCGGCGGGAAGAACAGGAAGCCCACAGCGAGCGCCACCGCGCCACCGCTCAGCGCCTCCAGGAAGCGGTCAGCCGACAGGCCATGGTCGGCGGGCCCCAGCGCGGCCAGCAGTAGCCCGGAGACGGCGGCCTCGGTGACCAGCAGTTCACCGCCGCCGAGCACCACGGCGGTGCCCATCGCGAGCACGATCATCAGCCCGATTTGCAGCGGGCCGGTCCCGACAGCCTGGATGATCAAGTCGGCCACCGTGAGCCCGAGCACCACGCCGCCGATCAGCTCGAAGGTGCGCGGGCCGCGCCGCGTGTAGGTGGCGCCGAGCGAGATCACCGCGGCGATCGAGGCGAACACGGGCCGCTGCTCGTGCAGCGGCAGCAGCTGCGCGACGTAGTACGCGATTACAGCGGCCGCGGCGGTCTGCGCGATCGGCAACAGCCGCGGCCGCAGCCGGCGGGCGCTCCAGCGGGGGGAGACTCGTGCGATCGTCACGTCCCAACTATCGAGCGGGGCGACGCGGGTGACGCCCGAAGCACCAATAGACCCCCCTTTTGGGTGGAGACGGCTCCTGCCGCCCAAGCGACCCTCTGACCCCTTCCGCGCCCGGTTAGGATCTGACCCTGGACCCGGTGGGCGAATCGTCCGAGGCGAGAAGCGAAGCCGCACCCGCGCCCGAGGTCGCGGACGGCCAGTCCGCGGCGCCCGCGCTCGATGGGGTGGGGCCGGTGGCTGTTCCCGGCGGGCCGGCGTCCGCGCCGCACGCTGCCCGCATGCTGGTGGGCGGAGGCCGCGGCGGTGTGATGCCACCAAACTCACGGGCGCCGCTGACGCCTGGCGCGGCGCTTGCGCTACAGCGCTCGGTCGGCAATCGCGCGCTCAGCAAGCAGATCCTGATGCGCAACGGGCCGACCAAGAAGGCGCCGCTCGTGCCACCGATCGGGACGGCTCAGGACATCGCCGACTGGGCGGCTAAGGCAGTCGGGGGAAAGCATCGCGACAAGCTCCTGGTGCTGGACCTCGAGCGCAAAGAGATCTGGGTGTTCGAGGACGCAGCAACTCTTGTCGCGGTCAAGCGCCTGAACCTCAAGGTGTACAAGGGCGATACGGTCCTGCTCCCGGAGGGCGTCTGGAGCTGGTCCAAGAACGGCGGCTACGGGCTGCCTCGCCAGCTGTTCGACAACGGCTGGGCCGTCTGGCAGCTCTCGAACTCCCCCGCCGACCTGACCTTCAATGCCGACGACGCCAACCAGCTCGCGCCTGAGGATGGGCAGCAGCTGTTCGCGATCTTCCCGCCGAAGGGGGCAGTTCTCGACCCCGATGCCAACCCCTACGAAATCGTGGTCATCGCCGACAAGCACAAGGAGCGGGAGAAGGGCTGGGCCGTCCACGACGTCGTCAAGGCACGCGCGCGCATCGACGGCGACAAGACCAAGCCGCCCAAGGCCACAGACAAGCGGCCTTCGCCCACGCAACTCGTGCCGTGGACGAAGAACGGCAAGTGGTACCTGAACGTCTGGCTCGGCGGCGATCACAGGACGCTCGAGCTCGATCCAGATCAGGCGACCGACGACCTCGTCGAGCGCATCCTGAAGAAGACGGAAGAGCTGAAGGCGGAGGACGATCCCGCGCGCAGCACCCGGGTCCAGGGGACAAAGCCCGGGCCTCCGAGGTTCACCGGCCCCCTTCAGCCGTACGAGTCCACGCGCCCACTGCCGGGGCACCCACCGCCGGGCGAGTATGTGGCAGGCAAGTCGCCTTTCAATGCACCGGCCTTCCCCGCCAAGATCATCAGTCACGGCGCCGAAGGCTCTGCCGGCCACGAGGGCGCGGAGATCACGGTCACCGGGGCGAGCGTCAATTTCACGATGCGGCTCGACTTCCAGGCCGTCACCGACAGCCTGACCGCGGGGATCCTCGGCGCCGGCTTCGGTGGGCTCAACTACAAGTGGGAGATCTTCGACATATCGAAGGTCACGCTCGCGCAGCTGAAGTCAGCGCTCGGGAAGCCCACCCCACAGCTCCAGAGCGAGATCGAGGCGCTCAAGCAGCAGCTCGCCGAGGAGCCGGACGAGGCGAAGCGCAAGGACGCCGAAGCTCAGATCGAGGCCCTCCAACAGGAGCTCGACAAGCGTGGCAAGGACCCTGACTCAGGCCGGCTCGGCGACATTGCCCGTGATTGGGCGAACACCTGGGAGGACACGGAGGAGGATCTCACGAGCGTTCCGATGTTCATCCCCGGCGTGAACATCGCCTGGGTGGCGCTGATCGCCGTGAGCGACATCGTCCAGCTGGTCGGCTCGCCGCTCAAGACGCTGTTCGGATGGCTCGCGGCGCCCTTGCACGACAAGAGCATCGAGTTCCCGAGCGAGGGCACGTTCCTGATCCGCTGCACCGCTTGGCAGGACATCACCGAGGCAGACGCCGAGCGGATGCACCGGCACGGGCTGGAACCCGCGTACCGCCCGCCGAGCCTCGCCTACATCGCGGTGCGGGTCACGCCGATCAACAAGCGCGCGAGCCAGGTCAACGATGCCGAGCTGACGGCGATTGAGTCGCTCAAGCAGGTAATCGAGCTAACGCCCGATGAGGACGAGCGCGCCGATTACCAGGCGCAGCTCAAGGAGGCCCAGGACGCGCTCTCGGACAACAATATCCAGGCGATCGAGCGCGCCAAGCGCACCGCGGTGCAGGAGATCGAGAACGCCAAGCAGTGGCGCAAGCTCCAGCTCGACGACGTCCCGCTCGACAAGCTCGAAACCAAGCTGCTGAAGTGGAAGGCGCACCTGGATCTTCGCGGCCTGTCAGTCGACGAGTGGCAGAAGGCTCAGGAGGAGGCCGTCAAGCAGCTCGACGAGACGTACCAGCGCGTGAGCACGTACGGCCTGGACGGGTGCGACACAGCCGCGATCTACCGCCCGCGTGTGACGCTCGTCTCGGAGGTCGACGGGCAGGCCTATCCGATCGTCGCGAACCTCGTCCAGGAAAACGGCTCGAAGGCTGGCGCGCGTCGCTGGCGGCTGATCGACGTCACCTCCAAAGACACCAAACGCATCTACAGGGGCTCGGGTGCGACCCACAACGACGCGATCAACGACGCGTTCAAGGAGTTCAAGTGGCGGTGCGCGTACGGGCGCGGGACGATCGCGATCCGGCTGCCCGACCAGCTCAAGCAGATCGACGGCGAGCAGATCAGCGTGCCCGCGCAGATGCGCGCGCAACCTGGCTTTGGCGAGCGCTTTGAACAGCGGCTGTCGGACCTCGCCACCGCCGCTGAGGTCGCGAGCCTGTTCGTCACGGGCCCGATCGGCGCGGGGATCGGGATTGCGGGCGGGCTGATCGGCGCGGGCCTCGCGATCAAGAACTTCATCACGCGCATCGAGGCCGGCAAGGCCGTGCTCTCGTGGGAGTCGGCGATGGACGCGTTTGCGGTCGTCACAGCTTTCACGTTCGTCGGTCAGGCCGCGCGCAAGTCGGCGAGGCTCGCGGCGCTGGCCGAGCGCGCCAAGAAGGTCGGCGCCACCCTTCATGTGCTGAGCACGGCCGGCCAGGTGATCATCATCCCGATTCAGACGTACTCGGAGCTGCAGCAGATCAGCGACGAGGAGGAGCAGTCGCTGAAGGCGGCCGGGGGCGATCCCTCGAAGGTCGACCACGGGCGCTACAACGCCCGCCGGATGATGGCGTGGGCGCGCGCCGTCAAGAGCGGGGCCGTCATGGTGCGCATGACTCGGATGGCGTCCGACCGCGAGCTCGGGTGGGACCCGCTGAAGAAGAAGGGCGCGCCTGGCAAGCCGATCAGCCGGCCCGGCGAGCAGGCGCCACCCGACCTCAAACCCCCGACGGCCGCGAAGCCGACCGTAGGCGAACCGCACCCCGGCACGACGACCGGCGAGCCCTTGCACGGCGCCGGCGGGAAGCCGCTGCCGCCGTCGGTCCACGACACGCCCGTACCCGCCGCAGCTCACGACCCGTTCCACGCGGCCCAGCAGAAGGGAGCAGTCTCGCCCGGCAGCGGCGAGGCGGTAGTCAAGGCGGCCGGCGACTGGAAGCTGCGGCTGCGCAAGATGGTTGACAAGTTCGATCCAGCCAAGAGGACCGAAGCCGCGCAGGAGCTGAACGAAACCCGCGGCAAGGCGCTGGACACTGAGTACTCGAAGGCGAATGCCGCCCACGGCTGCGTGCCCTTCGACGTCGGCAACGTTGCCTTCGACTCCGACATCGACGCGACCATGATCCCGAAGGAGGCGCTGGCGGACCACACCGGACCGCGGCGCCCGATCAACGAGCAGATCATCGCCGCGGCGGACGCCGCGCAGCAGGTCGTCAACGGGCTCCGGCAGCGATTCGGCGGCGACCCCGACACGGTCCTCGACGTTGCGATCCATGCCTACGTCGGAGAGGACCTCAAGCCGCAGTACAAATCGGCTGCCGAGGAGGCGGCCGCCCGGGCCCACGACACCGCTGTGTCGTACGCGGAGATGCGACGCGGGATGACGCGCGAGGAATGGCTGCAGCTGGAGGCCGACTACAAGGCGCGCCTAGATCGCCCCGGCTCGCATCCGCTCGAGCGCCAGATGCTCGAGCAGATCCGCCAGCAGATGGTCGAAGGCTTCCAATTCAAGAAGCAGATGGACGATCTGCTGATCGAGACGGTCGGCAAGGTGGCCGTCGAAGCCAAGGGGAAGCTAACCGGCGAGCAGGCGGAGCCGCTGGCGCGCGACCGGATCCTGTTGGACAAGCGGCGGCAACTGGCGGAGGCATTCAAGGGCTACCCGGAGGTCGACTGGGTCGCGATCAAGAAGCTCCAGGCGGAGATCCGCTGGTTCGCCCCGGGTGCCTATGCGACCGAATCGGCATTCGCGTACGCGGTCAAGTACGGCCAGGTCCGCAAGGGAGCGGGCAAGGCGGCGGCGAAGGCCAGCGGCGGCGGGCAGCCAACGACGAGCCAGGTGCTGGCCGAGCTGAATCCGAACCTCGACGAGGAGCGCTGGGTATCGCCCGCCGAGCGCTCGTCGAGGCTTGCGAATGCCGCGAACGCGAACATCGGGGAGCTTGGCCGCCATCCGCACGGTGCTGAGCCGAAGGCACAGGCGAAGGATGCGGCGAAGTACGCGGGCCGCGTGCTGGAGGCGGCGGAGACGATGGGCGGTCCGGTCAAGCACGGTCCGATGGAGGACGCGCTGCGACTCTTCAAGCAGAGCAAGTGGCCGGATGGCACGCCGGAGCTGCGCGATCGTGCGGTCGCCCGCTGGGCGGATCAGGCGCTCGACGGCAAGGGCGTCACGCACAACGCGGACGGCAGCGTGACGATCAGCGATGAGACGTACAACGCGTTCTCCGAGGCGGCCAAGGCGTGGATGCGCAAGACGGCGATCGATGCCCGCATCACCGACCGTGCGATGTCCGACCGCACCGACGTGCCCGAGCGGCCGGCACCGAAGGCAAAGCCCGAGCCGCCGGCGCCGGCGCCGCCGCCCTCAACGCCGGTCCTCGACGCGGTCGGCCTGTCACCGGAGGCGAGGACGCGCGTGCTGGCGGCGATGCCGCCCGACACCGCAAACGCGATCGCGGGATGGATCGGCAAGGAGCGGCTCGAATGGATCAGCAACTCGCCCGACCGCTTGAAGGAACTCGTGGAGGCGCATCGGCGGGTGCTCCCGGCACTCACCGACCCGCTCGCCGTCGCGGGTCTGCGGCGGTTGACGGAGAAAAACCCGAAGCTCCCCGGCTCGCAGAACGCGCTCAGCGACGCGTCGGTGCTCGACGCGATCATGCGAGCCAATCCGGACAACCTCGCGCTGGCCCTGCGCGTCCTCGGGCGCCCGGACATGCAGTCGCCGGGCCTCCACCCGCAGCGGTCGAAGAACATGCTGGCCGACCTCAGCCGCGACATCACCCGGCTGACCGCAATCGACAAGTTCGGACCGGCCGCGTACGACGAGATCGGCCGCAATCGCGCGGTGCGCATCGCGCTGGAGGAGAAGGTTGAGGGCCTTGAGGATCCAGCCGCGCGCACCGCCGCGATCGAGCAGATCCTTAACGCCGAGACCACTGCCGAGCGGCGCGGCCTGCTCGGTCTGCCGGCTCCGAAGCGGCGCAGCAAGTCGCTCGAGGTGAAGCCCGACAAGAGCGACGCAGCGGCCTGGAAGGAGTACGAGGACGACGCCCGCGCGTTCATCAACGACCCGGAGCACGCGAAGAGCACCAACCCGTTGACGGGCGAGGCCTACTCGAACATGACCGAGCAGCAACTCGCGAAGTTCATCGAGGCGCGGGCGACGTTGCTGCAGATCAAGGATCGCTTCGTGGATCCCGCCGCCTACAAGCAGTTCCAAAAGCTCTCGCAAGCGCAGAAGCTGCGCATCCTCGACCAGATGGACGTGCTCGCGGAGACGCATGGAGTGCGGTCGCAGTGGAACCCACGCGCGCGGGTCGCCGAGGCGCTGTTTGTCCCCGGTGGCGGATTCGGCCAGAAGACGTTCCCCAACCCGGTCTTCCCCAGCCCCTCCGGCGGGGCGGGTGGGTCGCGGCTCGACGGGGTGTTCAAGGCGGGCGAGCGCACGAACGGCCCAACCGGTGTCGCTGGCTCGGCACCGCTCAACGGCCGAACTGAATGGATCGAGTTCAAGTCCAACAAGACGCTGACCGAAGGCCTCGCCGAACAGCACGCTGAGGAAGGCTTCCAGGACTGGCACGCGCTGCTCTGGGACAAGACGCGCAAAGACGACGGCCTCGTAATGTGGTATGCGCGCGAGCCGGCGGCGCCGCTGAAGGCGAAGATGGTCGCCAAGCTCCTGGGCCCGGACAGTCCGTTCAGCGCCGTCCGCTTCGGCGATGGGGACTGGATCCCACGCGCAGCGGATACGCCGATGCCGACCCCGAAGAAGCTCCCACCGTGGTGGCAGGCGCCGTAGTTAGCCTCGCGCCGGTCTCAACTAGCCGATAGCCGGCTGAGGCTGGACCAACAGCGCAGCCGACGCGGCGAGCGTGAGCAGACTCGCAGCCAACGCGCCGCGTTGGAGGAGCGCAAACCCGGGGGCGGAGGGTCGCGGTAGCCGACCCCAGCCGGCACGCGGAGCATCGTCGTAATCGGAAGCTCGCTTCGAGGACAGCCACCCGACAATCCAGATCGCGCCACCGAGGACGGCGATGCCGACGCAGAGGTAGGCGCAGATCATCACGCGGGCGTTTCCGCTGTCGGCGAACTCCCGCGCCAGAACCAGCAGGACGACGAACATGGTGGCGTGCGAGGCCGCTATCCGCAGGACATAAGTCATCTCCTTCCGGAGAAGGCGTCCACCGAAAGCGAGGTCGGCGCCACCGGCGCCAGAGCCCGCCGGCCGGAACCCCCGCGCCAGCAGGGAGGCGGCGGCACGCGCCGAGCACGAGGTGACTAGGAGTGCCACACCGAGTGCCAGCACACCCGGTGGGTTCCCGGTCTGCGCACGCCGTACCACGTCGTCAGGCCGCGCTGTCACAGCTACTACACGCGCGACCTTGCGCCTCGACGGCAGGGCACGATGACCTGACGCCGTCCCGCGATCGTGCTTGCGACTGGGTGCCGCGCATTGCGCGCGCCACCCTCGACCAGCGACACGACTCATCCGGCTCAGGACGAGTTCAGACGCGAGAGCTCGCGGCTAGAGCCCAGCCGCGCCTATGCTGCGGCGATAACCGGTGCTGACGTCGTGATCGCACACGCCGGAGTCGGCAGCCCATTGGCTGCGGTTGAAGCTGGCCGGGCCGCTTCTTTCGGTCCGCGCCAGTCGCGCTGTGGTGAGCACATCGACGATCACCATCGAGATAGAACTGGCCCGAGCGAGCATCCCACGTCCGCACGGACCGCGGCGTGAGCGGTAGACCGACAGTCGAGCTCAATGTCGTTCGCGGAACGCTTCACACGCAGCAGCTGCTCACCGGCTTCTTGATGCTCGAGCGCGCGGGCGAGTTGGATCTCAAAGTCCGCCTCCTACCGCCTTCGCGGGAGCTGTCGTCGTTGATCGTGACCGCCACGATCGACGGGCGAAGGGTCGGCTACGACACGCGCGACGGGATCATCGACCTTCATTCCGCCATCCGGCGGTACCTCGATTCGCTGGACCACTTCTTCGTCCGCAGCTACCGGCCGGGCGCCTACGGCGCGTACGAGTCGAGGGTCCGGCCGCTCGGGCTGAACTACGACGTCGCGATGTTCCACCCAATCTCGCTCGCCGCCCGCTACGCGACCGCCCGCGGCGTGGCGCGGGCCGCCACGAAGGTCGCCCTGCGCTACGACCGGCTTCCCTTCGTCAGCAGCTACGAGCAGGCTCCGGGCGACTGGCGCGATGGCCCCGTTGTCTTTCTTACGCGTTGCTGGGATCTCAATGAGCACAAAGAGGCGGAGGGCCTAGAAACCGTCGCTGCCGTCAACGCGTCACGGGCACAGGCGGTGCGAACGCTACGGTCGGCCTTCGGAAAGCGCTTCATCGGTGGCTTCAAGCCGACGCCCTACGCGCGGGCTCACTTCCCCGACTGCGTGGTCGACGCGCGAATGGCGCGGAGGCGGACTTACCTGCACTTGATGAAGCAGGCAAGTGTCTGCGTTACGACACGAGGCCTGCATCAGTCCAACGGTTGGAAGCTCGCCGAGTACGTCGCTGCCAGCAAGCCCATCGTGACCGAGCCGTTGCTCTATGAAGTGCCGGGAGAATTCGGCCCCGGCACCAACTACGTGGAGTTTCGGAATCCGGACGGGCTTGTCGCCGCCGTACAGGAACTGCTTGCCGACAGCAGCAAGGCCGTCCGCGTCGCTACTGCAAACCGCCTTTACTACATGGCTGCGGTCCGCCCGGATGCCCTTGTGCGTAACAGTTTGATCGCCTGCGGCGGCATCGCGTGATGCGGCCACCCGTCAGGTGGGGGAGTCTCGCTGCGCTCGCTACGTGCTTAGCCGTTGTCGGCGCTGTGGCCAGCGCGAACGCCGCGACGCGCCCGCCCGCGCCGGTTCGAGTCGAGCGGCTGGCGTCCCCGCCGCGCATCGTCGTGGCCGGAAGCGTCTTCCGCATCTGGGACATCACGCGCAACGTCGGGCGAAATCGGGTGAAGCGAACGCAGACGATCTACGTCGCCGTCCGCGGACGCCGGCTGCGTCCGAACGCTCTGATCGTCGGCCGCCGCACCGTCCCGGACCTGCGCCCCGGACGAGCGTCGCGAGGGACGGTCAGAGCGCGCCTCCCGCTAAAGGCGCGCAAGGGCCGTTACCGGCTGATGGCCTGCGCCGGCCTGCCGCGGGTGCCGCAAGCCTTCGACCGGTCGCACTGTCGGATCGTTCGCGGATTCCTTGCCGTGCCGGCGCGGCCAACCAACACGTCGCGGCCGACCATCAAGGGCACGCCAACCGATGGGCAGACCCTGACGGCTGCGAGCGGGGCCTGGCGCGGGCTGGCCGCAATCGTCTACGGCACGATCTGGAAGCGTTGCGACAGGTCCGGCGGCCGCTGCGCTGCGATTCCGGCCGCCACGGCTGGGAGCTACACGCTCACACCGGCGGACGTTGGGAGCACCATCCGAGCGGCCGTGACGGCGAAGAACCGATTCGGCTCGACGACGGCGGACTCGCAGCCGACGCCTCTAGTCGCGGCACTGCCGCCGGCCAATGTCATACCGCCCGGGATTTCGGGCACGGCCGTAAGCGGGAACGTCGTCCAGTTGGATCCGGGTCAGTGGAAAGGTACGCCACCGGTCTCCTACACCTTTCAGTGGCAGCGTTGTGACGCGTCTGGCAACAGCTGCAGCGACTTTAACGGGGCCACCCTGGATACCTACACCGTCCCCTACTCCGATGTCGGCCCGACGCTGCGCGTCGCGGTCACGGCGACCGGCCCAGGCGGATCGACGATGGCAGCGTCGCCCGCGGTGCCCGAAGGGCTTTGGATCAACCCGTTGTACGCCGCGGCTCCCGTGCCGGATCCGTTCATCCTCGATGTGGGCGGTAAGCACAACGACTATTACTCGTTCAACACCGGCGACCGATTCCCGGTGCTGCACTCGACGGACCTGATCAATTGGCGGTCGGTTCGGCTCGCCATGAACTCGCGGCCGGCGTGGGCGATTCAGACAGGCGACTGGCATCCGTGGGCGCCGAGCGTCATCCAGACGGGGGCGCCGTGTCCTGGGTCGACCACCGCCGGCTGCTTCGTCATGTACTACGTCGGCGTCAGCGCGCAGTACGGAGTCAACTGCGTGGCTGTCGCGACGTCGTCGAAGCCGGACGGGCCGTACAAGGACCAAGGCCCGCTCGACACGGTGCCCCCGTCGAGCACGCCCGTCGGCTGTGGCGACGACGCAAGCGCCGGCAACATCGATCCATCCCCATTCGTTGACACGGATCGGCAGGCCTATCTGTACGTGTCAACTGACTTTACGCTCAGCGGGAGCACCAGGACGTTCCAGCCGACGATCTCCGTTCTCCGGCTGAGCCCGACGCTCAGGACGGCAGCCAGTTCGCGCGTACCGCTCTTCAGCGGCTCGCCAGGTACGTGGGAGGCGGCGAACGTCGGCACTCCCACGGTCGAGAACCCGACGATGGTGAAGCACAACGAGCTCTATTACTTGCTCTACTCCGGCGGCGGCTGGCGCGGCGCGTACGGGATGGGGTACGCAACCTCGAGCAGCCCAACCGGCCCGTTCGCGAAGGCCGGGACGCAGGTGCTGGCTGAGACAAGCGATGTGAAGAGCCCAGGAGGCGGGGACACGCCTGTCGTGGGGTCGAACGGCGGGCTGTGGATCCTGTACCACGGTCGCTCGACTTCGCGCGACCAGCCGCGCGTTCTGCGAATGGACCGCTTCTCGTGGACTGCGCAGAACGGCGGGCTGGATGTGCCGGTGGTCGCCGGACCGAGCTCGACCCCGCAGCCGGAACATCCTTAGGCGCGGACTGGCGGCGCGCTCCGCCCCACCCACCGCCCGGGACGACTTTCGCTTGAGCCGTGGCACAATTCTCCGCACCTGCGCATCTGTCTCGGTGAGGGGGGCCACATGAAGGTCTTTGCTGCATCAACGGTCGCGTTGATGCTCGCCGTTGGGGGCGCGGCGGCAGCGAATCCCGGCGGCCGCTCGACATCGCGCACCGTTCGCGATGGGGCGGCGCGCTTCGAGGTCTTGAGCCCGACGCTGATCCGGCTCGAGTACGCCACGGACGGGCGCTTCGAGGACGGGCCGACGTTCAACGTCGTCGACCGCGGCCTCGTGGCGCCGCACTTCCGCACGTACGTGGAGCACGGCTACCGCGTCATCTCGACAGGGAAGTTGACGCTGCGCTACCGCGTGGGCTCGGGTCCGTTCACCCCCGGCAACACGTCGATCACGCTGGGCCGTACCACGACCGTCCACCCCTCATGGCCCGCGGCGCCCGGACAGTGCCAATTCGGCACCGCCTGCCAGGCCGAGGACGGCCGGCTCAATGGCGGCGAATCGGTCAACTACGACCACACAAGCTTTACAGGGCGTGGGTTCACCGCCGACTACGGGCAGGTGGACGCTTCCGACGGCTGGACGGTGACCGGCGTGCCCGCAGACGGCGACTACGCCTTGCAGGTGCGCTACGCCAACGGCGGGACCGTTAACCGAACGCTCAGCGCCTCGGTCGACGGGGCGGCGGCCGGCACAGTCAACCTGCCGCCGACCGGCAACTGGGACAGCTGGGGTGTCACAGCGCTCGCGCTGCACCTGAAGGCCGGGACCCACACGATCACCACAACCTGCGCCGCCGGCGACGGCTGCAACGCGAACCTCGACAGCGTCGCGCTGACCACGCCGAGCGCCGCCTATCCGAGCACGAGCACGACGACTCCGCCGCCTGCTGACGAACCCGGCCAGCTCGGCGGCTGGACCCGCGGCCTCGACGCCTACACGAACCAGGCCGGCACCGACGTCAACGACGTCCAGCTGCACCCGGGCATCCTCAACCGGCGAGGCTGGTCGCTGCTCGACGACACCTACACCGCCCTGCGCACCGCCGACGGCTGGGCGCAGCCGCGGCCCGAGCACCAAGGCGCGTACCAGGACGGCTACTTCTTCGGCTACGGCAACGACTACAAGCAGGCGCTCACCGACCTGCACTCACTCACGGGACCCGCCGACGTGCTGCCCGAGTGGGCCTTCGGGGTCTGGTTCTCCGAGTTCTTCCCCTACACGACGAGCGACTATGAGAACAAGCTCGTGCCCGCCTTCCGGGCCAACAACGTGCCGCTCGACGCGCTCGTCGTCGACACCGACTGGAAGTCGCCGCAACAGTGGGACGGCTGGAACTGGAACAGCAACCTCTTCCCAGATCCGCAGGCCTTCCTTGACTGGGCCAAGCAACAAGGCCTCAACGTCGCGCTGAACGTGCACGCCGGGATCGACGCCAGCGACCCGAAGTTCCCGCAGGCTCAGGCCACCGCGAAGGGCAAGCTGCAACGGGCGGCGCAATGCTTCTCACCGACCTGCTACCGCTTCGACTGGAGCGACCGGGATCAGGCGAACGCATGGTTCTCGCTGCACCAACCGTTCGAGCAGCAAGGCGTCCGCCAGTGGTGGCTCGACTGGTGCTGCACCGACAGCTTCGTCGGCATGGCCGGACTCACCCCCGACAGCTGGATCAACGAGCTCTACGCGAAGGACATCGACGCCGAAGGCTTGCGCGGGTTCGACCTCGCCCGGCTCGGCGCCTCCTTCGAGGACTACCGCGGCGCCCCACCATCCGGCCCATGGGGCGAGCACCGGACGACCGTGCACTTCACGGGCGACACCGAGTCGACCTGGGACAGCCTCGCGTTCGCGGTCAACCTGACCGCCGCCGAAGGTGCGATCGGCGAGCCCTACGTCAGCCACGACATCGGCAGCTTCAAGGGCAAGCACCTCCCCGACGACCTGTACGCCCGCTGGGTGCAGTTCGGCGCCTTCCAGCCGATCCTGCGGCTGCACTCCGACCACGGCGACCGGCTGCCCTGGGAGTACGGCGCCGGCCAGGCGCCGGCGGCCGAGGCGCTGCGACTGCGCGAGGCGCTGCTGCCCTACACCTACACGATGGCGCGCCGGGCCGTGACGATGGGGATTCCGATCGTCCGTGCGCTCTACCTCGACTACCCGGGCGCGGACGCCGCGTACGACCACCCGGGTGAGTACCTCTACGGCCGAGACATGCTCGTCGCCCCCGTCACGACGCCCGGACAGGTCGCCACCCAGGACGTGTGGTTCCCACCCGGCCGCTGGATCGACTACTTCACCGGCGCCACCTTCGACGGCCCGACGACCGCGACCATGAAAGTGCCGCTCGGCCGCATCCCGGTCTTCGTCAGGGCGGGCGGCATCGTGCCCGAGCAGCCGCAGATGTCCCACGTCGGTGCGCAGCCTGCGACTCCCCTGACGCTCGAGGTCTACTCCGGCGCCAGCGGAAGCTTCAACCTCTACAGCGACGCCGGTGAAGGCTTCGGCTACCGGCACGGCGAATTCGCCGAGACGCCGATCAGCTACCGGGAACACCGGCGCGCCTCGCACCTGACGATCGGCGCCGACTACGGCCACTACCCCGGCCAGCTCACCCGGCGGGCCTACGACATCGCGTTAGTGGACCTCACGCGACCGAAGCGCGTGACCGTCGACCACCGGCGGCTGCCACAGGTGGGCGCCGGCGACAGCGGTCCCGGCTGGTCGTACGACGCCGCGACGGCGACCGTCCGGATCCGTACCGCCACCCTGGCGACGAGGCATGCGGTCAGGATCGACCTGATCGGCGGCCGGGCGATCGACCGCGCGCAACCCGCGGCCGTCTCACTCGCGATTGACCCGCCCACGCCGACCACGCTCGGCGCGGGGCAGACGACCACAGTCAGCACCACCGTCACCAACGCGGGGCCGGGCGCGATCTCTCGCACCTCCGTCAGCTTGACCGCACCGGCCGGCTGGACCGTCACACCGGCCACACCGGCCGCGCTCGGCACGATCGCGGAAGGGGACTCGAGGACCGTCGACTGGAACGTCACCGCGCCCGCAGGCAGCGGCGGCACGGCATCGCTGCGCGCAATCGCCACCTACACCAGCGACGCAAACGGCTCGCCGGGCAGCGTGACCGTGTACCAGGGACCGGTTGCGAACCTGCCACCCGTGATCACGTCGGTCGAGCCAAGCAGCGCCGCTGCAGGACAAGTGGTGACGATCAACGGCCGCAACTTCGGCGACACGCAGGGCGACAGCTACGTCTTCTTCGTCGATGGCGGCACCAGCTGGGGAGCGCCCTTCGACGGCGCCGAGTTCCACGTCAACAGCTGGAGCGACACCAAGATCACCTTCACGATCCCAACACCGAGCGGACCCGGAGGTATCTGGCACGTCACACCCGGCGATACGGCAACCGTCTCCGTGACAACGTCGGCCGGCTCATCCAACCAGGCATCGATCAAGATCACCGGCTGAGCCGGCGGACACGCGGCGAGGCATCACCAGATCAGGAACCGTTGTCCGAGTCGAAACGCGCCCGCCGCGGCCGCGCGGCGGGCGTGGCCCCTGGATCGGGCTGACAAACGGTGGGGTAGTCGCTGAGGAGCGCGGGCACGGCCGCGCGCCTGGGGAGCATCTACACGCGAGGCCCTCTGGAGGCAGCCCCGCCGCCTAGCCGATGATCGGCTGCGGCGGACCCGCGTAACCATCCTCCCACGGCCACCGCGTTTCTCGGTCTGGCAGCACGAGCTGCACCGCCTCGAACGGCGAGCGATGATGGACCCACGATGCGTAGGTGAGCAGGTAGTCCGCCCACTCGCGCGTCACGCTGTGGAACCGGACCGGGTAGCCCTCCAAGACATCGTCGCTCTCGTCGCCGTGGTCGAAGTGGGTCCCGGCCTCGATGACGGCGACGGCCGACTGCAAAATCGCGTGTGCCTGCGGCCACCGTCCGACCAGAACCAGCTCCGGGTGATCGCGCGTAAGCGTCAGACCAACGGTGTAAGCGAAGGCGGCGTCGTAGATCGGGTCCGGACCGAGCGCCGCGTTCTGCTCTGCGTGCTCCGGGTGGTTCTCGTCGGCGACAAGTAGGCAGTGCCAGCCGTACTCATGTATGTCTGAAATGAGCTTCCGGTCGAAGTCGTCGTCCGGCGGCGGGAGGTCTAGCTCTGCCCGCATCGGAGGCCACACTAGGAGCACATCGGTGCGGTGGCAAGCGAGGCTGAGTGGTCGGTTGGCAGTGCCGGAGCACGGTCAAGTGCCCAGTCGATCTCGATCCCGCCGCGCTGGCCCGGCGAGTGGTCGGTTGGCGGTGCCGGAGCACGGTCAAGTGCCCAGTCGATCTCGATCC
>Ga0126314_10000673_pt1 | contig 16286 bp, 20 predicted proteins | sample Plot105B_FD_92535 | JGI IMG/M metagenome (GOLD analysis project Ga0126314, IMG submission 92535) | Serpentine soil microbial communities from UC McLaughlin Reserve, CA, USA - Plot105B | ecosystem: Environmental > Terrestrial > Soil > Grasslands | place: USA: UC McLaughlin Reserve, Lake County...
CACGTAGTCGCGTCCGACGACCGCCGCGCGGCAGCGCGAGAGCTTCAGCAGCGCGAGCGAGCCCCGCGGGCTCACTCCGACCTGCACGCCGTTCGCCGACCGGCTCGCGGCGACGAGGTCGACGATGTACATCCCGACGCTCCGGTCGACGTGCACCTGCTCGACCGCGCGCTGCATCTCGAGCAGCTCCTGGCGTCCGACGACGGGCTCCAGCTCGACGTCGTCAACCGTCCGCTCGAGACGCCGCTCGAGCACCTCCCACTCCTGCTCCCGGCCCGGATAGCCGACCCCGATGCGCAGCAGAAACCGGTCGAGCTGCGCCTCCGGGAGGGAGTAGGTGCCCTCGTACTCGATCGGGTTCTGCGTCGCCAGTACGAGGAACGGCGGCGCAAGCGGGTGCGTGATGCCCTCGATGGTCACCTGCCGCTCCTGCATCGCCTCGAGCAGCGCCGCCTGCGTCTTCGGTGGGGCGCGGTTGATCTCGTCCGCGAGGAGGAGGTTGGTGAAGATCGGGCCTGGCCGGAACTCGAAGTCTGCCTCGCGCTGGTTGTAGATCGACGCGCCCGTGACGTCCGACGGCATCAGGTCGGGCGTGAACTGGATCCTCGTGAACCCGATGCTCGTCACCTGCGCGAAGGCACGAGCGATCAGCGTCTTCGCGAGGCCGGGGAAGTCCTCGATCAGGACGTGTCCGTCGGCGAGCATCCCGAGCAGTACGAGCTCGAGCGCCTCGCGCTTGCCCACGATCGCCCGCTCGACCTCGTCGAGCACCGCGTTCGCGCGGAGCGAGACCTCGTCGAGGGTCACAACGCCTCCACCGCTTCGACCGCGCGGCGGAGCTCGGCGGCGGGGATCCCGGGAGCGTTGCGGTCCGGCGGCATCGGACGATCGGGTCGCACGAGCTCCCAGAGCTCCTCGCGCACGACGTCCTCGCATTCGTCCAGCTGCAGGCCGCGCGCCGCGAGCCGGGCCCCCGCCACCTCGCGCAGAAGTGGCCGCAGGCGCAAATGCAGGTCGAAGGCCGTTGCCGTCGCCATCGTCAGCTCCCGCTCGAGCCGCTCGAGCTCGGGCGGCCTCGCCGGCGCCTCCGTCTCGTGCTCAAGCGCGACGGCGATCTCCGGCGGGCCCTCGAGCGGGAAGGAGTCGCGGGCGAAGAGGACGACCTCGAGCAACGCGAGCGAGCCGACGAACAGGATGTACACGTCGAGCTCGAGCTCGAACCAGCCGGGCGCGAGGAGACGCGCGAACAGGAGGCCGAACGCTGCGAGCGCCGCCAGGAAGAGCCACGCCCAGAAAAGGCGCTTCACGCCGCCGCGCGCTCCTCGGGCTTCGCCTCGAGCTCCGCCCGGACACCGGCGAGCGCCTCGATCGCATCGTCCTTCATCGTCGCGTCGATCTCGTGGCGGCTGAACTTCGCACGTTCGTAGAGGGCCGTCAGACGGCGCACCGAGGCGGTGCTGACGCCGAGGCGGTCGAGCGCCCGGTCGACGTACTCCCGTGGAGTCTCCGCCTCCTCGCGCGGGACTTCGTGCGCGGCGAAGGTCCGCTCGAGCCGCCTGAAGGCGGCGATCACCGCCTTGCGCGCGTCGCGCTCGGCGCGCAGGTCGTCTAGCGTGTCAGCCAGCACCTCGTCGAGCGCCGCGGCGAGCGCCGCCTCGCGGTCCCAGTCGCCGCCGCGCCGCCGCCGCCAGACGAGCGCCGCCACGACGCCGAGCATGAGCGCGACCAGCAGCGACCCGAGCACCAGCGCCGGCAGCCACTGGAACTGCGCCGTGGCAGCGTGCGTCGGGTCAAGCGCGTCCGTGCCCGTCGTCCCGGCCGGCCGCGGCGGCTGCGGCGGAGCGGCGCCGTTCCCGCGGCTCGCGTAGTAGCGGACGAGGAGCGCGAGCGGGAGGGCGAGCAGCACCAGCGCGAGCAGCCCGAAGACCTGGCGCCGCGTGTGTCCGCCCTCGAGCAGCTGCTGCCGGCGGCGCAGGGACATCACCCACAAGACGACGATCACCCCGAGCGGGAAGAGGACGAACATCATGCTCGCCAGGTACTCGAAGAGCAGCTTCGGGGCGTGCGCGGTGCCTCCGCCCGAACCTCCACCGGGCCGGTGGGCGTGGCTGGCGACCGCAACGAGCGCAAGCAGGATCGTCAGCGCGACCCCGCTCAGGACGAGCCTGCGAGCGCCGCTCATGGCTGGAACCCTAGACAAGCACGGCCGCGGCTCCACGCTCGGCCTCGAAGACGGCCGTCTCGACGTCGCCGAGATCCTCGCCGTCGGCCTGCAGCGGAAGCGGCCGGTCGCAGGCGACCTCGATCCGGTCGAGGTCGTGCGCGTAGAGCAGGTGGCCCTCGCGTGCGCGGTCGCCGCCGCCGAGCGCGTAGCGCAGCAGGCGCGGCAGCGTCCTTGCCCGGACCCGCCTCGGCGCCACCACGTCGAGGCCGAGCTCGAACCGCGCCTCCGGCGCGACGTGCAGCGCGAACGGCCCCGCGAACGTGTACGGGTCGGTGTTCGCGACGAGCGCGAAGGCCGCTCGGCCGAGGCCGCGTACCTCGAGGGTCGGCTCGAGGCGCCCGCGCCTCCCACCGAGGAGCCGCGCCGCCGCGCCGAGATACGCGAGGTCGCCCGGCCGGCTGCCGTCCTCTCGTCGCCCGAGGGCGTCGACGCGCCGCACGAGCTCCGCGTCCAGGCCGATCCCGGCCGCGAAGCCGAAGCGGCGCCCGTTCACGCGGCCGAGCGAGATCGTCCGCGTACGGTTGGCCTGCAGTGCGTCGGCGACCTGGCGCGCGGCGAGCCTCGTCTCCCGCGGCAGCCCGAGTGCCCGCGGCAGCACGTTCGTTCCGCCACCGGGAACGAAGCCCAGCCGCAGCCCCGGCGACGCTCCGTTCAGCACCTCGTTGAAGCCGCCGTCTCCGGAGTACACGACGAGCGCGTCGCCGGACACGCCCGCCGCGAGCTCGACCGCGTGACCCGGACCGTCGGTCAGCAGCGTCCGCACGGATGCGACGCGCGCGAGCTCCTCCTCGACCGCCCGCACCCGCTCGTCGCTGACCGCGCTCGCAAACGGGTTCACGATCAAGGCGACGTCCATAATCTGCCCGAGGATGCCACGGCTCGACCACGCGGCCTTCGAGAGCCCCGACCCGGAGGGCGTCGCGGCCTTCTACGAGCGGGTGCTCGGCGCGCGGGTCGTGGAGGCAGAAGGTCACCCCGTGATGGCCTACCTGGGAGCGACCGCCTTCGCCTTCCACGAGCGGGGCGGCCCGGGCGACCACGTGGGCGTGCGCGTGGACGAGCAGGAGCGCGAGCGGATCAGGCAGCGCCTCGACGAGGCCGGGATCGAGTGGCGCGAGCGCGACCACGGAATCGCGACCGGCCTCTTCTTTCGCGACCCCGACGGTCGGACCGTCGAGGCAATCACCTACTTCGGCGGCGACGACCCGCGCCGCCCGTGAGATCGGCGGTGCTCGTGGCGGTCCCGGAAGCGGAGCCGATCGTCGGCGAATGGCGGCGGCGCCACACCCACGACGCGCCGCTCGGGCTCGCCGCTCACGTGACGCTGCTCTTCCCCTTCGTCCCGGCCACACGCGTGCCCGAGGCGGAGGAGAGACTCGCCCGGCTGATCGTGAGGCGGAGGTGCTTCGAGGTCAGCTTTGGCAGCACGGCGCTGTGGCCCGAGGTGCTCTACCTCGAACCGGAGCCGGCGGAGCCGTTCGCCGAGCTCACGGCGGCGATCGCCGGCGAATGGCCCGAGCACCCGCCGTACGAGGGCGCACACGAGACCGTGATCCCGCACCTGACGGTCGCCGAGTCCGATGACGCGGCGCTCCTGCGCTCGATCGCCGCGGAGGTCGAGCTGCACCTGCCGGTCGTCGCGGCGGTCACGGCGGCGAGCGTCTTCGTCGAGGACGAGGACGCGCGCTGGCACGAGCACGCCCGCCTGCCGCTGGCGGAGGGCGCGTGAGACGCCGCGCGTCGTCCTCGCCGGCCACTGACGAGGAAGGCCGCGGCCACTCCGAAGACAGCGACACGCTTCCGGTCGATCCGTGGTCCTTGGAATCGATCGACATGCCCCGCCTCCTGCACCGCAACGTTTCCGCCTGCAAACCTTGCCTTCCTGACTGACTAATCGGTCAGGGTCGCGTAGCCGCGGATCCCGTCGAGCAAGAGCGCGTAAAAGCGATCGGCGAGCGCGTCCGTGTCGAGGCCGGGTCTCAGCCACGTGTAGGCCCAGTTCGACGCCGAGAGCGCCAGCAGTGCGGCGGTCGTGTCGTCGAGGTCGCTGCGCAGCTCGCCGAGCTCCCGTCCCTCGCGAAAGAGCGCGCGGATGCGCTCCTCGTAGCGACGCCGCTCGCCGACGATCTCGCCGCGCCGCTCGCCCTCGAGGTAGCGCCACTCCTGCACGAAGACGGTGGCGACGTCGAGCTGCTCGGCGACGACGCGCAGGTGCGAGCGCAGCGCGAGCCGGATCTTCTCCGCCGGCCGCAGGCCGTCGTCGATCGCGTCGAGGCCGCCGTGGAAGGCACGTGCGCCCTCGAGCATCGTCTCGTAGAGCAGGTCCTGCTTCGAGGCGATGTGCGCGTAGAGCGAACCCTTCTGGACGCCGAGCGCCTCGGCGAGGTCGCCGATCGAGGTGCCGTGGTAGCCCCGCTCGGCGAACAGCCGCGCCGCCTGCCGCGTCAGCTCGTTTCGCCTGCTTGACACGGTGGTACCCTAACGACCGTTCGGTATGGATCAGCGCGAGCAGGATTTCCTCGAGTACGTCCAAGGCGGCGGCCAGGTCGAGGCCGGCGACTGGATGCCCGACGAGTACCGCACGCGGCTGCGCAAGTTCATCGAGATGCACGGCAACTCGGAGCTGATGGGCGTGCTGCCCGAGCGCGAGTGGATCCTGCGCGCGCCCACGCTGCAACGGAAGCTCGCCCTCACCGCGAAGGTGCAGGACGAGGTCGGCCACGCGCAGCTGATCTACCGCGTCGTCGAGGACCTCGGCAAGCCCCGCGACGAGTGCTTCGACGACCTGATCTCCGGCAAGTCGAAGTTCCACAACGTCTTCCACTACCCGACGAAGACGTGGGGCGACGTCGGCGTGATCGCGTGGCTCGTGGACGCGGCGGCGATCATCAGCCAGAAGGCGCTGCTCAAATGCTCCTACGCGCCCTACGCGCGGATCATGAAGAAGATCTGCTGGGAGGAGTCGTTCCACATCCTGCACGGCCGCGACGTGATCCTGACGCTGATGAACGGCACCGACGACCAGCGTGAGCTCGTGCAGGAGGCGCTGAACCGCTGGTGGGGCCCGCTGATGCAGTTCCACGGCAACCCGATCCCGGCTGACCAGGACCCGATGCTCGTCTGGCGGATCAAGAGCCAGGGCAACGACGAGGCGCGGCAGCAGTTCCTCGACGGCTACGTGCCGCAGATCTGGGAGCTCGGGCTGACCGTCCCCGACCGGGCGCTGCGCCAGGACGAGCAGACGCGCCGCTGGCAGTACACGGAGCCCGACTGGGACGAGCTGAAGAGCGTCGTCACCGGGCACGGGCCCAAGACCGAGGACCGCCTCGACCTGCGCCGGCAGGCGCGCGAGAACTCGGCGTGGGTGCGCTCGGTCCTCCTCGCAGCTTGATCTACGAGGTCTTCAGGCAGGAGCGGAAGGGACAGGCGTTCCAGCACGCCGGCTCGATCGAGGCCGCCGACGAACGCTTTGCCGAGTCGTACGCGCGGGAGCAGTACGGCCGCCGCGGCGAGTCGCAGGCCCTGTGGGTGGTCGCGCGCAGCTCGATCCTGCAGATCGACGAGTTCGTCGACGAGCTGAATCGGAACTACCACCGGGTCGACGGGTATCCGCTGAAGGAAAAGCTGAAGGAGGCGCGGGAGCGTGCCGGCACGAGCCGACCTGCTGTTGCAGATCGCTGACGACGAACTGATCCTCGGCTGGCGCGACTCCGAGTGGACCGGCATCGCGCCCTTCCTCGAGGAGGACGTCGCCTTCTCGTCGATCGCGCAGAACGAGGTCGGGCACGCGCGGGCGCTCTACGAGCTGGCGGCGCGCGAGCTCGGCACGACCGCCGATGAGCTCGCCTTCGACCGGCAACCCGAGGAGTACCGCTGCAGTGCGCTCGTCGAGCTGCGACTGCCGGAGTGGGAGCGCACGATCGCGCGGCACGTGCTCTACGAGCAGGCCGACGCGGAGCGGCTCGAGCGGTTGAAGGCCTCGGACGACGCCGAGGTCGCCGGCCTCGCCGCGAAGATCGACCGCGAGGAGGTCTACCACCGGCTGCACGCGCAGATGTGGGAAGAGCGGCTCAAGGAGGAGCCTCGCTTCCTCAGCGCGCTGGAAGAGCTGCGGCCACTGGTCGACCGCCGAGCCGCCCATTCCCCGGCGCTGGCCGAGCTCTGGGACGCGATGACGAGCGTGCGCCGCTCCCAACCTGCGGGGACGAGATGGTGACCGAGGCCGAGGTCTGGGAGGCGCTCGCCGAGGTTCCCGACCCCGAGATCCCGGTGATCTCGGTCGTCGACCTCGGCGTCGTGCGAGACGTGCACGTCGAGGAGGAGCGGGTGCACGTCGAGTTCACGCCGACGTTCCTCGGCTGCCCGGCGCTCGAGGTGATGCGCTCGCAGATGGCGGAGCGGATCGTCGAGCTCGGCGGCGAGCCCGAGGTCGAGGTGGTGCTCGACGACTCCTGGTCGACCGATCGGATCACGCCGGAGGGCCGCGAGAAGCTCCGCGCCGCGGGGTTCGCACCGCCGGCGCCGCGTGAGGTCGGCGGGCCGCAGCTCGTTCAGCTGCAGTCGAACGGCTTCCGCTGTCCGTATTGCGGCTCGCGCAACACGGCGCTCGAGAACATCTTCGGCCCGACGCCGTGCCGCTCCCTGCGTTACTGCCAAGACTGCCGTCAGCCGTTCGAGCAGTTCAAGACGATCTGAGCCTGGGCTACTCGCTCACCACGGCGTGCGCTACGACTCGATGCCGACGTTGAAGCTCGGATAGCGCTCGGTGAGCAGCAGCACGTAGCCGTACGACTGGGTCTCGAAGCGCATGGCGAGCACCGCGAAGTTCCGCAGGCCCTCGGGGACGCGCCCGGTGACGAGGGCGATGAACCAGCTGAAGATGGCCAGCAGTTGGTTGAGTTGCGAGAGCAGGTTCGAGACGAACAGCGCCGGGATCGCAAGGATCACGCGGAAGAAGACGATCAGGCGGCTCTGCTCCCGTGCCCGATCGACCTGGAGGTCGATCGGGTAGCTGCCCTCCCGGCCGGTGAAGGGCGGGAACGGGTCGGCGACCAGCAGCGTGTACGCCCGGACGTGCGTCGCGTAGCGCAGCCACGTCGCGATGAAATCGTGCAAGCCGTCGGGCAGACGGCCGGTGACGAGCGCGGCGAACCAGCCCACGATCCACGCGAGCGCAACGATCAGGCCCCAGAGCGTGACCCAGATGAAGTGCGGGATCGCGAGCAGCAGGCGGAAGAAGACCGTCAGCCGCGCGCGTTGCAGGTCGTCGTTGACGACGATGCGGATCGGGTGGGTTGCGGCGCCGCTTGCCGCTGTGCCTTCGATGCTTTCCATGTCGCGAACCTCCCTAGCGGCCTTCGAAACGCGGCTCCCGCTTCTCCAGGAACGCCGCGACTCCTTCGCGAAAGTCATCCGTCTGCGTCGCGGCCGCCTGGAGCTGCGCCTCGAGCTCGAGCTGCTCTTCGAGCGTCGTCTGCTCGGCGTGGTCGAAGAGACGCTTCGAGAGGCCGATCCCGCGCGTCGGCAGCGCCGCGAGCTCGGCAGCCCACTCCGCCGCACGAGCCGCCAGGCCGTCGTCCGGGACGACCTCCGAGACGAGGCCCCAGTCGAGCGCCTCGGCCGCGCTCAGCCGCCGCCCCGACGTCATCCACTCGAACGCTCGTTGGGTTCCGAGCAGGCGGCGCACGAAGAACGTGCCACCCATGTCAGGCACGAGCCCGATGTTGATGAAGGCCGGAACGAAGGTGGCGTCCTCGGCGGCGACGCGCAGATCGCAGGCGCACGCGAACGAGAGCCCTGCTCCTGCGGCCGGGCCGTTGACGGCCGCGATCACCGGCTTCTCGAGCGAGCGAACGGCGCGGATCGTCGGGTGGTAGTTCGTCCGCAGACGGCCCGCGATGTCGCGCGCCGCCTCACCGAACTCGTTCAGGTCCTGCCCGACGCAGAAGCCGCGGCCTGCGCCGGTGACCACGATCGCGCGCACGGCCTCGTCTCGGGCCTCCCTGAACGCGCCGACCAGCTGGCGGTGCATCTCGGCCGTGAACGCGTTGAGGACGTCGGGACGGTTGAGCGTGATCTTGAGGACGCCGCCGTCGCGACTGGTCTCGACCTCGGCCACCGACGCAGCCTACAACCGCGTTGCTAGCTTCGGCTCGTGGCCGGGTTGACGTACATCTCGTCGGACGAAGAGGCGCTCGACGCCTACTCGAACGCGGTGATCAGGGTCGCCGAGCGCCTCGCGCCGTCCGTCGCCAACCTGCGCGTCACGCGCGGTCGACGCAGCGGCGGCGGGAGTGCGGTAGTGATCACGCCGGACGGGTTCCTGCTGACCTCGGCGCACGTCGTCAACGGCAGCACCCGCCGCGGACGCGCCTCGTTCGTCGACGGCCGCGAGCTCGCGTTCGACGTGGTCGGGGCGGATCCGCACGCGGACCTGGCGGTGCTGCGCGTGGAGGGACACGACCTCGTGCCGGCCGAGCTCGGCGACGCCGAGCGGCTGCGGGTCGGTCAGCTCGTGGTCGCGATCGGCAACCCGAACGGTTTTGCGGGCTCCGTGACAGCCGGAGTCGTCTCGGCGCTCGGCCGGTCGCTGCCGACGCAGAGCGGCCGCATCGTCGACAACGTGATCCAGACCGACGCGGCGCTCAACCCAGGGAACTCCGGCGGCGCGCTCGCCGACGGGGCGGGCCACGTCGTCGGGATCAATACCGCCGTCGCCGGCGTCGGCCTCGGCCTCGCCGTGCCGGTCAACTCGGCGACGAGACAGATCGTCGGCGCCCTGATGACCGAGGGCCGCTTCCGCCGCGCGTACGTCGGGATCGCCGGCGGCTCGAGGCCGCTGCCGCCGCGCCTCGCGCGCCGCCTCGGGCGCCGCTCGGGCGTCGAGGTCGTGCAGGTGGTCGAGGGCTCACCGGCGGCCGCTGCCGGCATGCGGCCCGAGGACCTGATCGTCGAGCTCGACGGAGCGGCGGTCGCCGACGTCGGCGACATCCAGCGGCTGCTGGTGGTCGAGCGGATCGGCTCGCCCGTGCCGGTGCGCGTGTTGCGGGAGGGCCGGGAGCTCGAGCTCTCGCTCGTCCCGGACGAGCTCGCCTACTAGCGGCCGCGGAAGTCCGGCTTGCGCTTCTCGGTGAACGCCGTCAGCCCCTCCTTGGCGTCATCGCTTGCGAACGCGAGGTAGAGAGCCCGACGCTCGGCCTCGATGCCGGCGGCGAGGGTCGTCTCGTACGCCCTGTCAACGGACTCCTTCGCCAGCCGCTGAGCTACCGGGCCCTTGTCGGCGATCTCGCGGGCGACGCGCTTCGCTTCGTCGAGCCACGCCTCCTTGGCCACCACGCGGGCGACGAGGCCCGCCTCGAGCGCCTCGCGCGCCGACAGGCGCCGGCCGCTGAGGATCACGTCCATCGCCACGGACTTGCCGACGGCGCGTGTCAGGCGCTGGGTGCCGCCGGCGCCCGGGATGATCCCTAGACCGGTCTCGGGCTGCCCGAACTCCGCGCTCTCCGAGGCGATGATCAGGTCGCACGCCATAGCCAGCTCGCAGCCGCCGCCCAGGCAGAAGCCGGAGACGGCGGCGACGAGCGGCGTCCAGAGCGCGCGGATCGCGTCCCAGCGCTCGACCCGCCGCTGGTAATAGAGGTCGATCGCGGACGCCCGCGCGAGCTCCCCGATGTCGGCGCCCGCGGCAAAGACGCGCTCGCTGCCGCCGAGAACGATCGCGCGCACGCCGTCATCGCGGTCGAGCTCTTGCAGCTTCGAGACGAGCTCCTCCATCAGCTCGTCCGAGAGCGCGTTCAGCGCTTCGGGGCGGTTAAGCAAGGCGACGGCGACGGCGCCCTCGCGCCCGGTGAGCACGAGCTCAGGCATGTCCGGCCGCTCCAACTGTGACTGTCACTGTGACTGTCACCGGTGGCTCATTTCCTGTCGAGGAAGCGCTCGATCGCGGCCTTCGGCTCCTCCGTCGCCATCGACAGGGCCAGCCAGTCGCGCGCGTGGTTGATCGTCTCGTGCCACGCGAGGTCCCGCCAGAAGTTGAGGTGCTGCTTCGCATACCGCGTCGTCTGTGGAAGCTTGCGCGCGAGGTTCTCGACGACCGCGTCGACCTTCGCGTCGAGCTCGCCCGCGGGGACGGCCCAGTTGACGAGCCCCCACTCGGCCGCCTGCGCGGCCGGGATCTCTTCGCACATCAGCACGATCTCGCGCGCCCGGCGGTCGCCGACCATGATCGTCAGCCACTGCGTCGCGCCGCCGGCTGGGACGGAGCCGTGCTCTGGCCCGACGTGGCGGATGAAGGCGTCGTCCACCATCACCGCGAGGTCGCACGCCATCTGCAGCTCGTTGCCGCCGCCGACGGCGATCCCGTTGATGCGCGCGAGCGTCGGCTTCCCGATCTCCCGCAAGCGGTCGTGGGCGTCCTTGAAGGCGCCGAACCACTTCCAGTACTCGTTCGGCTTGCCGAGGTACTCGTCCGCCCACGACTTCAGGTCGGCGCCGACGCAGAACGCCCGGCCGACCCCGGTCAGCACCACGACTCGAATGGAGTCGTCCCAGGACGCGTCCTCGCAGGCGCGCGCGAGCTCGCGCAGCATCTGAAAGTCGAACGCGTTCAGCACCTCCGGCCGGTTGAGCGTGATCGTGGCGCGCGGCGGCGCCTTCTCGTACACGATCCGCTCGAGCCCGAGCTCCTCCGGCGCGAGCGGCTTCGGCGCGGCCGGCTGGCGCTCGCTCACGAGACCTCCGCGAAGAGGACGTGGAAGCGGCCGCCCATCTCCATCGCGTCCTTGCCGGTCGCCATGAACTCCTCGCTGCGGGCGGCCGCCTGAAAGACGTCGCGGTCGGGAAACTCCCACTCGGCGTAGTAGGCGTAGGGCGGCTCGCCCATCGGCGCGCCGAAGACCTTGCCGTGGCGGAAGGTCCCGCCCGGCACCTGCCTGCACAGCTCGGCGTGCCGCTCGTACCGCTGCGGATCCGGCGCGCTCTCGTACAGCACGAAGGCCCTGACCATCCAGCACTCCCCTTCGGTTGACGGACGGCGCGGAGCGTAACTCGAAGCGTGTTAGCGTCGCCGCGAAGTGGGCGTCCTCGTCGTTCTCTTCGCGATCGTGGCCGGCGTCGCCGGCTCCGTTCAGGTCGCGGTGATGTCGAAGCTCGGTGACCGTGTCGGCGTCTTCGGCGCGCTGGCTTGGGCGACCACGCTGGCAGCGATCCTGACGCTTGCGCTGCTCCTCGTTGCAGAACGCAGCTCGGACAGCTTCGTCGAGGCGGCGCGACAACCGGTCTGGATGTGGAGCGGCGCCGCGATGGCCGTCATCATCGTCCTCGCGATCACGGTCGCGGGGTCGCGCATCGGCGTCGTCGCCACGATCTCGGTGCTGCTGGCGGGGCAGTTCGCCGCAGGTGTCGCGATCGACCGCTGGGGGCTACTCGGCGCTGACCGCGTAGGGGTCGGCTGGTGGAAGATCGTCGGCATCGTCCTGCTCGGGCTGGGGGCAGCGTTGACGCTGAAGAAATAGCGGCGGGACGATAAGCGGCTGCTCCTCCGTTATGGCTGGAGTGAGCAGGCGGGCCGAGATCTGGATCGCGCTCTGGACCGTCTACATCCTCTGGGGCTCGACCTACCTCGGGATCGAGCTCGCCGGTGAGACGATCCCGGCGACGTTCGGGGCGGGCATCCGCTTCGCTGTCGCGGGGCTGCTGCTGCTCGGCGTCATCGCCTGGCGCCGCGGAGGCGCCGCGCTCCGCATCCACCGGCGGGAGCTCGGCTCGGCAGTCGTCGTCGGTCTCCTGCTCCCCGGCGCGAACTCCTTGCTCTTCCTTACCGAGCAGCACGTGCCGATCGGCTTGACCTCGCTGATCATCGCCTCCGTTCCACTCTGGTTGCTGCTGCTGCGCCTCGCTGTTCGCGAGCGCCCGGATCTCGTCTCCTCACTCGGCCTCCTCGTCGGCTTCGGCGGGATCGTCCTGCTCGTCCAGCCCGGCGGAAGATCCGGCTCGCTCGGCTACTTGCTGGTGACCGTGCTCGCCGCCGTGATGTGGGCGGTCGGGTCCTTCCTCTCGCCTCGAATTCCGATCCCACGCGACCCGCTGGTCGCGACGGGGTACGAGATGCTCGCCGGCGGCGTCGCGCTGGCGGTGATCGGGCTCGCGACGACGAGCCCGTCGGAGCTCGACCCGTCGAGCTGGTCGTCGCGCTCCATCTTCGGGCTCGTGTACCTGATCCTGTTCGGTTCGATCGTCGGCTACACCGCGTACGCCTGGTTGCTCGCAAACGCCCCGCTCGGGCAGGTCTCGACCTACGCCTACGTGAACCCGGTCGTCGCGATCGCCCTCGGCGTGATCGTTCTCGACGAGACCGTGACCGCCCGCATCATCGGCGGTGCGCTGCTGATCCTCGCTGCGGTTGCGATCGTCGTCCGTCGCGAGTCTGTCGTGGCCCTAGAGGCCGGCGAGGTCACCCGGACGGACCGGGACCCGGCCGAGCTCGCGTCCGCTCGCCGCACGTAGCGCCGAGACGACCGCCGCCGTCGACACGACCGTCGGAGGCTCGCCGACGCCTTTCGCCCCGTAGGGGGCATCCGGGTCCGCGATTTCGACGAGCTCCGCGTCGAGCGGCGGCATGTCGAGCGCGGTCGGGATCAGGTAATCGGTGAAGCTCGCGTTCATGATGAGCCCGTCGCGGGTCTGGACTTCCTCCATCAAGGCGAGGCCGAGGCCCTGCGCGGTTCCGCCTTCGATCTGGCCGTAGACGGCCTGAGGGTTGATCGCCTTCCCGACGTCCTGCGCGGCGCCGATCCAGACGACCCGCGAGAGTCCGAGCTCGACGTCCACCTCGGCGACGACGCGCATGGCTGCGCAGATGTAGGCGACGTGGACGCGGTCGCCGATCACCTGCCCGTTCTCTGGGTCGAGCGGGAACGTGCGCGGGTGGTGATACGTCCGCTCGAGATCGACCTCCTGGCCCGTTGTGCGGAACTCCTCCAACGCGTCCTGACAGGCGAGCCGCACCGCGCCGGCGGCCATCCACGTCAGTCGCGACGCCGAGGCCGAGCCGGCGGAGTCGACACCGTCGGTCGAGCCGGGCGCGAGCTCGACCTCGTGGGTGCCGAGCTCGGTGCGCGCGACCTGCAGGATCACGTTCGTCACGCCCTGGCCTACCTCCGCCGCGGCGCAGTTCACCTCCGCCGCGAGCTGCTCGCCCTCGGCGACCCGCAGCCGGACCCGCGCCGAGCAAGCGTCGTCGAAGCCTTCCGAATAGCAGACGTTCTTGAAGCCGACCGCGAAGCCGGCGCCGCGCTGCACGCCCTCGCCGCGCGTCGTGTTGCCCGCGCCCCCGGGGAGCCGGATCGGGTCGCGCGGCAGCTCCTCCGGCCGGGGCACCGGCAACGCGGCGGCGCGGCGAATCACCTCGGCGACCGGCAGCGACCCCGTCACCACCTGGCCCGTCGGCATCGTGTCGCCGGGCTCCAGCGCGTTCAGCAGGCGTAGCTCTACCGGGTCGATCTCGAGCGCGGCCGCAAGCTTGTCCATCTGCCCCTCGTGCGCGAAGCAGCCCTGGACGGCGCCGAAGCCGCGCATCGCGCCGCAGGGCGGGTTGTTCGAGTAGACGCAGGTCGCCTCGATCAGCGCGTTCTCGACCCGGTACGGCCCGCAGGCGAAGGCGGCCGCGTTCGAGCACACCGCCGCGCTGCTCGACGCGTACGCGCCGCCGTCGAGCAGGATGCGCGCGCGCACGTTGACAAGCCTTCCGTCGCGCGTTGCCCGGTGCTCGATCCAGATCTTCGCCGGGTGCCGGTGTACGTGGCCGACGAACGACTCCTCGCGCGTGTAGACGATCTTCACCGGCCGGTTCGTGTGCAGCGCGAGCAGGGCGCCGTGGATCTGCATCGACAGGTCCTCGCGTCCGCCGAAGGCGCCGCCGACCCCGCCGAGATGGATCCGCACCTGCTCCTTCTCGAGCCCGAGGCACGGCGCCACCTGGTCGCGATCGACGTGCAGCCACTGCGTCGCGACGTAGACGTCGACGCCGCCCTCGCCGTCGGGCACGGCGAGCCCCGACTCGGGGCCGAGGAACGCCTGGTCCTGGATGCCGATCTCGTAGACGCCCTCGACCGAAACGTCGCCCTGCGCCTCCGGATCGCCGTGGCGGATCAGGATCGTCCGCAGCACGTTCGGGCGGGGGTCCTCGCGAAAACCGTGCCCGGCCGTCGGATTCTCGTCGTGGATCGGCGGTTGCTCGGTCGCACGCTCCATGTCGACGACGGGCTCGAGCAGCTCGTACTCGACGCGCACCTGCTCGGCGGCGCGGCGAGCCTGCTCCGGATGCTCGGCGGCGACGAGCGCGACCGGCTCGCCGAAGTAACGCACGCGGTCGCCCGCAAGCACGGGCTGGTCTGCGAACTCGAGCCCGTAGGTCTTGGCGCCCGGCACGTCGTCGTGCGTCAGGACGGCGTGAACGCCGGAGACCGCGAGCGCCTGCGAGATGTCGAGCTCGACGATCCGTGCGTGTGCGTGGGGGCTGCGCACGGTGTGGCCCCAGAGCATCCCGGCGGCGTGGAGATCGCTCGCGTACGCGAACTCCCCCGTCACCTTCGGCACGGCATCGGAGCGCTTCACGACCTCCCCGATCCGGCCGAGCGGAAGCCCCGTTGCCGTAGCTCCTTGTAACAGTCTGTTACTTGGATCGTCGAATTCGGCGGCCGTTGACCGTTCGCGGGCGGAACCCGCTAGTAACAGGCTGTTACTTGGCATCGGCGGCTCCCGCTGCGAGGCGGACTGCGTCGAAGATCTTCGCGTAGCCGGTGCAGCGACAGAGATTCCCCGACAGGGCCTCGCGGATCTCGTCGTCGGTCGGTGCCGGGTTCCGCGCGAGCAGATCCGCGGTCGCGACGATCAGCCCGGGCGTGCAGAAGCCGCACTGCACCGCGCCCGTCTCCGTGAACGCCTGCTGCACCGGGTGCAGTTGCGCTTCCTGCGCGAGGCCCTCGACCGTGACGACGTTGTGGCCGTCGGCCTGCGCCGCCAGCACGAGGCACGCACAGACGAGCTTGCCGTCGAGGAGCACTGAGCACGAGCCGCACTCGCCTTGCTCGCAAGCGTTCTTCGAACCCGGGAGGCCGAGGCGCTCGCGCAGCGCGAAGAGGAGGCTCTCGCCCTCCCAGACTTCCGTCGCGCGCGCCTCGCCGTTGACGGTCAGGGAGACCTTCACGCGAGGCACCTCTCCAGCGCGCGCTCGGTCAGCACCCGCAGCGCGTGGCGGCGGTAGCGCGCGGTGCCACGGACGTCGTCGATCGGGCTCGCCGCCTCGGCGACCAACTCGGCGAACGAGTCGCGCTCGCCGAGCGGCGCCCGCACGAGGCCCGCAACGGGGCCGGCGGAGCCAAAGGAGGCACGCAGCTCGTCCTCGTCGACGATCAGCGCGAGCGACACGACCGCGATCACCATCGCGTTGCGCGGACCGACCTTCATGAAGGTCTGCCGTGGGCCCGGCACGGGAATCCGGAGGGCGACGATCAGCTCGTCCGGCTCGAGCGCGTTCCGCCTCGGTCCCCGGAGGAACTCGTGCAGCGGAACCGGCCGCTCCCCACGCGTCGACGCCAGCTCGACCTCGGCCCCGTAGACGAGCAGCGGCGGCAGCGCGTCGCCTGCCGGCGAGGCGGTGCCGAGGTTGCCACCGACCGTGCCGCGATTGCGGATTTGGGGGCCGCCGACGGTGCGCGAAGCCTCGGCGAGCGCCCCGAGCGGCTGCGCGAGCGTCATCGCCTCGCTGTAGGTGAGGCCGGAGGCGATTCGCAACGTGCCGTTGCCCCGCGACCAGCCCCGCAGCTCCGGCACCTCGTTCAGGTTCAGCAGCGCCGGCGGCCGCGCGCGGTCGAAGTTCAGCTCGACCATCACGTCGGTGCCGCCCTGGATCGGCACGGCATCGGGCCGCTCCGCCTTCAGCGCGAGCGCCTCGTCGAGGGTGCGCGGCGTCAAGACCTCCACGGGGCAAGCGTACTGCGACGGGATATGGTCATTTCCATGCCGGATCTCGCGCGACGGCTCGCCGTGGCACGCGGAGACGAGC
>Ga0126314_10000675_pt1 | contig 16284 bp, 10 predicted proteins | sample Plot105B_FD_92535 | JGI IMG/M metagenome (GOLD analysis project Ga0126314, IMG submission 92535) | Serpentine soil microbial communities from UC McLaughlin Reserve, CA, USA - Plot105B | ecosystem: Environmental > Terrestrial > Soil > Grasslands | place: USA: UC McLaughlin Reserve, Lake County...
AGCGAAGGATATCGGCCGGCGTGCCCGCCATGCCCGCTCCGCCAGACTGGAACGCCGATGTGCTGAAGATGCGCGAGGGCGAAAAGATCACCGGCCCATTATCGCCCTGCACCGGGTTGGGATCGGTCATCGGCGTCGGAGGAGTGCCGTCCGCATAGGGTTTTGCGAGGCGCGATTCGTCGGCCACGAAGAAGCCGGTGTCATTCATCCCGAGAGGCCCGGTCACGTGCGCGCGAACCGCGTCTTCAAGCGACCCACCATGCACCTGTGAGATAACCGCACCCAGAACATCGATCGCGACCGAATATTGCCAGGCCGTGCCCGGCTCATAGTCGAGAGGATGTTGCGCCACCTGCGAAAAATTCTGCTCAAGGCTCCGTTGCGTCGGACCAAGTCCCGTGGATATCTCCTGATCCTGCGGATAGGCATAGGAGAGACCGGCCGTGTGCGTCAGCAGGTGGTGGATAGTGATCTCGGCTTCGCGCCCATTCTTGAGGCGTGGTGCGAACCAGGGAATATGCGCGCTGACGCGGTCATCGAGCGCGATCAGTTCCTTATCGACCATGGCCAGGGCCGTCGCCGCCACGATGGGCTTGGTGACCGAGGCCAGGCGATAGATCGCGTTGTCGATCATGGGCGTGCCGGCTTCACGATCAAACCAGCCCGCCGTGCGGCGATAGACAATGTCGCCATGGCGCACCACCGCCAATTCGGACCCGACGATGGAGCCCCTGGCGATGGCCTCGTCCATCACGGCGTCGATCTGGCTGGTCATACTTCGATTCCTCCTGAGTGCGCCAGACCTTAGCCTCCGGCGCGAGGGAGGTGAAGCTAAACGGCGAAACTCGTGCCGCAGCCGCAGGACGCGACGGCATTGGGGTTCTTGATCTGGAAGGACGCGCCGATCAGGTCGTCGGTGTAGTCGATTTCCGCCCCGCCCATGAATTCAAGGCTCATGGAATCGATCAGGACCGTGGCACTGCCGTTCTGGAGCACGAGGTCATCGTCCCCGGCGCTTTCCTGCACGAGATTGTATTCGTACTGGAAGCCCGAACATCCGCCGCCGGCGACCGAGATGCGCAAGACCGTGCCATCTGGCTCTTTGGAAAGAATGCGCGCGACGCGCTTGGCAGCGCGGTCGGACAATGTCACGGAAGGGGAATCGGCAAGGGCAGCATCGGTCATGGAAGTGGTCCGGTACGGTCGTTATGTCATAACGCTGAGCGTAAAATAGGCGCATGAAGCGCCGTTGCAAAGGCCTGGAACGAAAAGATGAGCGAAACCGCCCCCTATGCCAGCAAGCCCGAGGAGACGCTTGGCCGTCTCTACGGCACTGGCCCCAGCCCGACCCGCTCCGAATTCCAGCGCGACCGCGACCGTATCATCCATTCGACAGCCTTCCGCCGCCTGCAGCACAAGACCCAGGTCTTTCTCCATCACGAAGGCCGCCATTTCCGCAATCGCCTGACCCATACGCTTGAAGTCAGCCAGATCGCCCGCTCGATCGCCCGCGCCTTGGGGCTAAACGAAGATCTCGCCGAAGCCGTGGCGCTCAGCCACGATCTCGGCCACACGCCCTTCGGTCATGCCGGCGAGCGCGCGCTCCACCGCGCCATGGCCCCCCATGGAGGCTTTGACCACAATATCCAGGCCCTGCGCGTGGTTACCCGCCTCGAAAATCGCTATGCCGAGCATGACGGCCTCAACCTCACTTGGGAAACGCTCGAGGGCATTCTCAAGCACAACGGCCCGCTGGTCGATTCCACGGCCGGCCCGGTCGGGCGCTATGTCCACGACGGCCTGCCAACCGGCATCAACGACATTCCCGCCAGTGCCGACCTGCGCCTCTCAAGCCATGCGAGCCTCGAAGCCCAGACGGCCGCCATCGCCGACGATATCGCCTATAATGCCCATGACATAGACGACGCCCTCCGCGCCCGCCTGGTCGACCTCAGCGATTTCAGCGACGCGCCCATGGCCGGTCCCATCGTCAGGGAAGTCCAGTCGCTCTATCCCGAAGTGGGCAGCAAACGCCAAACCCACGAAGTGCAGCGCCGCATGATCACCCGCGCCATCGAGGATGTCATTGCCCACAGCGCCGGCAACCTTCGGGATGCGGGCATCAGCAGCGCCGAAGATGTCCGCGCGGCCGGCCGGACCCTGATCGGCTTCTCGTCCGCCACCGCCGATGCGGAAAAAGGCTTGAAGGCCGTCCTCTATAGCGAGGTCTATCGCAGCGAGGCGGTCATGCGCCCCGTCCGGGAAAGCGAGGCCGTGGTCGAGCGCCTGTTTGCCGCCTATATGGACCGGATGGACATGCCCGGCCGCTGGGGCGAAGCCGCCCGCACGGCGCCCAGCGATAGTGCCCGCGCCCGTATCGTTGCCGACTTCATCGCCGGCATGACCGACCCCTATGCGCTTGACGAACATCAGCGCTTGTTTGACGCTCGCCCCGATTTCCGCTAACCGCCTGCCAGCGTTTCCAGCGGGTTTGTCATGGATATCTTCGCCATCTTCACCACACGGGTCACCGAGGCCCTGCTTGCCGATCACCCCGAACTGGGCGCCGATCTGCTGTCGCGCGTGGTGGTGGAGCCTCCGCGAGACCCCGCGCATGGCGATCTCTCGACGAATGCCGCCATGGTCGTGGCCAAACCCCTGGGCAAGAATCCGCGTGATGTTGCTGCAGCGCTTGTCGAACGGTTCAAGACCGATACGGACGTGACATCAATTGAAGTTGCCGGCCCCGGCTTCATAAACTTCCGCCTGGCGACGCCCATCCTGCATCAGGTGCTGCGCGCTATCGCCGCCGAGAAGGAGGCCTATGGCCGCACCGATATCGGCAAGGGCGAGCGGGTCAATGTCGAATATGTCTCTGCCAACCCGACCGGCCCCATGCATGTGGGCCACACCCGCGGCGCCGTCTTCGGCGATGCCCTGTCCTCGCTAATGGCCTATTCCGGCTACGATGTGACGCGCGAATATTACATCAACGACACCGGCGGCCAGACCATCATCCTCGGCCAGTCGGCGCTGTTGCGCTACCGCGAGGCGCTGGGCGAAACCATCGAGATTCCGCCTGGCTTCTATCCCGGCGATTATCTCATTCCCGTCGGCAAGGCGCTCGCCGCCGAATACGGCTCGTCCCTCCTCGACAAGCCCGAGCAGGAAGCGACGATGATCGCTCGCGAAGTCGCCCTTGCCGCCATGATGGAGTTGATCAAGGCCGACCTCGCCCAGCTCAATATCCACCATGACGTCTTCTTCTCGGAGCGGACCCTGCATGGTCAGGGTGGTGACATTCAGATGACGCTCGACTGGCTGCGCGAAGAAGGCATGGTCTATGAAGGCCGGCTCGACGCGCCTAAGGGCAAGACGCCGGAAGATTGGGAAGACAGGGAGCAAACCCTGTTCCGCGCCAAGGATTTTGGCGACGACACCGATCGTGCCCTGATCAAATCCGACGGCTCCTATACCTATTTCGCCGCCGACATCGCCTATCACCGCAACAAATACCTGCGCGGCTTCAAGCACATGGTCAATGTGCTAGGGGCTGACCACTCGGGCTATGTGAAGCGCCTTTCGGCAGCCGTAAAGGCCGTGTCGCATGGCGAAGCCGAGATCGACGTTCGCATCTGCCAGCTCGTGCGCCTGCTCAAGAACGGCGAGCCGTTCAAGATGTCGAAGCGCTCGGGCGATCTCGTGACCCTGGCTGACGTCGTCGAGGAAGTCGGCGTCGACGCCACGCGCTTCATGCTGCTGTTCCGGCGCAATGATGCGTCCATGGATTTCGACTTTGCGCTGGTCAAGGAACAGACCCGCGACAATCCGGTCTTCTATGTCCAGTATGCCCATGCGCGCGCCTGCTCGGTGTTCCGCAAGGCGCTTGAGGAAGTCCCGGGGCTCGAGACCAGTGCCGCTGCCCTCGCCTCGGCCGAGGTCGAACGCCTCGAATCGCCTGCCGATCTCGAGCTGATCCGTCTGCTCTCTGCATGGCCGCGCACGGTCGCTGCGGCGACGCTTGCCCACGAGCCGCACCGCATCGCCTTCTTCGTTCACGAGTTGGCGGCGGCCTTCCACGGCTTCTGGGCCAAGGGCAAGGATGACACTTCGCTACGGTTTGTTAACCAGGCTGATCCAAAGCTGACTTTGGCTCGACTCGCCCTCGTGGATGCCGTACGCCAAGTCATCCGCAACGGCCTTGGGATTCTGGGGGTCTCCGCGCCCGAAGAACTTTCATAATTCGGGCGCATTAGTGTGAAAAACCGCGGCAAACTCCCAGGTGGAGGGCATTGCAGCATTCTTTAGGGGCGCTGGCTACCGATGGCAGCGAAACCGAACCACATGGCAGGACAGACTGATAGCGCTGACGACCTGATTGCAGAGCTGGCCAAACTCATGGCCGCGGATGCTCAATCGGACAAGCCGAAGCGTGAACCGCCTGCAACCGTTCGTATTCCCGGCGGCGATGCCGCTGCGCGCGTGGATGAGACGGCCGAGCAGGTTCCCCCTGCGCGGCCGGTGCGCATTCCGGGCGACGATCCCGCGCCGCGTATGCCCACCGAAGCTGCTGCGCCGCGCCCGGAACCCATTCCGACGCCTGCGCCCGAACCGTTCGTCTTCGATTTCGATCGGCCCGCGCCAGGCAAGGTAGAAGACCGCCCGACTCAGGTTGCTGCCGCTTCTCCCCAGCGCGTCGAACCTTCTCTCTTCGCGCCACAGTCCAGCGCCGCGACTGTAAAGGCAGAGCCGCGCGATTTCACGCCTGCGCCCAAGCCACGCGTCGAGCCTGTCCAGGCCGCGCCCGTAGCTCCGTCGGCCCCCGTCGCCATTACCCCGCAGGATGAGCCAGCCCCCACGCAGGTTGAAGAGCCCCTGCCCGATCTCGATGGCGATAGCCTCGCCGATCTCATCGCAGCCGAACTCGCCATTGCCACCGAAACCATCGTCCCCAATGAAACGCCCGACGACGGTCCGGTCGACGCCATAGACGTGACCGCCGAAGTCGCCGGCACGGACCTGCCGCGCCAGGCAGATGTCTTTGGCGTGCCGCCAGTCTTCGGCCTCGGCTCCGGCAAGCCGCTCCAGGACCAAGCTTCGGAACGGATCGAGCCTCTGCCCGAGCCGCGTGTGGCCCCCGTCGTCGCGCCTGTGCCAGTTCGGGCTGCTCCCGCCGCGCCAACCACTGACGAATCGGACCCGCTTGCAGAAATCGAGCGCCTGATCGGACCGGCTGCTCATGTTCAGCCGTCCGCCGCGCCGAGCCCCGCCCTGCGGAGCCTCGCCACGCCGACCGTGCCGCAGAAGGAGCCGACAGTCGCCTCCATCCCAACTCCGTCGCGCGTCCAGGTCAATTCCGTCGAAGAAGCCATCCTCTCGGCTGCCGCCACCAGCGGCGCCCAGGTGGAATGGGTCGAGCCTGTCATCGCCGCAAACCTGGGTGACGATGAGACCGCTGCTGCGCCGCGTGCACCGCGCCGGCACGTTATGGGCATGACCCGTGCGGTTGCCGGCCCGCTGGTTGCAACCCTGCTGCTCGCCTTGGCAGCCGTCGGCCTCTATACGGTCCTCGGGCTTGGCGGCCCATCCAATGACGGCCCGGCGCCGCTCCTTGCTGCCGACACGACGCCCGTCAAGGAAATCCCCGAACCGGCGCCAGCCGCCTCCGAGACGACGCAGTCGGTGGTCTTCAATGAAATCACCGGCGTCGACCAGGCCGCCGACGAGCAGATAGTCTCCCGCGACCAGGCTGACGTCGAAGCGGTGACGCAGGTCGCTGCGGCTGACGTCAACCAGGAGGGACTCGTCAATCGCAAGGTCCGCACGGTAACGGTTCGTCCCGATGGCACCATTGTCAGTGGCAATGACAGCCTTGCCGGCTCGGCCATGCTGCCCGTCGATCGTCCGCAGGTTCCCGATGTGCCCGGCGCCGATTTCTCGGTGCCGGATCTCATCGCCAATGCCGCGGCGGAAACGTCGCTGACGACGCCCGAGCCGACTGCCACAACCCTGCCGCCAGTCCAGCCGGGTTCCTCCGTGCCCGCCGTAGACCTGACCGGCGCCACCATTTCCGGCCTCATGGCACCCGTGCCGCTGAGCCGGCCGTCAACCTTCACGCCGCAGGCCGCAGCTCCCGCTACGCCAGTCGAAACCACGCCCGTGGCGGTTACTCCGGTGACATCCACACCAACGCCAGCCGCGACACCAACGCCGACGTTATCACCGACAGAGGTTGCGGTGGCGCCTGCGGCCCAACCGACAACTGCCCCGGTTGCGACAACCAGCTCGGCTCCTGCCTATGTGCAGCTCTCATCGCAGCGCAGCGAGGAAGCCGCGCGCCAGACGGCGCAGGAAATCGCTTCGCGCTACGGCAGCCTGTTCAACGGCGCCAATCTGGAAGTGCAGCGCGTCGACCTCGGCGAGCGCGGCATCTTCTACCGCGTCCGCGTGCCCGCCGACTCGCTACAGAGCGCCAATGCGTTGTGCGCGAGCGTCAAAGCCAATGGCGGCGACTGCTTCACGCTCTAAAGCGCACACACCGACTTCAAACAAAAATGGCGGCCACTGGCCGCCATTTTTGTTTGGTGAAATGAAGCCTCAGAAGCCGGCGAATTGCGGCGCGATCGACTGAGCCAGCGCTGCAGCATTGGCGCGATCTTCGGGACGGGCAATGGACGAGGCCCGGTTGAGCAATTCATCCACCTGAGCCTGGTCCGAGGTGCCGCGGCAGCGATCGTGCGACAGGTTTAGCCACATCAGCCCATCGACCGGCTGCGCCTGAAGCCCCTCTATGCCATTGAACAGCATGTCGCCCAGCCGCGCCTGCGCCATGCAGTGCCCTTTGTGGGCCGCCAGCGACAACCAGCGCGCGCTTTGCAGAGGGATGATGCCGAGCCCATCCTCCTGCAGATAAAGCAAGCCGACGCGATACTGCGCTTCGGCATCGCCGAATACGGTTGCGGCATGGATCAGCAAATCGTGGGATCGTTCAAGATCAGCCGGAATTCCGGCACCGGGCACACCCAGCTTATAATAGTCGCCCATTTTCACGAAGGACTGGGCCACAATATCGGATTCGACGCCACGGCGCGGCGCCTCGGCGTGTTCGTTGGCGATCTGGGCAAAGTAACCAAAAGCCTTGACCGGGTCCTTGTCGACGCCTTCGCCGTTTTCATACATGGTCCCGAGCTGCCACATAGCCATGGGCTGGCCGGCTGCGGCCGCGTTTTCGAGCGCAGATAGATAGGCGTCCCCGGACACGCCGCCACCAGCTCCGTCGAGCATATTGGCGAGATCCAGCGCAGCATCGGCCGCGGTCTGGGCCTGTGCGGGAGTCGCGATCAGCAGAACGGAGAGGGCGATGCCAGTTACCGCGGATGCCAGGGAAAAAGCCGGCGATTTCCGCATGTTACTCCTTTTGCCCATAAGACGCTGGGCGAATGCTACAAATATATGCTGCTCAGCCCGAAGGCGGGGGGAATGTGCCCCCAAGGCCGGGCGAGGAAAAGCAAAGTGTGAAGAACTGGTAAATGCGCATTGCGGCAGCATTTCAGCCGCCAACATCACAACCGCGCCAGCCGGGATGTCCCGGGTCGCTGCCGAAATCTGCAAGATCTTTTTGACTTTCCGATTGCGCACGTCTTCACCAAAATCCAGCGGATTCCCGCTCTTTTTCAGCAGTCCGGCGCGCTACGAGCAGAAGTCATCACGCGGCAAGTACCGCGTGACCGACGACTGCCAACACCCGCCCCCGAATGCCTAGCCTTCTCGTTTAAGAGCAGATTGTGGCGGGAAACATCTTCAAAGAGTTGATGCCGTCGGCCGGCATTCTGAATCACCCCTGTTGTTGCTGAATCGTCACAGAGACCTCTGTGTGACCGCCCGGCCGTTGCGCTCGCTGCCGGCTCGGCCTACCTTCTGGCTACATCTTCGAAGGAGATTGAGATGAAAGCGATCATGTCCAGCGTCGCCACCTTCCGTTCGCAACAGGACATGACCATTCATGCCTTCGAAAAATCTCAGCGAAGAACAGCGCAAAGCTAGCAGCGCCCGCCAGTTCTTCCGTCTTCCCCTCGCCAACTCGACCTCATCACAGGATCGAGCTCGCAAGAGCGCACGTTTCAAGCGCTTCCTGTCCTACTACCGTCCGCACCTGCCGCTGCTCGCGGCCGTGCTCGGCTGCGCCGTGTTGGTGGCTGCCACAGCCGTTGCCATGCCCCTCCTGGTCAACCGTGTCGTGGCCAGCCTGCCAGTCCTTGCCGGTTCACCCGACGCCATCGGCCAGCTCCTCGGCATCGGCGCGGCCATGGTCGCCATTTTCCTCGTCCAGGCCCTGGCCACTTATTTCGTCGACTATCAGGGCCACGCCATGGGGGCCAAGATCGAAGCCCAGGTGCGGCGGGAGCTTTTCGATCACTGCCAGAAGCTGTCCTTCAGCTTTTACGACCAGCAGCGCACCGGGCAATTGATGAGCCGGATCAGCAATGACTCGCTCTGGCTTGGCGAGCTTTTCCACCATGGTCCCGAGGACATCGCCATCAGCCTCCTCAAATTCACGGGCGGCATGGCGCTCATAGCCTGGATCGATCCGGTGATCGCCCTGTGCGTACTAGCGATCGTCCCCTTCGCAATTGGTTACGCGCTCTACTTCAACCATCGCATGAATATCGCCCTGCGCACCAGCAAGGAGCGTATCGCCAGCGTCAACGAGCGCGTCGAGGATGCCCTGGGCGGCATTCGCGTGGTGCAGTCCTTTGCCAATGAAGGCGCCGAACTCCGGCGCTTTGAAACGGAAAACCAGCGCTTCCTGCAAAGCCGCAAGGATGGCTACCGCAGCGAAGCACTGCTCTGGAGCGGCATGGACGGCTTTGGTCAATTGCTGACCATCACCGTCATCGTGGTCGGCGCCATCCGTATCCTGACTGCCGATCTCGGTGCCGCCGACCTCCTGACCCTGCTGCTCTGCGTCGGCGTTCTCATCGATCCCATCAAGCGGGCGGACAATTTCATTCGTCTCTGGCAGGAGGGCTTTACGGGTTTTACCCGCGCGATGGAATTGCTGGAGGAACAGCCGGATATTGCTGACCGCCCCTCAGCACAGGCCCTGACGCGGGTCGCAGGCGCCGTTCGCTTCGACAATGTGACCTTCCGTTACACGGCCGATACCCGCCCGGTGCTGCAAAACCTCTCGCTGTCCATCCGGCCGGGCGAGTTCGTGGCGCTTGTCGGCCCATCAGGCGTCGGCAAGAGTTCGCTTTGCAGCCTCATACCGCGCTTTTACGATGTCGAGCGGGGTAGCGTGACCATCGACGGCCATGACGTGCGGGATCTTTCTCTGGCCTCGCTCCGCCGTCAGGTCGGCGTCGTGCAGCAGGACATTTACCTATTTTCCGGCACGGTCGCAGACAACCTGCGCTATGGTCGGCCGGATGCCACGGACGAAGACGTCATTGCGGCGGCCCAGGCGGCCAATGCCCACGCGTTCATCACCAACCTGCCCCAGGGCTATGACACCGATATCGGGCAGCGCGGCGTCAAGCTTTCGGGCGGGCAGAAGCAGCGCCTCACTATCGCGCGGGCCTTTCTCAAGAACCCACCGGTGCTGATCTTCGATGAAGCGACCAGCGCGCTCGACAATGAAAGCGAACGCGCCGTGCAGCAGGCTCTCCTGGGGCTGGTGCGCAACCGGACGACCATCGTCATCGCCCACCGCCTCTCGACCGTCCGCCACGCCGATCGCATCCTCGTGCTCACCGAGGATGGGATCGTGGAGGAAGGCCGGCACGAGGACCTGATCAAGGCCGACGGCGTCTATGCCCGGCTCCAGGCCGTGCAGGCGAGCATCTAGCTAAGCAAGGCGCAAGCGTCAGAACCAGTGACGCTTGCGCATCCAGACCGCAATGCCGCCGCCGACAAGCACGAGCAAAAGGCAGACGATCCAGAAGGCCACCGAGCTTTCGGCGAGCGGTATGCCGCTCACATTCATCCCCAAAAGGCCGGTAATCAGCGTCAGCGGTGAAAACACCACCGTCACGGCGGCCAGGAGCAGCATGGCGCGGTTCATCTGCTCGGCACGATCGTCGATGATCTCTTCATGAACGAGCACGGCGCGCTCGGAGAGCGCCTGCAATTCGTCGCCGATCCGGGCCGTGCGCATTGCGGCATCGCGCAGGCGCAGCCGGTCCTTGTCGGAAAAGAACGAGAGATCTTCGATTTCGAGCGTGCTGAGCGCATCGCGCTGCGGCCAGACAAGGCGCCGGAAGCTGATCAGATTGCGTCGGATTTGCTCAAGATTATCTTGCGCCTTTTCCGTGCGCTTGGTGATCAGCGTCTCCTCGATATCGTCGAGCCGATCGCCGAGCATTTCGATCAATGGCTCGAGCCGATCGGTCGCGCGCAGGGCAAGCCGGGCGATCAGATCGGCCGGCGACACCGGCGCGTGCACGGCCTGGTCGACCTTGGAGAGCCCGAGAAAATCGAGAATATTGAGCTCGGAGGCGATGATGACGCGGTTTTTCTCGATCCAGATGGTCAGAAATTGCCGTCCCACGTCATTGGGCGCCGCGCCGGGCCGCACCACGCGCAGAATGACCAGGGCTCGATCGTCCATCACCGTGCAACGCGAACGCGAGGTCGGCGCGGTGATCAGACCCGAATTGAACTCGCCCAGTTCATCGCGCAACCACAACTTGAATTCCGGCGCCTTGGAATTGCCGACGAGGAGCTTGAAACCCTTGGGCGGCACTGGCGGCAGGTTGCCGCCCGGCTCGATCCGCCGCATGCCGCCATTGCCATCGAAAATCAGGACGGCGCCGATACCGACCAAGCCGTTACGCACCGCACGGTCATTGGGCAGTTTCGGCGCTTCGTCCATGGTCGGTCAGCTCAGGAGCTTGAGTGCTGCGAGGATGCGGGTCCGGCGTTCGACGGCCGCCTCGCGGCGGGCCTTCTGCTCCTCGATCACCTCTTCGGGTGCCTTGGCGACGAACTGCTCGTTGCCGAGCTTCTTGTCGATCTGGCTGACTTCGGCATCGAGCTTGGCCACCTCCTTTTCGAGGCGGGCCTTTTCGACGGCGAGATCGATGACGCCCGCCAGCGGCAGCGCGAAGGTCGAGTCGCCAACGACGAACTGCGCCGACTCGCCGGGCACCTGCGCCTGCGGCGAGATCTCTTCGAGCCGCGCTAGGCGCGAAATCAGCGAGGTCCCGGCGACGAGCCGCGCCAGGGTCTGCTCCCCTGCCCCGGTCACCACCATCTGCAGCTTGGCGCCGGCCGGCACGTTCATCTCAGAGCGCACCGAGCGGATGTTGGAAATCACGTCGATCAGCCAAGCCAGCTCCGCATCGGCCTCGGCATTTTCGAGGCCTTCATGACTCGGCCATTCGGTCGTGATCAGCATGCTGTCGCGCGCCGGGCCGAACTTGCCGGTCTCGGCCCACAGTTCCTCCGTCACGAAAGGCATCATCGGGTGCAGCATGATCAGGATCTGATCGAGCACCCAGGCCGCCGTGGCACGGGTCTCTGCCTTGGCAGCCTCGTCCGAACCCATGAAGACGGGCTTGGCAAATTCGACATACCAGTCACAGAACGTGCCCCAGACGAAGTCATAGGCATTGTTGGCGGCTTCGTTGAACTTGTAGTCCTCGATACCTCCACGCACCGAGGCGATAGCCCGCACGGTCGCGCCGACGATCCAGCGGTTCAGCGCTAGCGAGTTGGCCTTGGGATCGTAGCCGGTTACACGGCGGCACTCATTCATCTCGAGGAAGCGCGACGCATTCCAGATCTTGGTGACGAAGTTGCGATAGCCTTCGACGCGCGAAATCGCCAGCTTGAGGTCGCGCCCTTGCGCCGCCATGGCCGCCAGCGTGAAGCGGGTCGCATCGGCGCCGTACTCGTCGACGAGCTTGAGGGGATCGATGACGTTCCCCTTGGTCTTGCTCATCTTCTGGCCCTTTTCGTCGCGGACCAGAGCGTGCATGTAGACCGTGTGGAACGGCTCCTTGTCGAGGAATTCGAGGCCCATCATCATCATGCGGGCGACCCAGAAGAAGATGATGTCGAAGCCGGTGACCAAAACATCGGTCGGGTAGTAGCGGCGGAGCTCGGCCGTGTCGTCCGGCCAGCCGAGCGTCGAGAACGGCCAGAGCGCCGACGAGAACCAGGTGTCGAGGACGTCGGGATCGCGCGTCAGCTCGACGGGCTTGCCATAATGCTTCTCGGCCGCGGCCTTGGCTTCCGCCTCGTCATAGGCGACGAAAGCCTCATTGTCCGGGCCATACCAGGCCGGAATCTGGTGGCCCCACCAGAGCTGGCGCGAAATGCACCAGGGCTTGATGTTTTCGAGCCAGGCGAAATAGGTGTTTTCGTATTGCTGCGGCACGAACTTGGTGCGGCCCTCGCGCACCGAAGCCAGTGCCGGCACGGCCAGCACATCGGCCTTAACCCACCACTGGTCGGTCAGGAACGGCTCGATGACGACGAGTTTGCTCTTCTCGTCATGCGGCACCATGATCTTCTTGTCTTCGATGTGGTCAAGGCCGCGGGTCGGGTTTTCCTCGGCCAGCGCCGTCAGATCCGCCACGATCGCCTTGCGCGCCTCGAAGCGATCAAGGCCGCGATACTTTGCCGGGATGAAATCGTCGCTGACGATAGCGCCGCGCGTCGTAAAGACATTGATCGGTTCGACGCCAGCGCGCACGCCGACCTCGAAGTCGTTGAAGTCGTGCGCCGGTGTAATTTTGACCGCGCCGGTGCCCAGGGCGGGATCGGCATACTCGTCGGCAACGACCGGGATACGGCGGCCCACCAGCGGCAGCTCGATGAACTTGCCCACCAGCGACTGGTAGCGCTCGTCTTCCGGATGCACGGCGACCGCGACGTCGCCCAGCATGGTTTCGGGACGCGTGGTGGCGACGATGATATAGTCGCGGGTTTCGGGCCCCGTGACGTTGCCGTCTTCATCCTTGATAGGGAATTGATAGGTGACGCCATCCGCCAGCGGGTAGCGCAGGTGCCACATGTGGCCCTTGACCTCGAGGTTCTCGACCTCGAGATCCGAAATCGCAGTTTCGAGGCCCGGATGCCAGTTAACCAGGCGCTTGGCGCGATAGATCAGGCCGCGCTTGTGCAGCTCGACAAAGACCTTGGTCACGGCACGGACCATCTGGTCGTCCGCCTCGCCGCGCTCGCCCATTGTGAACTTTTCGCGGCTGAAATCGGCCGAAGCGCCCAGGCGCTTGAGCTGATTCATGATGGTGCCGCCGCTCTCGGCCTTCCATTCCCAGACGCGCTCGATGAACTTTTCGCGGCCCATAGTCCGGCGGTCCATCTGCTTTTCGGCCAGTTGGCGCTCGACGATCATCTGCGTCGCGATGCCGGCGTGGTCGGTGCCCGGCTGCCAGAGCACGTCCTTCTTCAGCATGCGATTGAAGCGGACCAGGATGTCCTGAATCGTGTTGTTGAGCGCGTGGCCGATATGGAGCGAACCCGTCACATTGGGCGGCGGAATGACGATGGTGAAGGTTTCCGCGCCCGGCTTGGCCCCAGCGCCGGCCTTGAAGGCATTCGCCTCGAGCCAGGCATCGTAGATGCGGCTTTCGACGGCGGCGGGTTCATAGGTCTTTTCAAGCATGGGTCACTCGCAACAGCATAGACCCGCCAGGCAGAACATGGCGGGTCACAAACACGGTAGGCATCTTCAAGCAAATGCATGCCGCAGGGTCAACTGCGACGGGGCAGGAAATGCATCCTGCCCGCAAGAGTGGCTCAATCGCCGCGGGCGACGCGGGCGATTTCCTTTTCCACCATGCGCTCGACGACCGAGGGCAGGTTCTCGTCGAGCCATTCCTTCAGCATCGGGCGGAGCATGTCGCGCACCATGGATTCGATGGTGACGCCGGCATTGCCGAGGCCAGGCGAAGCAACGACGCCGATACCGGCGGCATTGAGCTTGCCGATGGACCCGCGGATGGCGGCCTTGGTGGTGGTTTCGAGGAGGCCCTCGGCGATATCGGCGCTCAGCGTGGCGTCGGGCATGGGCGAGGCCGAAGCGAGGGTGGGACGGTCGAAGGCCGACGCTTCGGGAGCGACGTGGTCGTCAAAGGAGCGAACTGCGGAAAGCACGGGCGCGATCTCGGTTATTGGTTCATCGATGGGTTCGGCTTCTGCTGCGGCGTCAACCTCAGCCGCTGCCAGCATGCTGCCGAAATCGGGCAGTTCCACGGCAGGCGCTTCGGGTTCGGATGCTTCAGCCACTTCGGCCACAGGCTCGGATTCGGGCGGGCTGAAGCTGATGTCATCTGGTACGACAAGCTCGGGTGCCATCCGGGCTTCGCTCGTCTCGCTCTGCGCATCCGCCAGAAGCGCCTCGAACCCTATATCGGCAGCAGCTTCCGTCTCGGGGACGATCTGCAGGGCCGACAGCGTCAGCGGCTCGTTGTCGTCGTCGTCATTGTCGTCGTCGTTCATCGAGTTACCGGCGAACGCCGCTTCCATCGGATCGGGCGCGACCTGCAGCGAAGGACGGCGCGGCGCGGCGCTCTCGTCGTCGTCGGCAATGATCTGCCGGATCGAGGACAAGATTTCGTCCATGGATGGTTCTTTGGCGGCCGGCTTGTTCATAAGTGCCTCTTCAACTCATGCGCGACGCGCGGGGCTATGGCTCCGCATCTGCCGGCCCCGATTCGTTACCGCCAGATTAACCTGTTCCGGCTTCCTTAGGAATCCTGCTCTGGCCTATGAAGCGAACATCCACAAAAACTTGTAGCCAGGACGAGCCCGGCTACAAGAACTGGTTAATCCAAGGGGCCTCTATTCGGCGATTGTGCGCAGTTCCTGCCAGACGTCTTCGACGGCCTGGGTGTAATTGACGGCCGATTTGACTTCCACCGGCAGGCCGAGGTCAGACGCGGTCAGCCGGCCCATGGCCGATAGCAGAGAGAAGGTGGCGACCACTTTGCTGGTCGAAGCATTGATCAGGCCTTCGCGCGCACTGGTCAATTCGGCCTGGGCGTTGAGCACGTCGAGCGTCGTGCGGGTGCCGAGGTCACGTTCCTGGATGACGCCTTCGACCACGGTCGTGCCGGCCTGAACGGCAGCCTGCGCGGCTTGGATCTGCGCATCAGCTGCCTGGATGCCGGCCCAAGCGGAGATGACGGCCTCGCGTACCTGATCATAGGTGGACATGGCTTCCACCTCGCTTTTGATCTGCTCGAGATTGGCCCTGCGCACGCCAGCGCCGATTGCGCCGCCCGCATAGATCGGCACGGTAATCTGGAAACCGAGCGATGCACTGAAGCCATCTGAGAAACCGCTGGGATTGGTCCAGCGGCTGCCGACCTGGCCGTTGACGGTGGCTGTGGCGCCAAAGGCGGATTCGGCGGCATCACTGCCGGCCTGCGCGCCGCGGATCGCTGCCTTGGACATCATGATGGCCGGATGCCCGACTTCTGCCTCGGCCAGCGCCGAGTCGATCGATGCGGGAATCAGCTGCGCATAGTTGTGCGCGGAATTGAGCGCCTCAGGGCGCACGCCTACGAGGCGCTGGAAGGTTGCCTGGCTCACCTCGAGCTGGCTAAGGGCAGCGCGATAGGCCGCATCGCCCTGGGCAAGGCGCGCCTGCGCCTGGGCGACGTCGATACGGGTGCCTTCGCCCACATCCAGGCGATCCTGCGAGGACTGCAACTGGGCCTGGAAAAAGTCTATATTCTCCTGCCGCAGCGCCACCAACTGGCGGCCGCCGAGCACATCCATATAGGCTTGAACAACCGAGAGAAGGACGTTCTGCTCGGCATTGGCAATTTGATATTCGGCAAATTCAGCAGCGGCACGCGCCTGCTCGATCTGCGCGTCGGTCTTGAAGTTGTCGTAGATGGTCTGATTGTAAGAGACGCCTGTAGTCAGGGTGGTATTCGCCGAAGTCTGGCCCCCGGCAAGGCTCCAGCTCTGGTTGCCGTTCACCGAAGCGCCGATCGTCGGCAGCTTGCGAGAATTCGCCAGGGCGATGCCTTCAGCCGAAGACTTGGCGTTGAGCAGTGCCGCCTGCAGGTCAGGCGCGTGGTCATAAGCAGCCGTCAATGCCTGGGTAATGGACTGGGCATGAGCAGCACCGATGGCGGTCGTGGCCAGCATTAGGGCGAGACCACTCGCCTTGATCAGCTTTTTCAAAACATTCACCCCGCCTCAGACCCTGTACTACTAACGCCCGGCACATGGGGTCGGCAACCGACCCTAACAATGCCTGCTAAAATTTAACGTATGCTTCCTGCCCGACGTGACCGAATA
>Ga0126314_10000676_pt1 | contig 16278 bp, 18 predicted proteins | sample Plot105B_FD_92535 | JGI IMG/M metagenome (GOLD analysis project Ga0126314, IMG submission 92535) | Serpentine soil microbial communities from UC McLaughlin Reserve, CA, USA - Plot105B | ecosystem: Environmental > Terrestrial > Soil > Grasslands | place: USA: UC McLaughlin Reserve, Lake County...
ATCGGGTAGGGCACCGTCAGCACGCGGGCGAGTTGGGCGAGCAGCGCCGCGGCAGCGAGCAGGAAGATGAGCGACTCGATCTGATTCATCCGCGCCTCAACGCCCGTCTGCTATTCCAAGACTACCGGCTTACCCTCTCGAGAAGAGGAGCCCGACGTTCCCATTCTATAGCTGCTCTGCGCCTTGGAGCGTCCGCTATACCCGCGGCACGAGCAAGGCGTTCCCCACGAGGAGAAGCACCGTCTCCGAGACGGCGACCGAGGCGAAGGAAGCCAGGTACGGCAGCCCGGCGGCGAAGTGCAGCACCGTCCCGACGCCGGCGGCGATGAGGAGCGCGAAGAGAAGGCTGGCCGCGTACGTGCCGATAGCACCCCTGATCCGGCGTGCCACGAGCCAGCAAAGAGCGCCGCCTATCAGGTTCACGGCGGGCATTAGAGCTAGCTCCAGCGCGCCGGCCAACGGGCTGAACAGGTTCACTATCGCCACCCCCACTGCAAAGGCGGGGATGGTCGCCGGATACTTGATCACCAGAGGTTTCAAGACCTCACCGAGCCGGAACTGCAGCGGCCCGAAGGCGAAGGGTGCCACCGCGAGGCTCAGGACGACGTAGAGCGCCCCAACAACCCCCGCGACCGCGACTCTCCGGGCCGGACTACTCCCTTCGAGCACGGACACGCCTTCTACTGCGCCAGCGCGCAGCCGTCCTTGCGGGGGTCGCTGCCACACGCGCGGACGTCGCTCTCGAGGATGCGGATGAGCTGAGCGCCGCCAGTGGGGATCACGTAGTTCTCCCCCACCTGGACCCGGTGACCCTTGCTCCGCAGCCTCTCCACCTCCCGCTCGGGGACACGGCCCTCGACGAGGAGGGTATCGCCCTCGTGGAAGTGGCGGGGGTGGTCCACGGCGTCCTGGGGGGTCATGCCGTGGTCTATGAGGTTGGAGAGGAGCTGGGCGTGGCCCTGGGGCTGCATCGGGCCGCCCATTACACCGAAGGTGGCCCAGAGGGCGCCCTCTCTGGTGGCGAGGCCGGGGATGATCGTGTGCAGGGGGCGCTTGCCGGGCTTCAGGGCGTTCGGGTGTTCGGGGTCGAGCCGGAAGTAGCGTCCCCGGTTCTGCAGGCAGACGCCGGTGCCCTCCGCCACCACGCCACTCCCGAAGCCCATGTAGAGGCTGTTTATGAACGAGCAGCCGTTGCCTCCGGCGTCCACGGCGCATAGGTAGGTCGTGTCCTCCCCGAGCGTCGGGTCAGCCATTATCTCCGAGGCCCGATCCGGCGAGATGCGCTCGCGTAAAGCCTCGGCGTAGTCCTTCGAGATCAGACGCCCCGTCGGGATCTCCGCGTGGTGCCAGAACTCAGGGTCCCCTATCTCCTCGTAGAGATCCCTGAAGGCCAGCTTCTTCGCCTCGACCTCGAGGTGGATGCGGTCTGCGCCCAGCGGCTCCAGACTCCCGAGGTCGAAATCCTCAAGGATGTTGAGGATCTCAAGGGCGGCGACCCCCTGCCCCGGCGGCGGTATCTCGTAGACTCGGACGCCGCGGTAGTCGGTCGAGATAGGCTCGACCCAGGTGGACTCGTGCTCGGCGAGGTCCTCCTCCGCGAGATACCCGCCCGCCTCCTGCACAGCGCGCGCGATGCTTCGAGCTATCTCCCCGCCGTAGAAGGCGTCGGCACCGCCCTCGGCGACGGCGGAGAGGGTGGCCGCCAGATCCGGCTGCTGGAAGACCTCCCCAGGCCTCGGTGCCCGACCCTCGATCAGGAGGGCGCGGGAGGCGGCCTCGTTCTTACGGAGCAGCTCTTCACCGACCTTCCAGTAGCGGGCGAAGACCTCGGAGACCGGGTAGCCGTCCTCGGCGAACTCCCAGGCGGGCTCGAGCAACCGAGCGAGTGGCAGGCTTCCCAAAGAAGACGCGGCGTCCTCCCAGAGCCTGACGGCGCCGGGGACCGTGACGGGGAGACCGCCGCGCTCGGGCATCTCGGAGAGACCTATATCCCGCAGCGTCTCGATGGTGGCCGCTCGGGGGGCGCGGCCGGGGCCGTTGGCCCCGAGCACCGAGCCCGTCTCGGCCTCGTAGAAGAGCAGGAAGGCGTCGCCTCCGACGCCGGTCGCCATCGGAGCAAGTACAGTCATGCAGGCTGCCATCGCGACGCACGCATCGGCCGCGTTCCCCCCGTCGTCGAGCACGCGGATGCCCGCCAGCGCCGCACCCGGGTGCTCGCAGGCCACCGCGCCCTTCTTCCCACAGACCGTAGAGCGCCCGCCGAGATCCGGTCGCCGGGTGATCCTCCCGTAAGCGGCGGCGTCTCCTTCGCTTCGAAACATGGCGTCGCAGCCCCTCTCGTAAGCCTATGATCTCTCACACAGTTTACAGAACCGGTCGGAGGGTATATTGCGCCCAGCAACCCACACAGGAGGTAACCATGGACGGTGGTAAAGGAATCTACATTGGGGGAACGCTGCTCTCTATCGTGCTATCCCTCGTGCTGTACACGACGGGCAGGCGCGAGGCCGGTATCTTCGTCGGCCTCTGGGCCCCGACCATCCTCAACCTGGGCCAGAGCCTGCTGGACGAGGACTAAGGGTTCCCAGGTTCGGTTTTCGGCCGCACAAGCGACCCAGACTCCGTAAGCCCTTCGTCTCGCAACGGAGGGCTCTTTCTCGGTCCGACGGCCCGCCGACCCTGAACCTCGAGTTGATCTTCAGAGGTTACGAAAAAGTCAGGCCTAAAGCATAACCACCATCTACCTCAGCGAGGTTTACGTTGTGCTCTGCGCTCCTGCGTGCGAGAGTGATACCGTAACGGGCACACCGAAATAGGGGGAATCACATGCGGCGGGCCTGGGAGATCGAGGCCTCGGAACGGATCGTCCTAGAGTGCGGGTGCGGCGAGCGGTTGGTTCTGCTCGGGCGCGAGGACGATTGGTACGCGGAGGGGCGCGGCGCCTTCGAGTGCGGGTGCGGCGAGGAGCTCAGCCTCGCCGATCGGGTAGAGAGAGGACCCGGGATTGCGGACCTGCTCCGCGGCCCCGCCTTTCTCGACGGGAGATAACGAGCCGGGGCACCGGCGCTCTCCTCGGGGCGGCTAAGTCTCAATCGTCTTCCCGCAGGATCCTACCGAGCGCCTCCGACGTCGGCTCTTCCACGATGGAGGCCATGAGTGCCGAGCTATTCTAGAATCTCAAGGACCGTTATCAGCCTTGTCTACTATCTTCTACGATGTACCGTCTTGCTAGACCCTCGGGGTCCTTCGGGCGAAGCATTTCCCAGAACTCGTCCGGGATTTTGCCGAAGCCGTGCTTGATACCTCCCCGGAGACCTCGTCCACCCTAGGCGTTTCATGAGTTCCCTACGTTCCCTGTCCGACTCGGGTATCTTCATACTCTCCTATTAGTACCTTTCGGCACTATGCCTACCCCGCAAAATCTTTGACGCCCTCGGACTCGAGGCGGGAGAGGATCTCGTCCGCTCGGTCGGTGACCTGGCGCGGCAGACCGGCCAGCCGCGCGACATGGACGCCGTAGGAGGAAGACTCGGCGCCCTCCTCGATGCGGTGCAGGAAGACGATCTCGCCGCCTATCTCCTCCACGGTGGCCTTGTGGTTGCGGCAGCCCGGCAGGATCTCGTCCAGTCGCGTGAGCTCGTGGTAGTGGGTGGCGAAGAGGGTGAGGGCCTGCACATCGTCGTGCAGGTACTCGGCGATCGCCCACGCCAGGCTCATCCCGTCGTAGGTCGAGGTGCCTCGTCCGACCTCGTCTAGGATCACGAGCGAACGCTCCGTGGCAGAGTTCAGTATGCTCGCCGCCTCGGTCATCTCGACCATGAAGGTGGACTCCCCGCTCGCGAGCCGGTCCTCGGCTCCTACTCTCGTGAAGATTCTGTCTACGATCCCCAGCGTCGCCTCCTCCGCCGGCACGTAGGAGCCGGTCTGGGCAAGGAGTGCTATGAGGGCAACCTGACGCAGGTATACGGACTTGCCGGCCATGTTGGGGCCGGTAATGATCTGGAGCCTCGAGTCCCCGCTCACGTGAGCGTCGTTGGGAACGAAGGGGATCTCGGTATTGTGCTCGACTACCGGGTGACGACCCGCGATTATCTTTATCCCCCGCTCCTCCGTCATCCCGGGGCGGCAGTAGCGATGCTCGATTGCGGCGGTGGCGAAGGAAGCAATCACGTCGACGACCGCGAGGGCGCGCGCTATCTTCTGCAGCTCAGGGGCAGCGTCCTTGACGGCCGCCCGCACCTCTGCGAGGATCCTGCGCTCGAGCCGCTCGACCTCGTCGCGGGCCATGAGCATCCTCGACTCGTGCTCCTTGAGCCCGACGGTGACGTAGCGGGCGTTGTGCTTGAGGGCCTTGCGGTGCTCGTAGCGCTCCGGCACGGCGTGGGCCTCCTTGCCCCCCACCTCGATGAAGTAGCCCTCGCCGTCGCGGTAGCCCACCTTCAGGGTCTTGAGGCCGGTCTTGAGACGCTCCTGGGTCTCAAAGCGGGTGAGCCAGTCGTGAGCGCCGTCGCGGAACTCGCGGGCTTCGTCCAATTCTCTAGAGTAGCCCGCCCTTATAATCTCACCCTCCTCCTCGGAGATGGTCGCCGCGATGAGCTCCCTTACCCCCGGCGGCTCCTCCATCGCCGCGAGCGCCCGCTCCAGCAGTGAGCTGGTTCGTGCAGCGCTGGCCAGCGATTCCTTGAGTGGTCCTAAGGCCTCGAGCGCGCTCCTCAAGGAGAGCAAGTCGTTCGGGGAGGCCGAGAGCCTGACGATGCGGGTAGCGATGCGCTCGATGTCGGGTATGCGGCTCAGGTGCTCGCGGGCCTCCTCGCGCAGCATGTAGTCACCCGCCAGGGAGTCCACCGCCTCGAGGCGCTGGTTCACGCGGTCGGCCTCAAGCAAAGGCCGCTCCAGCCAGCGCCTCAGAGCGCGCTGACCCATCGGGGTGCGGGTCCGATCTATCGTCTGGATAAGCTCATCCAGCCCGAGGTTGCGCCTTGTGGCCGAGTCAAGGACCATCCCCGAGCCCGGGTCGTAGAGCCTGAAGTTGACGACCTGCTCGGGCGGGCTCCCACCGCGCATTGAGGCGAGGTATTGGATCAGGGCCCCTGCGGCCCCGACCAGCGCCGGCCTCTCGTCCAGCCCGAACCCCTTGAGGCTCGAGACACCGAAGTGGCGCATCAGGGCCTTCTCCCCTGCCGAAGGTTCGAAGGTCCAGCGCGGCGCCGGGCTGATGGCAGCCCGTACTCTGGGCAGGTCCTCGGCGGCGGTCCGCTCGGGGACGACTATCTCTTTGGGCGACCAGCGTTCCAGTTCGGCGGAGAGATTATCTTCGGGCACCTCGGTCCCGGTGAACTCGCCAGTCGAGGCCTCGACGATCGCGATCCCCGCCGTCCCGTCCCGGACGTTGATCGCCGCCAGGTAGTTGGCCTGCCCGGCGGAGAGGACGTTGTCCTCGATCACGGTCCCGGGCGTGAGGATTCGCGAAATCTCACGCGTGAACTGCTTCGGCTTCGTCGGGTGCGGCCGTTGCTCGGCGACCGCCACCGAGTGCCCCTTTCTCAAGAGCACCGCCACGTGCTCCTGCAGCGCGTGACCCGGCACCCCCGCGAGCGGGACACGGCCTTCACCCGCCGCCTCGCGGCCCGTTAGCCTGATGGAGAGCTCCCGCGAGATCGTCTTCGCGTCCTCCTCGAAGGTTTCGAAGAAGGTACCCACTTGGTAGAAGAGGATCGTCCCAGGTGGTAACTGTGCTTTCAGTTCAGCATAACGTCCCAGCATGAAATTATTCTACGGCGCAAACCTTCCTCCGTCAGCCCCGAAGTCGGACGATCACCTCCCCGGCTTCTCGCGGATCACACCGCCGAGAGATTAGCTGCTCCTGTACACCAGCCCGGAGAACGGGTAGCTTGGGGGCGTGCAGGCGAAGCCGACCCCCATAATCCTCGACGTGGACCCCGGCCACGACGACGCCGTGGCGATCATGCTCGCCTGCGGCGCGCCGGGGCTGGAGCTTCTGGCGGTAACCACGGTCGCCGGGAACGCTCCGCTGGAGAAGACCACGAACAACGCCCTGCGCGTGCTGTCCCTCATCGGACGTCCCGAGGTACCCGTTGGCGCCGGCGCCTCCGCGCCGCTCGTCCGGCCGCTTCGCACCGCGGTGGACATCCATGGGGAGAGCGGACTGGAGGGGCCGGAGATTCCAGACCCCTCCTCCGAGCCCGACAAGCGCGGCGCGGTGGAGCTCATGGTGGACGCCGTGAGGGGATCCTCCGAGCCTGTGACCCTCGTCCCCGTGGGCCCGCTTACGAACGTCGCCCTCTTTCTACGGGAGCATCCCGAGCTCAAGGAACGCGTGGCCCGCATCTCTCTCATGGGTGGGAGCATCGGGCTCGGCAACACCACGCCCGCCGCGGAGTTCAACGTTTACGTTGACCCCGAGGCCGCGCGCGAGGTCTTCGAGTGCGGGTTGCCGGTCACGATGATCGGCCTCGACGTTACGCACCGGGCGGGTGCAGGCCCCGCACAGAGGGAGCGCCTGCGCTCGCTGGGCCAGCATGGAGGCGTGGTCGCCGAGCTCCTCGAGTTCTTCGCCGCGACCTACGAGCGCGTCTACGGGTTCGACGCCCCGCCGTTGCACGACCCCGTGGCGGTCGCCGCGGTCTTGGAGCCGGCGCTGCTCGAGACGCGCTCGATGCGGGTGGACGTCGAGTGCGAGAGCGAGCTGACCCGTGGCGAGACCGTCTGCGACTTCTACGGCGTCACGGGCAGACCCCCCAACGCTGAGGTCGGGGTGGCGCTCGATAGGGAGGGATTCTTCGACCTCCTGTACCGGTCGCTGGCGTGCCTCTAAAGCATTACTCAGAATGACTAAGCCTGCGAACTGAAACTGCCGCTTCTGGTCATGCTCCAAGGTTGCACCCAGAACGGGGACGACCAGCGGCGCGACCGGGGCGAGCCCTCCCTCATCGCCGGCATCACGCGCCAGATCCCGGCCACTCAGCAGATCGACACCAGGCGCGTCTACGTGGCCGTGATGTCTGCCGGGGGCCATGGCGGTGGTCATGGGCGCGGCCTACCCCGACCTCTATGCCGCCGTCGGCGTCCACTCGGGGCTGGCATACGGGGCGGCGCACGATATACCTTCCATCTTCTGGCGATGAAGGGGGAGCGCCGGATCCTTCACAAGGAAAGACCCGCGAATTGGCGGCCGCGGGGGCGGTAGACCTCGCGAGGTCCGTCCCCACGATCGACTTCCACGGCAACCGCGACGAGGCCGTCCACCCGCGCAACGGGGATCAGGTCCTCCACCAGTGGGCTTATGACGCCGGGCGACGGTGTGCAGGGGCCAGGTCTCCGGTGGACGTGCCTACAACCGCTCCGTCTATCGCGACGCCGAAGGGCGGCCGGTCACGGAGCGTTGGATCGTCCACGGGGCCAGCCATGCCTGGTCGGGCGTTAGCTCGCGCGGTTCCTACACCGACCCACACGACCCCGACGCCTCGGCGGAGATGGTGTGCTTCTTCCTGGAGCACCAGCGTAATTAGGGCGGTCCCGCCTAGTCTGGGGGCCTCATGGCGAGCGGTATGGCAGCGCCGACTAGCATGAGCAAGCCCGTGGCGTAGAGGGCGGGGCCGTACGAGCCGGTCGCATCCGCGGACAGCGCCAGGAGGAGCGGAACGCCGAACCCTGCCAACCCCGAGGCGATGATGATGCTCGCGTAGATGGTGCCGACGTCACCCAAGCCGTAGTAGGCGTTGACGAACGCGGGCATCGTCCCATAGCCGCCGCCGTAACAGCTGAGCGCAACGAACGAGAGCGCGCAGAACACCGCGAACGAGCCGGCCCCGAGAAGTGGGAGCAGGGTGAACGCCACCGCCTGCAGGAGGAACATTGCCAGGAAGACGGTGCCCTGGCCGACTCTGTCTGAGAGCGCGGGCCAGAAGAGCCGTCCCGTCGAGTCGGCCACAGCCACCATGACGACGAAGGCGGAGGCCAGGGTGGCCGAGGCGCCGCCGAGGGAGGCGGCTATCGCCTTGGCGTCGGAGAGGATAGCCAGGCCGGCGGAGACGTTGAGGAAGAAGATGGCCCACAGCGCGTACCATTGCCAGGTCCTCAAAGCCCCGCGGAAGTCCCAAGCCAGCGGAGCTACAGCCGCCTTGACGCTGTCCCCTTTGGCCGGCCTCCGCCTTTCCGGTTCTTCGGGCGGGTTCCTTACGAGCGAGGCTGCGCCGCCGATCAGGACGGTGTAGGCTAGCCCCAGGACGCCGAAAGCCCGCAGCGGGTCACCGGTGGAAGAGATCAGGGCTGTCGCCACGGGGACGTTGATCGCCGAGCCGGCGCCGAAGCCGCACACCGCCATGCCGTAGGCGAGTCCCGGCCTGTCCGGAAACCACCCAGGGAGCGCCGCGATAGGCGCGATGTATCCTAACCCCAACCCGACGCCCACCACGAGACCGTACGTCAGGTAGAGGACGAGGAGGCTCTCACCCGCGAAGCTGGACAGAAAGACCCCGAGTCCGTACAGCACGCCCCCGGCGACGCCGACGACGCGGGGGCCGACTCGCCTCATCAGTAAGCCGCCGCCGAAAGCGGCGATGGCGAACACGAGGCTCGCCAGAAAGAAAGCGACGTTGACCTCGGTGATGTTCGCACCGTACAGGCTCGAGAGCGGCTCCCGGAAGACGCTCCACGAGTAGAAGGACCCGAGCCCGGCCTGCATGACCACCGCGGCTCCGGCGACCACCCACCTGTTCAAAGGTGAGACGTCCTGGAGGTCTCTGTCCGCAAAGGGCTTGTAAGGAGGCTACCGGATCCAGCGCGCCCCTACGACCATTGTGTCCGCGGCCTGTCCTGCGCCTCGCCGTCCACTTCGAGGTCCACCTTCTCGTTGAAGAAGCACAGATGCCCCTCTATCTTTCCCACCTCGGGCTGCGGCTCCGGATAGTACCAAACAAGGTCCTCGACGCGCCCACCCCCAGCCTCGACCGAGTAGTACGACGCGACCCCCTTGTAGGGGCATTGGGTGGTCTTCTCGCTCGCGGCGAGAACCTCCTTGCGCACGTCCTCTGGCAGGATGTAGTAGCGCGGCGGCAGCCCCGTCTCGAACAGGATCTTGGGCCTGTCCGTCTCCGCGACGACCTCGCTGTCCACCGTCACCTTGACGTGCCGGGAGCTATCCAGGATGTCCACCCTGTGGTAGGGGTCGCGGGGGTGGACGAACACCTCTTCATCCTCTTCATACCAATGATCCATCATACGCCAGTAGAACGCGACGAGGCCGGCGATCGGCGGACAGGATTCGATCGGTTCCGGGTAGCCCCACACGGCGTTCTCGGCGACCCGATCGCCCACCCGCACCGACCAGTACGAGGCGTCGCCCTTGAAGGGGCAGTGCGTCGTGTGATCCGTCTCCTCGAGCAGGTCCATGCGCACGCCCTCTTGCGGGAAGTAGTAGATGGGCAGGAGTCCCGCCTCGTGCAACAGCTTCGCTCTGTAGCTGTCCGCCACTACCTCGCCGCCAAATACCACCCTTACCCGCTTCGGGCTCTCCTCGAGGTACAGGGCGTGGTCCCGTGGAGCCCGTACGTCGAAGTTGAACGTACCCGTGCTCTGGTCACCGAACGGCCCGGTCCCGATAGTCAGGGTCATCGCGTCTCTCCTCGTATCTGTCTCCGCGAATTCTACTTTATACCCGACGATCCCATACCCGATGATCCCGGACGCGAAGCCGCTAGAGCGTCGTCACCCTGACCGGGGCGGCGCCAGGGCCGGTAAGCCCTATCTCCCGAGCCGCCGCTAAGGAGAGGTCGAGGTCGCGCCCCTCTACGTAGGGACCGCGGTCGTTGACCATGACCCGGACAGATTCCCCGCTGTAGCTGACCAGCAGCCGCGTCCCTATCGGCAGCGTCTTGTGCGCGGCCGTGTACCCCTCAGGATCGAAGGGTGCCCCGCTAGCCGTCTCGAAACCCTCCAGCGAGTAGCCGTAGTAGGAGGCGACCATCGTCTGCGAATACCTAGGAGCCTCGACCGCACCAGAGTGCCGGACGGCGATGACCCGGTGGACCTCGTCCTCGTCAGCCCTGCCCATAAACACGAGGGAAGAGGCAAGCAGCACGCCCGCAAAGAACGCAACCAACAAAGCTGTCCGGTAGCCCGACAAGACGACGCACCCTTCAGAGCGTAGGATCGACAGAACTTAACACACCGCAACATAATTGCAACGTCCCTAAAAGACACTTAGGTAATCTGTCCCCACCCCGTTCACCTCGACGATAGAGCGGGCTACAGTCTTCGGTTGATACCACGGTATCAAGACATAGAAGCGGCAAGGAGGAGATCGTGGCGACGCAAGCACGTGGCAGTCTGGATTTTGAGACCCTGCGCCGGGCCATCGAGTAGCGCGACGCCGAGACGCTCATCGGCTTCTACGCCGACGACGCCGAGGTACACACGGTCAACAAGAACGCGACCCCGAGCTCACCGCAGGTGCTGCGGGGGGAGGACGAGATCTCCGGCTATCTGCGCGATGTCTGCAGCAGGGAGATGACGCACCACGTCGAGAACGAGGTCGTCGGGGACGAACGCACCACTTTCTTCGAGGCGTGCGAGCACCCGGACGGAAGGTGTGTCCTAGGCGCCGCCGAGACGCTCGAGCTACGCGACGGCAAGATCGTGCTCCAGGTGAACGTCGAGGCCTGGGACGAGTAGCTCACGTTATACGCCATCGGGCCGGCGTTCTTCGGGGCTCCGACCTTCTTGGCGCCGGGGCGTCTACCTCAAGCTCTCGTAGTAGAGCTCTTCCAGGAGGTCGCTTATTTCACCTTGCATCTCCAGACCGCTGAGAAGGCCGTCGAGCAACCCATCGACGATCGCCGTACCCATCTTCTCGCCCCTTCCCTTCGTCCCGCCAGGGCCCCTCTTCCAAGGATTTATCTTACCATCACGCCGGGACCCCAAACCACCGCGGGCAGACTGTTGTCGGCGAAGATGAAGAAGGCTCTTGTTGCTTAACTATGGAAGCTTGCAAGAAGGTGATGCATACCTCCACTCTCATCTAGCTAAATTCGGAACATGAGGTTGGCCCGAGTGGTCGTCAGATGCTGGGCGCATGAGCGAGGAGAAAGGTATGAAGAGGTTAGCGACGATCGTTGCGCTGGGCGCGCTGATACCGATACTCGCTGCGGGGGTGGCGCAGGCGGCGCTACGTTTAGGCAACGACAAACCCAACACCTTCCGCTGCACCCTCGGTGACAACAAGGGCCAAGATACCTTCTTCAGACTCGGGGCGGGGGACACGCTCGTGGGCATAAGCGCCGCCGACCAGCTCGCTGGCGGCTCAGATCCCGACCGCCTCGAGGGCAATGGCGGCAAAGACACCCTCGACGGCGGCGCAGGGGAGGACAGGATCTTCACAGCAAACAGCTTCGACTTCGTCTACGCCAGGGATGGCGACAGGGACGTGGTCAACTGCAACGGCCAGGGCAATTACAGGATCGTCAGACCGTATCGCCTGCGGAACTGTGCTAACGGCTGGTCCGAACCCGCTTGTACACCCTCACGCTCCCGGTCCCTTGCTCCGCAGCACCACCGGTTTGCTCGTAACCGCCGGTCTGCGCCGGCTCGCCGGTGCCGCCGCTGGAGCCCGTGGCGTCCGTCGGGGCGCCGGAGTAATCCTGGCTAGCTCCGCTCGAGGACGTTCCTCGCGCAGGTTGTTCGTGAGACTCTTCCCTGCGCTGTCCGTACTCGGTGTCCACCGATCCCGCCAGGTCCTCGCCGGTACGTCCTCCGGTATCTGAGGCGTAGTAGTCGCTGTAGCCGCCCGTTCCTTCCTGGAAGCCGGGGTGCTGCAGACCGTAGTAACCGTAGATCCTGGCCTCGTGATCGCGTGTGATCTCCTCGTCGTCGTCGAAGGCTGGACCTTCGGTGATCGTGTGCCTGTCCGCCGCGACCTCGATGAGCTTGCGCCGGTCGTTGACCCGGGCAAGCTCCATCGGGATGAGTGTGGATTTCATCCCCAAAAAGCCGGTCTTGACGCCTATGTACTCGGGCTGGTCGCTCTCGTCGACGAAGAGGTCGTCCACCTGGCCGATCCTCTCGTAGTGCTGGTCGTAGACCGTGTAGTCCTTGTACGCCTCTTCCAACTCCCGGAAACGGTCCCCGCGCTCCTCGATACTCAACTCGGCCTCCTGCTCTCACGTTCGCTCTCGAGGTTCGTGCTTACCCCCTCCCTGGCAGCCCAAAACGCGGATCCCTAGAGCGAGGCGGCGTCCTCGAGTATCTCGTCTGCGTGAGTCTCGGGGGAGACCTCCGGGTAGACCTTCGCGATCTTGCCGTCGTCGGTGAGCAAAAAGGTGGCGCGGTTCGCCATCTCGCCGCCCTCGCGCAGCACCCCTAGAGCGTCCGCCGCGCGACCGCCCTCGTCGGTCAGGAGCGGGAAGTTGAGTTTGTACTTCTCGCGGAAACGCCGGTGCGACTCCGGAGAATCGAGCGAGACGCCGTAGACCCGGATGCCAGCCTCCTCATAGTCCGCCATCCGGTCCCTGAAGGCACAGGCCTCCTTGGTGCAGCCGGGGGTGTCGTCCTTGGGGTAGAAGTACAGTACTGTCTTCTCGCCTCCGAGGTCGCCGGCGGAGAGCCTCTCCCCTACCTCGGTGACGAACTCAACGTCTGGTAGCTGGTGACCCTGCTGTGGCATAGTCGCCATGAGACTCCTTCCGAGTCGCGTACGATACGACATCTAAGTCTACTTCGCTGTCGAGCTCCGGGACGCGGTTGCTCAGAGGTCGTCTCAGTAGTGTTCTCTGTGGTAGCGCAGGTGTTTTCGTTGATCTCGTATTCGGCATGGACCGTAAGAGGACCCTCTTCCCCCAGCAGCGAGAGATCCTCATCGACGGCCACGCCGCCGTGGTCGAAGAGCACGTGATGGTTGGGGCAAAAGCAGAGTATGTTGTCCGGGGTCAGCGGTCCGTCGTGGGGCGCCCCGAGTGGGCGGGGGTGCGCGGCCTCCGCTTAGGGCTGGCGGGCCCTCCAGGCGAGTGCCGCATACCTGCCAGCGGTGGTCGTAAAGGGCTCTGATCCGCCGCGTCTGCGCCGTGTCTCGGATCAGGCACAGCACCGTGACCTCCCGGCGCCGGGCCGCGGAGTACGCCGCGGGGCCTCCGAGACGGCGTCGGCCCTCGTCGATAGATCCAGCAGCTTGACGAGCCTGTAACGCCAGACCCTGAAGCCGGATTTCCCCGTCTCCTGTCAGTAGTCGTCAATCAGGTAGAGGCCGTCGTAGCGGTACCCGCCGCGCGGCGCGTAAGGCGACTCGAGGTTGACGCTCCGGATGACGCGGACCGGGTGGACCCTCGATGCTGCTGCGCGCCAGCGCTGGGTTTCCCTTGGTTAGGTGCTGGTGCGCGACCTGCCTCCCGCTCCCCTGTCCTTCCCGCCATGCCCCGTGTAGACGATCTCCTCGCCGCGATCCTCGACGTCCTCGTAGCCACCCGAGAGGACGATGGAGTCCGCACCCTCGCTCACGCTGCCTGCTATACCGGCCATCGTCGGCCGGTGTACCTCCGCCCCCGAGGGCTCGGCGCGAGACGCGAAGCGGCTACCTTCGGGGTATCCCGGGAGGTGACCAAAGATCCGTCCCGCCATAGAGACCTCCGTGTCGCAGGCGTGCACCTCGGCGGACTACGCGTTTAGTAATATTTAATGGGCGTGGCGAAGCGGGGGTCTCGGTGCAACTCCCAGTACGCCTCGCGCATGTGTCGGGTGAAGGGGCCTGGCGCGCCGTCCCCGACGGGCTCGCCGTCTACCTTCGTCACCGGAATGATCCCACCCGCCGTGCTCGTGATAAACACCTCGTTAGCCTCCCGTACCTCGCCGGCGGGGACCTTCCTGGCCTCAAGCGAGATCTCTTTCTCGGCCGCGAGCTCGAAGACGGTCTTGCAGGTGATGCCCTCGAGAACCCCGCGATCCGGCGTGGAGACCCTGCTACCCTTCACCGCGAAGACATTGAACCCCGGTCCCTCGACGACGTTGTCCTCGCGGTCGACTAGGAGCACGGTCTCACCGCCGCGGTCGTAGGCCTCGTAGAGCCCGGCCGTCAGGTCCAACCAGTGGTAGTTCTTGACAGTCGGGTCGACCGCCTCCGGTGGGATACGCTGCACCCGGCTGATGGTGGCCTCGAGCCCCCGCTCCTGCTGCTCGGGGTCGGCGATCCAGACGAACGACACGACGAAGGCGAAGAGGTTACTCTCGCACTCGCGCGGGTCGCGCGAGCCGGGCGGCGGGACGCCGCGGGTGCACACGACCTCCACGTAGGCGTCTCGCAGGCCGCTAGCCGGACGCATTCCGTAACGATCTCACGGATCTCCGCGCGCCCGTAAGGCAGGCTCATGCGCAGCCTCGCCATCCCCCGCTCAAAGCGGTCGAGGTGGTCCTCCAGCCTGAAGAAGCTGCCCTGCCAGACGTAGGCAACGTCGTAGGTAGCGTCAGAGCGCAGGAACCCCCAGTCCAGGATCGGGACGCGCGCCTCTCCAACCGGAACAAACCGCCCCTCGACGAAGGCGGCGCCGTCCGCGTACGCCGCTCGGTCCGCCACCGCTTCTTTCATCGCAGCCCCCTCGACGCCGCCGGCAGATACATCGGACCCAGTGTAGCGTAACCCCCACCACGGGTCCGGCGCATCACCTGGTCGTCGCTCGCCGGAGACCTCTACCCACGCATCCTTGGGTCAAGGGTGTCGCGCAGGCCGTTGCCCAGCAGGTTGAAGCGGTTGAAGCAGATCATGATCAGGCAGAAGATCACCGACGGCAACCACAGCAGGTGGGGGTGGAACCGGAGGTCGGCGGCGCCATCGCTGATCAAGGACCCCAGCGACGCCTCCGGCACCTGGATCCCCAAACCGATGACCTTCTGCGGGCCTCTGGCTCCCTGCTCGCCGTCTAGGCCCTCTTCGTCCGCTAGGGACGCGTTGAGCTAGGAACCAAGACCTCGCGACGGCGTCTCGCGGGCGTTCGTTACATGCCCGCGAAGGGCTTGTTCTTCTTCCACACCAGCCAGATCAGGGAGCCGAGCCAAAGGGCGAAGACAGCCCCGTAGATGGGGAAGAATTCGCGGTAGAACTGGGGCGTCGAGCCCACCTCCACCACGGGGGTTGACTCGTTCCGGGGCAAGCCCGCGTTCTTCAACCCGGCCTGGGTAGTGTCGTGGAAGATTACGGTGCCGACGTTGGAGAGCTTCCCGCGCCACACCCGCTCGGCCGTGTTCTCCGTGTTGGGGGGTTCTGGGGCCTTCTGGATCAGGAGGTTATCCCCCGTCTCCTCGAGCCCGAAGTAGAAGTAGGCCGTGCTGTAGCGTGCGGCGACGCCGACCCGCGGCTCGCCCGTCTGCGGGTTGGTGCCGTAGTCCGGGGTGCCGCGTATCTGGACGTAGTCCCCGAGCTCGACACCCTGCGGCAGCTCGCCGCGGTTGATCTGCTCCACGCTCAGAGGCACGGGATCACCCTGCAACCCGTAGGAGACGTTCGACGCGACTATCGCGACCATCAGACCGAACGCCATGACGAAGAAGAGGCGGAAGAGCAACCACGGGTTGCGTGAGATCCAGGGCCCGAGCCCCCTCGGCTCGTAGCTCTCCTCGACCTCCCGCGCGTCCGGGGTGTTCTTCAGATGAGTCATCGGCTAACCGCCATTTTACATCCCGTCCCCGCCGGGGATGTGGACGGATACACCGAGGACCCGACTCCGGTCGGCTGCTCACCGGATGGGATAGGGGGCGGTCGCGACCACCCGGTAGAGACCCCGCACCCAGCAGCCCCTAGAGACCATGCTATGAGAGCATGCTATTCGCTGTCAGGGAGACCGAACCTCAGGGAAACTGCCTACTACTTCCAGGAAACCCGGTGAACGGAGGCGAGAGGAAGGGCCGGGAGCTACCACCCGGATCAGGGCCTAGTGTGCACGATCAGGCGACATTTTCGGGGATGAACAGATGCTCGTAGTGCGGGCAATCGAAGGTGGCGCGGATCCGCTTGGCGAAGTCGTCGGCACCGAGAAGCTTGTTGGGCTCGACTACCCTACGCTTACCATAGACCCACTTGGGCTCTATGGGATTGAGCCACGGGCTCGTTTTCGGCAGAAGGCAGCTTATGATCTCCACTCCTTCGCTGCTCTTTTTGACCTCTTGGTTGTGAGATGCTAACCACTCTCTAACCTCTCTGGGGATGTGCCAGGAAGCGTTGTCGTTATGCCGCTCATGGGACGGCCATCTACAAAGCGCAACCACATCTTCTCGAGCTCCGGC
>Ga0126314_10000677_pt1 | contig 16278 bp, 12 predicted proteins | sample Plot105B_FD_92535 | JGI IMG/M metagenome (GOLD analysis project Ga0126314, IMG submission 92535) | Serpentine soil microbial communities from UC McLaughlin Reserve, CA, USA - Plot105B | ecosystem: Environmental > Terrestrial > Soil > Grasslands | place: USA: UC McLaughlin Reserve, Lake County...
AGCGCGGGCGCCGGGAATTGCTCGACCAGATTTTCGCGTCTGAGGAGTTCTTTCCGATCGAACAAGACAACCGTCGGCGACTCCCGGAGGTGGATAGTCACATCGGCGTCGAAGGGCAGCTACCCTCCGTGGGGGATGACCCCAGCGAGCGGGTGACGGAGATCGCACCCGATCACGCACCGGTGACGGCGAGCTTTAATTTGTAGGGTGAATTATGTCTCAATGCAACTTACGCGCTTGTTAATCCTCGATGAAAACTCTGGCCTGAGAAGATCCTAACGTATCTGAGGGTGCGGATGCTAGCCCACATGCTCGTCTTCTACTGCTCAACGACCCTGTGATAAAGGACTAGGTAAAGCCCACTGGCTTCAGAACGCTGTTGGATAGAGTATGTTACCCAGCTCTCAAGAGAATCCTCAGCAACCAAAATACTAGGGGTAGTAGCCAAAATACCCTAAAGGTAGTAGCCAAAATACTACCTTTGAGGGATGCGTAGACTGCCACTTTAGGGGCATTATAAAGGTAGTAAGAAAAGGGCCTTGGAAGGGGAAGGGGTAGGAAGACTACACGGATGAGTTGTAGGACGACGCCTATACTGAGCTGCACCAAACAGCTGATTGCCCGAGCAGGACCGCGAGATCGTCCAAATATGTGCCGGATATGGTAAGTAGTTGGGTACACTCGTGACCGCACTAAGTGATGATGTGAGAAGGCATATCTAATAGTTGAGCCGGTGGGGTCCGAATGAGAGCTACGAAGAAGACTCTTACAGAGCATTCTCTGGCCAATCTCCTAGTACCGAACGAACATTACAACTATTTCGAATGCCGCCATGAGCATCCCTTCCGGTACCAGTTCAACAACTTCGAGATGATCAATGCCTGGTGGTTGGTAGAGGCCGCCTTCCTCGCCTATGCTGAGCCCCCATTTGCCGAACCGCGCTTTCAGGATGCGGGATTACCCAACGTTAAATTCTTCAGCGGTAATAGCACACAGTGATATGTAGCGCACAACGACGATTTTATTATCGTCGCATTTAGGGGGTCAGAAGTTCGCAAGCGAGCAGGTACGAATGGTCGCGACATCCGCTACATCGTTGCTGACTGGTGGATCGATCTGAACACAGACTTGGTAGATTCTGGGCGGGACGGCTCTGTTCACAGCGGCTTCAAAGAAGCTCTTAAGGAAGTATGGGATCCACAAGGTCGAGCCGACGAGGATAAGGCCCTTAAGCCTTATCTCGATACGATTAGCAATACAGACGGTCGTCGGCGATCGGTCTGGTTTACTGGGCACAGCCTAGGGGGTGCACTAGCGACGCTCGCTGCCGACCAATACGGTAGCGGTGCAGAACTTTATACGTTCGGGTCACCTCGCGTTGGGGACCGTACTTTCGCTGACCACTTCCGCGTCAACGCTTACCGTTTCGTGAATAATGATGATGTGGTTACTAAGGTTCCGCTACCAGGTTCATACCGCCACGTGGGCCAGATGAAATATATAGACAGTGAGGGCGTCATCCTTGATAACCCGAGCCTTTGGGTAAGGCTAAAAGCCAATTTCCGCAGGGTGGTTAGGAACACCTTCAATTTAGGTCTTCTCAGGTTAAGGAGAGTGCTTCCTGAGAATGCTCTGATCGATCATGCGCCAATTTATTATGCCATTCACGTATGGAACAATCGTGTTCGCTGAGAGCTTCTTGCAGAGGCAAAAGCCGAGTTCGATAACGGCAGAGGCAGGAGGAAACCTACCGGGATGCAGCGGTGTGAATCCTTTGCTAACAGAGAAAGCTCCCCTCAGGGAGAGTAGGAAGAGGAAACGAGTAAAGCGAGAGGAGTAGGAAGGCTATACGAATGATTAGTAGGAACACACCTACACCAAGACGGGTCAAGTAGACGATTTGATGTGTAGACTACCATCGTAAAGGAAGGCAAAAAGTGGCAGCCAATTTTGAGCAAGCTAATTTGTTCGAGTTAAGTGATTATTCTATCCAGGTTACCTACTCTTCTACTAGCTTTACTGGCCAACCCCAACTCAGTTATCGTGACAATAAAATCAATCGCAACTTTATGGGCGAAGAGATCCAAATCCTGGATACTGACATACTAGGTCAGTTGGTTACGGTGACCTTGGAGACAATTGCTGATTTGAGGATCGTGAGGTTCACGTTGATCCTGCCGCTTGTAAACGTGATGCCTCAATCTGGAGGAACCCGAGTCCAGGTGCCGGGAATCCTGACCACAACCCACACGACTATCGCAGGTCCAGGTCCTGGTGCGGAGAAAACCTATTCCACCGTAAATTTACAGGGGACAGCCCAGTTCGTCGTGTTTTAGTTTTAGATGGCCTGTATGCCCTCCTCCGCAAGGGCATAAGAAGATGGTCGGGGTGTTATAGAGCCTCGACGCTCTTTGAATTTAGGCAAAGCCAGTAGAAGGCAAGCATTCCACTAGGGAAAGAAGCCATAGATCTTCATACACCCAAGAGAACCGGGACAAGTGGAGCGTAACGGCGGTGACAGATTCGTAGGTGCCAGTGAAGGAGGCCATAGGCTGAAGGAGTTTGGTGGGTGGCTAGAGTCTCTCCGACCTATACGAATAAAGAACGGCAGACGCTAACAACGTCGGTGGCTACTTGGGGTCAGATGCACGAACACGACGGAGAACGAAGGGTTAGGGATTATGGCTAAAGACGTGGAGCAGGAGCATAAGAGCGCTGGCGAGCAAGAAAGTCCGGCGGCGAGCACTGGCACACATGAGGCACGAGTCGGGCCGGCTGTAACGTCCTCACGCGATTCGCTGGCCGGGGCCGGCTGGACCTGTAGGGAGGTCGGTAGGTTCAGGGGCCTTGTATCCTCCAAGAGCAGGCCCTTCTCCTGGCTGAGCCTCGCGCCCCTCTGGAGATCCCGGAACCAGATAGTCGGGAGCCTACTCGGCGACCCGACCAACGACGAGCGACGCCGTTGGATGGAGATCCAACATAGAGCGGGGAAGCTCAAGCCGAATCACGTTATAAAAAAGCACACGAACCTCAACGAGTTCTCGTTTCTCGTTGTAGGGGACACCGGGGAGGGGGATGCCTCGCAGTTCGCGGTCGTTCCGCCGCTGCTGGAAGTCGGCAAAGACACAGCCTTCATGGTCATCTGCAGCGACGTAATATATCCCTCTGGGGACGCGGAGGATTACGAGGACAAGTTCTACCGCCCCTACAAGAACTACGCAAAACCCATCTACGCCCTGCCGGGCAACCACGACTGGTACGACGGCCTAAACGGTTTCATGTACCACCTGTGTGAAGCCGATGTGCCGACGCAGGAGCGGGCACCGCAACCCGCTGTAGCGGGGGCGGCGCCATCGTGGCGCGAGCGCCTGCGTCGGCGATTGTGGCGGAGGCCGACCGAGATGGACCCGACGGTGCCGACGCGCAAGCGAGTGTGGCGCTCGGGAGGTGCCCAACAGTCGAACCAGCGTTCGCCCTACTTCGCCGTAGAGACCGGTCCACTGCTGATCGTGGGCATAGACACGGGCATGGGCGGCGGCATCGACCGCGAGCAGGGAGAGTGGTTGCTCAAGATCTCTCAGGAGATCGACAAACCGAAGATGTTGCTTACTGGCAAACCCATCTACGTGGATGGCGAGTACCACCCGGGGGTCATCGAGGACAGCGGACCGGATCTGCCCGGTACGGTCGATGAGATCGTGCGCAACCCCGAGCACCGGTACGACGCGGTCATCGGAGGGGACATACACAACTACCAGCGGTACAAGGTCAAGGTCGAGGGACACGGAGAGCCGATCTACTACATCGTCAGCGGAGGCGGGGGCGCATACATGAGCGCCACGCATCATATCCCGAGTGTCTCGCTGCCCGGCATCAACGAAGAAGATAGGGACGAAGAAGGCAAGAGCGGTTTCGTTAGCTATCCGCGACGTGGAGACTCGCTCTCCTTCTACAGCAAGCAATACGACCGCAAGTTCGCCCTGGGAAGGGGTTGGTTAGAGATCCCGCCCGACGAGGCAGCGGCGTACATGGGAGAGTGCCTCGGGATCGAGCCGGCGCGAGAGGGGGATCAAAACGCCTACATCAGTAAGCGTACCCGACGCCTCGCCGAGCGCATCTTCCCGCTGCCGGGCCGCGGCAGGGGTCCTCTGCACCACTACTTCTCCGAATTCTTCGACTGGAACGACCCACCGCTCTTCAAGAACTTCTTAAAGGTCGACCTTCACGGAGGAGAGCTTACCATTCGCTGCTTCGCGGCGACGGGCTGCCTAGAACATGAAGAGAAACCGCCCCGGGAAGACGAGGTTAAGATAGCCCTTAAATAGCCGCGCCTAGGCTTTTGCGCGGATATGGGCGACTTCGACGAGATGACCTTCAGCACCAACGGCGGTATCAGTGGCAAAGCGTCGCGTGACGCCTTGTAAGCGGTCGCGTTCCTAGTTCCTCGGGACGAGGGTGGGCCCGGTCATAGTCAACCCATTGGCGGACTCGGTGGAGATCTACGAAAGTACCACTACGAGCACAGAGCTGTAGTTCAAAGTGTTGGCAGTGCCCCAGTTCTTCTTATTCATGGTGACGCAAGGCCCTACGTTACAGGAGAAAGCCGGGCTACCGAAAGGATAGTCGATGACCACTCAGAGAGAGCGGTAGAGGCAGCAGGCTATCATCAAAGTACCCCAGATAGCTGCCGGGTGCAGTGCGCATCGAATTGCTGGGTGATTTCCTGTAAGTTCATGCCGCTTGCGAGAGTATGTTCGCTTGCAAGAGCACGTCGCTGACGGTTGGAGCGTCGATAACAGCGGAGATGCGGGGGAGGACCCAAACATCCTATGGGGTGAAGAGATACGACCTTTGAGTGTGCGCAGGATCCTATCAGGAGGATCATATGCTGGTAATCCCCATATCTAAAACCAGACTGCTAATCGAAGTCGCACCCGACGTTGACCCTACTGAGACTGCAACCGAGGTAGGGCTTACCTCCGGACCCCTGTTCCGGACTGCTCCGTCTGGTAGCGTGAGGGCGCGCGCCGCGCAAGGTCCGACGGCACCCGCATGGATCACAGCGACGCCGACGACGACAACTCCCCGCGTACACCCGTGGGACTTGGCACACGACTTTGCCTCACAACCCCCAACGCCGGAGTTGCCGCCGGTTCAATTCGTCGAGCCGGATCTACTGCAGGAGTTCGTATACGAACCGCCGCCTGAGGCGCGCACTTTTCCGATTCGGCGCCGCTAGGGCCTGTGAGCCGGGCGAGCCGGACTCCACGTGGCCGTCTCGGGCAGAATTCGCCTGGCACCTGAGCGACGAATTCTCTCAGCTTGCGTCCGCGCGGACGCTCGTCGGGGCTCCGGCCGGCAACCGCGTGCGAGTCGGCATCCTCGACACGGGCTTCGACCCTGATCACTCTACTGTGCCGCTACAACTCCTACTCGAACTCCAGCGCGACTTCTTCGACGATGATGTAGACGCAACCGATTCGGGTGTTGCCGGCTTTGGAAACAATCCCGGCCACGGCACCGCCACCCTCGCGCTGCTGGCTGGCCGACGCATCAGGCCCCAAGGCGTGCCGGCGTTCGACGACTCCTTAGGGGGCGCGCCCCATGCCGAGGTCGTGCCGATCCGTATTGCCAATTCTGTAGTACATTTCTTCAGCAGCTCGATGGCCGAGGGTATCGAGTATGCGGTCGCCTCAGGAGCCTGGGTAATTTCGATCAGCATGGGCGGCACGCCAACGCGCCGCTGGGCCCACGCGGTCAATGCTGCGTACGAGGCGGGGGTAGCGATATTCGCCGCCGCGGGGAACAACATCAGAGACGGGTTCCCGACTCGTGAGATCGTTTGGCCGGCGCGGTTCGAGCGCGTTACGGCAGTATGCGGCGCCACGGCCGACAAAAGCCCGTACTTCAAACGCGGCTTGGACGCCCTGCAAGGCAATTTCGGGCCTGCGGGCAAAATGCACACCGCCATCGCTGCCTACACGCCCAACGTGCCTTGGGCGGAGATAGGCTGTAGCGACGTGGTAAGCCCGCGTGGTGGAGGAACATCAGCGGCCACGCCTCAAGCCGCGGCCGCGGCAGCGCTATGGTTTCAACACCAGCCTTCGCCCACAAACATGGAGCCTTGGCAGAGAGTGGAGGCGGTCCGGCACGCGCTATTTACCTCCGCAGACAAGACGCCGCCGGATCGCTTCAGGTTCTTTGGACAAGGGCTGCTGCGTGCCCGAGGTGCCCTAGACGTGCCGTTCGATACCTCGCGGCCCAAGGCCTGCAAGGACCATGTGTGGTTTCCTCTGCTCAATCTGCTAACAGGATTTGATCAGTTGTCCGCTGCGCGTAGGCGGATGCTCGAGGTCGAAGCGGCTCAACTTGCCATGTCCAGTCCCGAGATAACCGAGATCTTGCCCGATCTGGACGAATCGCCGGAACAGCTCTCGGTTGCTGACCGCCGTAAGATCGTGGAGGCCTTGCGGGGGCATCGCTCGGCGTCTAACACCTTCCGGCAGTTCATGGTACGGACGCGTCCTTGAAGAGGCCGAGCCTAAGCTCCTTCTTTATACCTTCACGCTCGCAGACGAACCTGAGATCTTGATAGCATGCTGGCAGGACTCGAACCTGCGACCTTCCGAAGCGGAATCAGCTATTCATCTCCTCTTTCAGGCCAGAAGCTACATTTTACCGTCGGGAGCACTGGAGCGAGCGGCATACAGGGTTGCCTTTTCGCGGCGACCTTGAGAAGAAGATGCGCTGAGTTACTTTGATAGTTTCCTGAAGCAACCCTGTCAAAGCATGCTAACTTGAGTTGAGCTAGCGAACGAACAGGTTGTCTCCCGACTCACGAATCGTCTAGATGACACTGGCTCAAATAGGGGAAGAAAGCCTCTAAAGCCTTTGTTGTTAGTCCGGACCCTGTTTGAGACTATTCAGCCAATCTCTAGCAGTCGGCGCAGGCGGTAGTTACAGCGATGGGCCAAAAAGTGGTCCTGCTGGGCGCCGAATCTGTAGGTCGTAGAAGGCCTACGACCTTTTATACATCCTCGTACACGCTTCGCAACATTTTTTCTTCATGCTACTGTCAAGTCTTCCGGCACCAAGTTGTTGCTGCTATGGTTGTGATTGTAGGGCGTTTGAGCGGGATAGGAAACGGAGGTAACACTAACTTTTCAGTTGCGGAATCCATCATTAGTTAGCAGCGGCATATACATTAGTGACCACGCGCGCCGAGATTCATACCTTCCATTCACATAAAAAACGAGGCATTTTGATCGTATGGTTCGACGAGCGGAGCGCACCCTGAGAGACAGCACCCGGAAAATGAACGGAGATGTGAGCGAGTTGTATGAACAGTAGTACAAGCGATACGCACTTCGACGCGATCGTCATCGGCTCCGGATTCGGCGGCTCGGTGACGGCGTTCCGTCTCGCCGAGGCGGGACTTCGTGTCTGCGTCTTGGAACGAGGAAAGCCATACCCGCCGGGCGAGTTTCCCCGCAGCCCGCACCGGATGAAGAACAACTTCTGGGACCCGAGCGAGGGGTTGTACGGGATGTTCAACATCTGGTCGTTCAGCGGGTTGGGTGCGGTCGTCTGTAGTGGGTTAGGCGGCGGCTCACTGATCTACGCGAACGTCATGATCCGCAAGGACGAGCGCTGGTTCGTGAAGGAGAACCTAAAAGCTGGAGGGCTCGAGTACTGGCCGGTTACCCGTAAAGATCTCGACCCGCACTACGACCGGGTCGAGAAGATGCTCGGTGCGCAGCAATACCCGTTCGATCGAGAGCCGTACGACGAGACGCGCAAGACGCAGGAGTTCAAGGGCGCAGCGGAGCGCCTGGGGTTAGATTGGGCTCTCCCCAAAATAGCCGTCACCTTTGGCAATGAGGGGGAAGACCCGGTACCGGGGGAGCCCATTAAGGAAGCGCATCCGAACCTGCACGGCCGCACGCGTCAAACCTGCCGCCTCGTCGGCGAGTGCGACATAGGCTGCAACTTTGGCAGCAAGAACACCCTCGACTACAATTACCTCTCGGAGGCAAAGCGGCTCGGGGCCGAGATCCGTACCTTGTGCGAGGTGCAGCGGTTCGAGCCCCGCGATGGGGCAGGGTACGCCGTCCACTACGTGAAACACGAACCCGACCCCGAGCGCGAGGGACAGAAGACGGATACATCCCGCTTGGACGAACACACTATCATCGCGGACCGGCTGATCCTTGCGGCCGGCACGTTGGGCTCTACTTTCTTGCTGCTGAAGAACCGCAGGGCGTTCCCCGGTCTGAGCGCTCGGCTCGGGACACAGTTCTGCGGCAACGGCGACTTGGCCACTTTCGCCTCCAGAAGCAGTAAACGCGACGCCAACGGCGAGCGGGTGCCACGCGTGATCGACGCCGGTTATGGCCCCGTCATCACGAGTGCCATCCGGGTTGCGGATCGTGAGGACGGCGGCCAAGGGCGGGGGTTCTACGTCGAGGATGCGGGGTACCCCGAGTTCGTCAACTGGATGCTGAAGGTTTTCGACACGCCTGGCGCGCTGCGGAGCTGGTGGCAAACCCTCGGCTGGAAATTTGTCGGGAGGTGGCTGGGGCCCAGGCTGGGCCACGGGCTATTGTGGCGCAGCGCCGGTAGGCGCCTTAGGGACGAATGGTTGAGCGATCAACCAGACACCGATGTGGGAGCCGAGATCTCGAATTTGTTCGGTAGGGGCGAACTCTCTGCGGGCCTGCTTCCTATGCTCGGTATGGGACGGGACATCCCAAACGGGAAGATGACGCTGCGCGGGGGGAAACTGGATGTCGATTGGCGGCTCAAAGACTCCGAGTCCTATTTTCAGGGCGTCAGAGAAACCATGAGGGGCATCGCTGAAGAGCTGGGGGCGCGTTTCTCGGACCCGCTCGGACCCCTTAACCGCGTAGTCACCGTGCACCCTCTCGGCGGTTGCCCGATGGGGCGAAACGAAACAGAGGGGGTGGTGACCCCGTACGGAGCAGTCTTCGGGTGCCCTCCCGGGCTCTACATCGCCGACGGTTCGGTGATGCCCGGGCCGGTCGGGCCAAATCCAAGCTTGACTATCGCAGCCCTCGCCGACCGATTCGCCGATCCGATCATCCAACTTAAGGGAGCGGAAGGATGAGCGAGAGCGACAACCACCGGAAGAAGCGTTCGCTTATCCTGGCCGGGGGCGGCATGAAGGTCGCCTTCCAGGCGGGTGTGCTGCAGGTTTGGCTCGACGAGGCCAACCTGACCTTCGACCACGCCGACGGGGCGAGCGGCGGCGTCTTCAACCTAGCGATGTACTGTCAGGGCATGAGCGGCACCGAGATCGCCGAAAACTGGCGCAAGCTCTCGCCGGTCGCCGGCGTGGATTTGAACTGGGAACAGTACCCGAAGCTCTTCTTCGCCGAGTCGCTGTTCACCCTCGACCGCTACAGAGGGAACGTCTTCCCGGGATGGGGCCTAGATTGGGATCGCATCCGCGCCTCGGAGAAAGAGGCGACCTTCAATGTCTACAACTTTAGCAAGCACGAGCTAAAGGTGCTCACGCCCAAGGAGATGAGCGAAGACTACCTGGCCGCCGGCGTCTCGCTCCCGATGTGGTTCCCGCCGGTGGTCATCGGCGGCGACACCTACATCGACCCGGTCTATGTGACCGATGCCAACCTAGAGGAGGCGATCCGGCGTGGCGCCGACGAGCTGTGGGTGATCTGGACGGTGAGCGAGCGCGGGGAGTGGAACGACGGCTTTGTCGCGAACTACTTCCAGATCATAGAAGCCAGCGCCAACGGAAACCTTAAGAGGATCCTGCGGCGCATAGAGGAGAACAACGCCGCCATTTCGGAGGGCAGGACCGGGGAGTTTGGGCGCCACATCGAAGCGAAGATCTTGAAGGCGGAGGTGCCGCTCCACTACCTGGTCAACCTCAACTCTGATCGCATTCGGGAGGCGGTGAACCGCGGCGTCCAGGCGGCGCGGGCGTGGTGCGTGGAGCGGGGTATTCCCCTTGACAGCGCAACAGGCCCCCAGTCCGAGGACCCCACCAGGCTGCGCTTTACCGAGGAGATGAAGGGCTATATAACCTTCGATGAGACCGATTACGATGTAGGCTTCAGGGAGGGTCGCGAGAACGACACGTTCATAATGTTCCACCTGACGATCGAGGTGGACGGTGTAAACCGCTTCGTCGCCGACCCAAGACACGAGGCTACGGCGCAGGGTTACGTCAAATGCGAACTGCTCGGAGGCGAACTCCCGGTGGAGAGAGGGGTCTTCAACCTCTTCGTGGATGAAGAGGACCCGAGCCGCAAGCGGATGCGCTACCGGCTCTTTTTCCGCGACGGCGAGGGGCGTCCGCTCACGCTAAGCGGCTTTAAGGTGATAGAGGACGATCCGGGCTTCGATCTCTGGTCGGATACCACTACCCTGTTCACACGAATCCTGCAAGGACATGTGAGCCCGGAAGATGAACCGCAAGCTCAGGTCGTTGCGTCGGGTATCATCAACATCTACCTGCTCGACTTCTTCAAGCAGCTGACGACCTTCCGGACCGAAGGACCCACCCCCACCGACAGGGCCTCCGCTCTCACCCGCTTCGGCAAGCTCTTCCTCGGCGACTTGTGGGACGTCTACGCCCGCCGCGTGCTCTCCTCGAGCCCCTTCTAAGACCGGATAAATGGAGTCACGGTGATCGCTGCCCGAGCCGCTTTAAGGGGAAGGAAGAACCCCGCTATGTCTGATAAGAGCAAAGAACGGATGCTCGCGGAATCGACCGACGTGTCTCTGGTGGAGGGGACCGTGGACGTCGAAGTTCCGCTCTCGACACTCTGGAAAGCTTTTACGCGCGCCGATCTGTGGCCCCATTGGAACAGGTGCATGCTCTGGGTAAGAAACCGCGACCTCGTACAAGGCAAGCAACTGCTCTGGGCTTTTCGGCCGATACGCCGCTGGTACCCTTACATACTGCCCGCGATCGCCAAGATCGTAGAGGTAAGGGACGAGGACAGGGTGACGTGGGAGATTACGGTCCTCCCGGGGTTCTACACCCGGCACACCTACCACATGAAGAAATTAGGAGGCGCACGTACCCGCTTTGGTTCCTGGGAGAGGGCCACGGGACGGGGCTTCCGGCTAACGAAGTGGTTCTGGATACCACACTTCGTCTTCGTCAAGGACCGCTCGTTGGAAGGCGCCCGGTTTCTCGAGGAGGTCTATCTCCGAGAGGGTAAGATAGACGAGTCGACGCTGCCCAAACGTTACGGCGGGCTTGTGAAATCCTTGCTCTTTCTGCTCCCGGTCTTCGGAGCGAGCGCCCTCTGGTGGTTCTACGACTCCTACCTTCGGCAGAGCGTCATAGAGCTCGGGCCGGGCGTTTATGCGGTGTTCGGCGGGGGAGGCAACTCTCTGGTTGTAAGCGGCGGAGAGGAAGTTCTGTTGGTGGATCCCAAGTTCTCGCCAGCTTCCAGGTGGCTGCACGACTGGATCTCGCACAACATAGGCCTTCCTGTGAAAACCATCGTAAGCACCCACTATCACTACGATCATACCGAGGGCAACGTTCTCTATCCCGAGGCTCAGATCTTCGCCCACGAGGACGTGCCGCATCTCATGTTGACCCGCGACAACGAGTTCAACAGCACCAGGTGGTGGGGGAAAAACCGGCACGGTGTTCCCACCGAGAAGCTTGATGGAGAGGACCACCACATAACGGTCGGCGACCAGGAGGTCATGCTTGTGCATCCGGGCCGGGCGCACACCAGCGGCGACCTGGTACTCCACCTGCCCGAGCACAACATCGTCGCGACCGGGGACCTCGTCTTCAATGGTTACTACCCGTTTCTCGACAGGGGTGAGTGGGGGGCTTCGTTTCCGGAGCTGATCGAGGCTATCCGGAACCTTGCCGACAAGTATCCGGAGGCAGTTTTCCTGCCGGGGCACGGATCTCTGGCCCGTGCAGAAGACTTGCGCCGCCACGCAGACTATCTGGAGTTTCTGTACGAGAGTGTGAATCGCCTCTACGGAACCGGCTTGAGCGAAGAGGAGGCCGTTAGGAAGGTCAACCTGTCGGGGTGGAACCTGTCGATCCTACCGACTTTTCATGGCGGTAAGCTTAGCTGGGCGACAGCCAAGAAAAACGTGCGCTGGGTGTATCAAATCTCGAAAGGCCAGCGGAGTGTCTGACTCTCTGGTACGGAGGTAAGGCGGAATGGCCAAAACTACTACGTTTAGGAACTGGAACAACTCAGCTTTGAGCACTCCTCAAGTCGTAGCCGTCCCCAAGAACCTAGAAGAGCTGATCGAGGTGGTCAAAGACACGGCGAACTACCCGTCTCCGCTGCGTGTAGGAGGCAGCTTCCACTCGTTAAATTCGTGCTTCGTCTCTGAGGGCACGCAGATCCTGTTGAGCCACTTCAACCAGATTCGGGCCGACACCGAAGACATGACGGTCACGGTTGGGGCTTCCGTGACGATGATCCGGATTCGCGATGCTCTTAGGCCTTATGGTATGCAGACCGAAGTGACGCCCGAGATCGGTAACGCCACAGCCGGTTCGGTGGCATGCTGCGGTACCAAGGACGCTTCCCTCGGCCGTTCTGGATTGGGACAGGTTAGCTCGACGGTAATCGGCGTAAAGTTGGTGAATGCTAGGGGGGACGTGGAAGAGATCGCCGAGGCCAGCGATCCTGGCAAGATGCGCGCTATTCGTTCGAGCTACGGTCTGTTCGGCCCCATCTTCGAGGTCACGTTTCGCATCCAGAGGCAGTCGGTTCTTGCCTACAGTCACGAGTCTTTCAAGCTAACGTCGCCACCTAGCCGCGACGAGTTGTTCGGCGCCGACGGTGTTTTGGGCTTCAGCCTACCGTATTCTGATCGCATCGTCGTGGAGCGGCGGCGCGTCCTCGGCGAGACTGCACCTATCTCCAGGTTTTCTCGGCTCAAGCGGTTGCTTCGCGACAGGCTCTGGGAGAACAAAGCCAGCTTCTTCGCGACGCTGTTGCCGTACAATTGGGCTTTCCGCATTTTCGATCAGTTGATCGTCCTTTCCCTCGTTGGTATCTCGCGGCTGGGTGGATTCAGGGGTCGGCGCTCCGACTCGATGATCGACTTCAAATTCGACCGCTTTCACTACTTCGACTTTACGTTCTGGGCTATCCCGATGAGTCGCTGGGAACAGTTTATCCCAGAGTACGTTGCCTTCTCTCGCGACTATCTGCGCGAAACAGGGTTTCGGTGTAGCCTGGGGGCGGAAGTTTACTTCATCCGTCAGGACCAACACTCTCTGCTCTCGTTCTCCTCGTCCGAAGATGTTTTTACGATGGATCTCGTGGACTCACGACCCAATGATCCGCATTGGATCGAGTTCAACAGGCGATTTAACGTATTCGCCGCTCAATTCGGAGCGCGGCCACTGTTGAATCAAACCAAACAATTAAGCAGGGACGTTGTTCACCAAACTCTCGGCAACGACTGGGAACAACTCTTGTCGTATCGTGAGCAAGACGATCCCGACGGGCGGTTCCTGAGCAAATTCTTTAGGGATCTTATCTAGTGATTCGTAGGGTGGCCAACAGAGCGCTGCTGGTTCGACCTCGGCTGTTTCAAGTTTCACGGCACACGGCCCAACGCATGACGCGCCGCTCGCCGTCGCCTACCCCGAGACCGACTCTCTCGAGCGCGAGCTCACCGGCGATCGAGGGGCCGGAGCCTTCGTGATCAGCAAGAGCAACAAACTGGGACGAAGGGGATGGGATAGTGGCGAGAAGGAACTCTTCCTTCCGCCCAAACGCACGGGGCGACTACGGGGGGACGAGCGTCGGGAACTGCTCGAGATGCTCCGCAAGGGGGGGCGCGGCGACGGTGTGCAAACGGTACAACCGCGGAGAGGTGATCTACGGGGAGGGCGAGCTAGACGGGGCGCTCTATGTCATCGTTGGCGGTGTGGCTAAACTCGCCACGACCTACTCGGATGGCAAGGTAGCAATCCTGCGCCTGCTGGGGCCGCAGGACGTCCTCGGAAACCTCGCGTTGTGTGGGGAGGAGCCTCCACGCGCCCGCTCGGAGGCTTTCACGGCCTGCGAAGTTATCAAGGTCCCCAAGGTGTTCGTCGAGAGGGCTGTGAAGAAGAGCCCGGAGGTTGCATTCGAGCTGTTGAGGCTCCTCGGGCGAGAGCTGGGCCTGCGCGAGGAGTGGGCTAATTGCCTCCTCCCCTACAAAGCCGAGGCCAGCCTGGCGAACCTGCTGCCGGTCCTGGCCCGGAGGTTTGGCGAGGAGACCCCGGTAGGCTTCGTCATCGGGTTGCGCCTTACCCACGACGAGCTAGCCGAGATGATCGCCTCCACCCGCGAATCGGTAACCAACGCCCTCAAACGCCTGCGGGAGAGCGGGGTGCTGGCGACAAAAAGAGGACGTACCGTGATTCTCGAGCCCGGAGGGCTGGCGGAGGCGGCGCGCCGGAAGCCCTGTAGCACAGCTCCCACCGGCCTCGTGCCCGTCGTCGGGCAGGGGCTTATCAGCCTCGCCAGCTTTGGCGGTTAATGTCGGAGAGTAAGCTCGCCTGTCTGTAGAGGCAGGGAGGGTACAGGCACAGTTGCTACAGCAATAGTGCGCGCTCCTCCAGCTCTTGCTCGAACCATGCTCCGGTCTCTGAGTCTTCCCTGCATAACAGGGCGGGCTCTCCTACGGGCGCGCCGACCGTCTGGTGGGTGCCTCCATCAGGGGAGCCATACTCCTCCCTGGACCATACGTGGACCCACCTACCGGCGGGCAGGTAAATGGTGACCATCTCTTTACGAGGGTCTACAGCTTGAGTTATAAATGTTGACCCTCTCGTAGGGTGCAAGTCAGCTATGCTCTATGCCAAAAAGCCGCGTGAAGTCGTTGGCAAACTTACCATCGGGATCGTGTTCTTCTACAAGTTCTAGGAACCTGGTAAAGTTCTCCCCATGCAGCTTCTCCATGTCTGCCTTGTTGAAGCTCTCGCAGAACTTCCCCAGGTGTGGACGAGCCCCGATCTCTTTAATTAGCTCTTGGGCCTCTGCGTAGTATTTTTCAAAGCCATGCGAATCGTTGCAGACGAGATCTATCCACGTGGAACGGCGTCCTCGTCCAGCACCTATCAGGGTACGATCATGTTCGGGCGTGAACCGTACCTCGAAGAGCGTGTAGGGCAACGCTGAGGGGTATGACCCTTCACGGTCCAACTCTTCATAGAGCTTTTTATAGAGGTTGATGAAGCGTTCGCATACCTCGAACGTGTCTTCGAAGGGGACCGTGAACTCCAACTCTTCATGCAGGTGATAAATCGTGCGATTGAAACCCTCGTTACTCTCTAGCAGGAGATTCGATCCTTTTCTGATGCCGCCGTAAGTCCGACCCGACTGCGGTAAGTACCCTAGGTAGGCGATGAGATTACCGATCCATGCAGCTAGCAGGGCATCTTTGGAGATCCCTATGAATTCCCGAAAACGTCCTTTGGAGAGCTCTATGAACTCCAGAACACGTCCAACAATCGTTCGATCCTTTTCCTTGCGGTTCCACGTGTTGACTTGGCATTCCTCTACAAAGGGAAAAAGATAGAGGCTGAAGTGGTGGTTGGCTCGCAAGAGTTGGTTGAGGTTTTCCTTAACATAGGATAGGGGTCGCATTTCGACCTTCTGTTCGACGTTGAAGCGAGGGACGCCCTGTACCACCACCTCCGTTATTATCCCCACGGCGCTAATCCCTCCTACTGCCGCCTTGAAAAGGTTATCTGATGGCTCGCATTCATGTACCTGCCCTTTGCCGTCTATCAGCTTAAGACGCACGACCGACTGACTGACAAAGCCCCACTTTTCTTCCTCCGTCCCGTATATTTTTCCCGTCCCGTGTACGTCGGTGGAAAGAATACCGGCGATGCTCTGAGCATCGTAGGATGGCAAGGCGCGAAAGGCGAGCCCCTCATCAGACAGCAGCTTCACGACATCCCGTACGCGTGTGCCACCTCTTACGGCTATCTGGTTCTTATCCGGGTATTTACATAGTAGGCCACTGTAATCATCCAGGGAGACTAGAGTCTCGTCTGATACCACCCCTTTATTGAAAGAGTGTCCTGAGCCGAACACCCTCACGCTCCTCGAGCTCTTCACTAGCTCGACGATTTCCTCCTCAGTGGTAGGCCGAACGAACCTTTCAGGTCTGTAGCGAAAGCGGCCGGCCCAGTTCTTGAAAACGCCGCCACAAACTCTCCCCTCGAGCCAGACGTAGTGTCCCAACGTCGCTGCGTTGAGGACGATGTTCAGCGTGGTGGCCAAC
>Ga0126314_10000678_pt1 | contig 16268 bp, 11 predicted proteins | sample Plot105B_FD_92535 | JGI IMG/M metagenome (GOLD analysis project Ga0126314, IMG submission 92535) | Serpentine soil microbial communities from UC McLaughlin Reserve, CA, USA - Plot105B | ecosystem: Environmental > Terrestrial > Soil > Grasslands | place: USA: UC McLaughlin Reserve, Lake County...
CCCGGTGAGATGGCGCGGCTGACGGGCAAGTCGACCCGGGAGGTCCAATCCCAGCGACTGGAGGTCGTGGGTCGACTCGCCGAAGGCCTGGGCGTGACGGTGGTGCTCAAGGGCGACCGGACACTGACGGCGCACGCGGATGGACGCGTCTTCATCAACACCACGGGCAACCCGGGCATGGCCACGGGAGGCTCCGGGGACGTGCTGTCCGGCGTGTGCGGCGCCCTGCTGGCGCAGTCCCTCCCCGTGCCGGACGCCATCTGGACGGCGGTGTATGCCCATGGCCTCGCGGGGGACCTGGCCGCGGCCCGGCGTGGACAGCTGGGCCTGGTGGCGGGGGACCTGATTGAACAGGGCCTCTGCGAACTGTGGGTGAGGTGGGGTCGATGAGTGACGGGGAGTTGGTGACGCGGACGTTGACGCTGGCTTCACCCGAGGAGACGCATCGGCTTGGCGTGAGGCTGGGCGAACTCCTGGAGCCGGGCGACTTCGTGGGCCTGATTGGCGAGCTGGGCGCGGGCAAGACGCACCTGGTGCGCGGAGTCGCGGAGGGCGCGCACGTGCCTCGCTCCGAGGTCTCCAGCCCCACGTTCGCGATTGTGTATCCGTACTCGGGAAGGATTCCGCTCTACCACGCGGACCTGTACCGCCTGACGGGCTACGACGACCTCTACGCCACGGGGTTCATGGACCTGGTGGGCGGAGAGGGCGCCGTGCTGGTGGAGTGGTTGGACCGCGTGCCCGAGGCCGCGCCCACCGAGCACCTGCGCGTCACCCTGGCCCACGCGGGTGGGGATGCACGCTCGCTCAAGGCCGAGGCCTTTGGCGCCCGCTCCGTGGCGCTGCTGACTGCATGGCTGCCTTGATGCCCCCGCACGGTGGAGGAGTGGCGCATGGGACACGGCAGCGACTTCTTCCTGCGCCCGAGCACATCCAGCCCTTCGGCTTCTGGTTGTTCGAGCGCGTCGTGGCCCTGCGCGAGAGGCTGGTGCCCGCGCTGCGCGAGCTCCAGCCGCCCGTGGTGCCCTGACGCTCAGGCCGCGTGACGCGTGGGGCCCGGCGTGGGGGGCTGAACGTCCCCCGCCAGCTCCGGCACCCGCCAGCGATGGAAGACGAGCCCGGCGTCCACGCCGATGACGTCCTCCTCGTTGACCGGCGTCCAGTACGGCCCGCCACACAGCGACTCACTGGAGACGATGAGCTGCTCCAGCCGCGTGCCCACCTCGGGCAGCGCGCCCGTCGAGCAGCCCGAGCCACCGGTGTTGATGAAGAGGGTGCGGTTGCGACGCGACGCCACCATCACCTCGCCATCCGTGACGAGGAAGTTCATCGCCGAGCGGGGCTGCGGCTGCGGCTCGTCGGTGATGGCGGACACCAGGCTCATGGTCTCCGCGAGCGCTCGGGCGACGCCCTCCACGGGGACCGCATGCGCGATGGGATACCGGGCGGCCAGCCGGGTCAGGAAGACGTAGAAGCAGCGCTCGCTGTCCGTGGTGCCCTGGATGCCCGCGCGCAGCGTGGGACAGATGAGCTCTTCAATCCTCGCGCTGTGCTTCGCGAACTCCCGCACCGTGCCGTTGTGAACAAAGGTCCACCGGCCATGCTGGAAGGGGTGGGAGTTGCGCAGCTCCACCGCGCCCACCGACGCGAGCCGGATGTGCGCCACCACCGTGTGTGAGGACACACGGCTGCTCACCCGCTCGAAGTCTGGGTCACTGTGCGCGGGGCCCACACCATGGGCCACCAGCGGGAGCGCCTCCGCGCCGTACGCGGCGATTCCCCACCCATCCTTGTGCTCGCGCGACTGGATGAGGAGCGAGTTCTTCTCCGTCACCAACGAAGGGTGGACGGCGGAAGGCACTGACGATCTGAATCCAAATAGTCGGCACATGGCTGCAATTGGTACTTATAACGGCCGGCCCCGACGGGAAGTTCTCCTGCCCTCCCGTGCGACGCCTGTGTCACCAGACGACGTCGCTTCACCCGCAGGAATTCAGCTCCTGCCTGACGACGACACGCCCGGCTTTGACGACCGTGCGCGCGTGCCCTACGCCTAAATGGTAGGGCAGATGGCGGAAAGACGCACAACTGAACAGCACCAGGTCGCCTGCATCTCCCACAGCCAGCCGACCGTGTTGTTGCAGTCCCAAGGACAACGCCGCGCCGCGCGTGGCCGCCCAGTAGGCCTCCGCCGCGCTCAAGCCGTTCTCCAGGCACGCGAGTCCCAGCGCCAAGGCCGTGTTTTCACTCATGGCCGAGCCTGGATTCACGTTGGTGCCCAAAGCGATGTTGAGGCCCGCGTCGCGCAGTCGACGTCCCGGCGCGTAGGGGCGCATGCGCAGGAAGAGCGTGGAGGTGGGCACGAGCACGGCGGTGACGTTGGCGTCGGCGAGGGCGCGCATGCCGGCGTCGGTGACTTGCTCCAGGTGGTCGGCGGTGGCTGCGCCCAGCTCGGCGGCGAGCTCGGAGGCGCCGCGGGCGGTGAGCTGGTCCGCGTGCAGGCGTGGCACGAGCCCCAGCGCGCGGCCGGTGGTGAGGATGCGGCGGGCCTCGTCGACGGTGAAGGCGCTGTCCTCGACGAAGACGTCGCAGAAGCGCGCCAGGCCCTCGCGGGCGACGGCGGGGAGAATCTCCTCGATGCAGAGGCGGACGTAGTCCTCGCGGCGCTCCTTGTACTCCTGGGGAAGGGCGTGCGCGCACAGCAGTGTGGGCACCAGCTCCACGGGTGTCAGCGCGCCCAGCCGGCGCACCGCGCGAAGCATCTTCAGCTCGTTCTCCAAGTCGAGCCCGTAGCCGCTCTTCACCTCGGCCACCGTCACGCCCTGCTCCAACAGGCGCTGGACGCGGGGCAGGGCCAGGCGCACCAGCTCGTCCTCGCTGGCGGCGCGAGTGGCGCGCACGGTGCTGACGATTCCGCCGCCCGCCTTGGCTATCTCCAGATAGGTGGCGCCCTGGTTGCGCAGGTCGAACTCCGCGGAGCGCTCGCCAGCGAACACCAGGTGCGTATGCGGGTCCACGAAGCCCGGGCCCACGAAGCCGCCCTCCGCATCAAGCACCTGTGTGTCGGGGCCCACGGCGCCCGAGGGCAGCTCCGACTCCGGGCCCACGTAGGCGATGCGTCCCTCGCGCACGCCCACGCACGCGCCGGGCTTCGGCGTGAGCGCATTTTCCGCGGGCTCGCGGTGGGTGCCTTCCAGGGTGAGGACCTCGGACGTGTTGCGGACCAGCAGCTCCAGCGCTTCCATTGCTTCAACGACCTCCGCGTACGCCGACGATGGGAACGTTCCAGCTCGCGCTCTTGCCAACCCGCGCCCGACCGAATCCGCCGGACAGCTCCAGCGATTCCAGCCAGCTCCAATTGAACCGGGCGGCCACGACGCCGCCGTAATACAGCGAGCCCTGGCTGGAGCCGTGGGACGCGAGCGTGTGCACCGCGACGAAGGGCACCAGCCCCACGGACACGCCCTGCTCGGGCGAGAAGCTGAAGGCGCACGTCGCCTCCGCGCCGGCCATGGTGCCCGGGCCGCCTCGACTGGAGGTGATGCCGAAGTCGGAGGCCCCGCGCAGCGCGAGCGAGGGCGCCACGCCGAGCTGCTCCGAGCCCAGGTAGTACGACGCGCCCGCGTACACGCCGTAACCGGGCAGGGGCAGGGGGAGGAACATCTCGCCCTGGATGCCGGTGTGCAGGTGCAGCCGCTCGGTGAGGGGCCACGTCATGGCGGCATCGAACGCGAGTCCCCACTGCTGCGTGGAGAAGCTCGAGTCGTCGCCTCGGAAGCGGTCCTCGGTGTTGATGGACACCTGCGTCCCTGCGATGGGCGCGCTGAGCCGGGGGCCGGAGCGGATGCCGGCCTGGAGGATGCGCTGCTCGGCGGACCCCGGGCCCAGGCGCATGACCATGGGGCCGATGGCCGTCGGGGCACACCCCGCGAGCGCCCCGAGAGCCAGGGCCAGGAACAGGACGACTCTCGAGTGCGCGCGGTTGGGCATGGCGACTCCGAAGGCTACACGGTGATGCCCGGAATCTTCACGCCTCGCTCCTTGGCCACTTCGATGGCCTCCGGGTAGCCCGCGTCCGCGTGGCGCAGCACGCCCATGCCAGGGTCGCTGGTGAGCACGCGCTCGATTCGGCGCGCGGCCTCCGCCGTGCCGTCCGCGACGATGACCTGGCCCGCGTGCAGCGAGTACCCCATGCCCACGCCGCCGCCGTGGTGGAAGGACACCCACGAAGCGCCGTTCACCGCGTTCACCAGCGCGTTGAGGATGGGCCAGTCCGCCACCGCGTCCGTGCCGTCCTTCATCGCCTCCGTCTCGCGGTTGGGCGACGCCACCGAGCCGCAGTCCAGGTGGTCTCTTCCGATGACGATGGGCGCCTTCACCTCGCCCTTGCGCACCAACTCGTTGAACGCGAGGCCCGCCTTCGCGCGCTCGCCGTAGCCCAGCCAGCAGATGCGCGCCGGCAGGCCCTGGAACGCCACGCGCTGCTCCGCCATGTTCAACCAGCGCTGGAGCGACGCCTTCTGCGGGAACAGCTCGCGCACCACCTGGTCCGTACGGCGGATGTCCTCCGGGTCTCCGGACAGCGCCACCCAGCGGAACGGGCCCATGCCCTCGCAGAACAGCGGGCGGATGTACGCGGGCACGAAGCCGGGGAACTCGAAGGCGTTCTCCATGCCACCGAGCTGGGCCTGGCCGCGCAGGTTGTTGCCGTAGTCGAACACGTGGCTGCCAGCGCGCTGGAAGTCGTTCATCGCCTCCACGTGCTGAATCATCGACTCGCGCGCGCGGCGCACGTAACCCTCGGGGTCCCTGGCGCGCAGCTCGGCGGCGGCCTCCAGCGACAGGTCCGTGGGGATGTAGCCGTTGAGCGGGTCATGCGCGCTCGTCTGGTCCGTGACGAAATCCGGCTTGATGCCTCGGCGGTACAGCTCGCGGAACACCGTCGCCGCGTTGCCGATGATGCCGATGGAGCGGCCCACGCGCTTCTGCTGCGCGTCCTTCGCCAGCGCCAGCGCCTCGTCCAGGTCCTTGGCCACCACGTCCAGGTAGCGCGTCTCCACGCGGCGCTGGGCGCGCCACGGGTCTATCTCCACGCCCAGGAACACGGCGTTGTTCATGGTGGCGGCCAGCGGCTGCGCGCCGCCCATGCCGCCCAGGCCTCCGGAGAGGATGAGCCGGCCGGCGAGGTCCTCGGTGCCGTAGTGGAAGCGGCCCGCGGCGGCGAACGTCTCGTAGGTGCCCTGGAGGATTCCCTGGGTGCCGATGTAGATCCACGAGCCGGCCGTCATCTGGCCGTACATCATCAGGCCCTTCTTCTCCAACTCGTTGAAGTGCTCCCAGTTGGCCCAGCGGCCCACGAGGTTGGAGTTGGCGATGAGCACGCGCGGCGCATCCGGGTGCGTGCGGAAGATGCCCACGGGCTTGCCGGACTGGACGAGCAGCGTCTCCTCGTCGGAGAGGTTCTGCAGGCTGGAGACGATGCGGTCGAAGGACGGCCAGTCGCGAGCGGCCTTGCCGGTGCCGCCGTAGACGACGAGGTCCTCGGGGCGCTCGGCGACATCCGGGTCGAGGTTGTTCATCAACATCCGGAGCGCGGCCTCCTGGACCCATCCCTTGCACGAGAGGGTGGAACCACGGGGGGCGCGGATGACGCGGGACATGAACAGGCTCCTGAGGTGTGGCTGACGGAAAGGCCCGGCACACTAGCCGAACCCGCGCGGCGCGGGGACAGCACCGTGAGGCCCCGTGCCGCACTGTCCGCTGGAGGCCCGAAAGGCCCGCCCCCAGGAGGAGACGGGCCCGGATTCATGACGCGCGAGGCCGAGCCCGCCTCAGGAGTGCAGCGAGCCGTCCTCGTCCGAGCCCTGCTCGGGTGAATTGAGCGGCGCCTGGGACGCGGGTGGGTGCCGCGCCCCCTCGCTGCGGTCCAGTCGCAGGTGGTTGAGGACCTCCTTCACGCCGAGCACGGCCTCGGAGACGTCCTCGATGGCGCGCTTCTCGTCGCGGCCTCGCACGCGGCCGAGCAGCGTCACCACGCCGTCCTCCACCTGGACGTCCACGTCGGAGGAGTCCATCCACGCGCGCATCAACTGGTCGCAGATGTCGGCGCGGATGCGGTCGTCGCCGCGTTGGTAGCCCCGAGGGCCCTTGCCACTGGGAGCTGATGCGGTGCGAGGACGGTAGCCGCCACCAAGGAAGCCTCCATGGCCCATGTCATGGTCGTCGGCGCGAGACATGCTCGTGGAGAAGCCCTGCTGGGGCGGGGCCATGTTCTCGATGCCCGGTCCATGGCCCGAAGGCTGGGTGCCTCCCAGTCGCACGTCCGCTTCCGCGGGCCGGTCGCGAGGCCGCAGCTCTCGCAGTTCATCCATCCAGGCCTCGGGCTCGTCCCACGAGTCCGAGCCGCGTGCGCCGTGGCGTGAGTGTCCTTGGCCCACGGCTCCTTGACGATGGGCGCCGGGGGGCACTCCACGAGCCCCCTGGCTGCCCCATTCCTCGGAGCGACCCGTTCGTCGAGTCCGCTCGTCGGCCCGGCCAATGAGAGGGTCTTCCTGGGTGCCCTCATCCAGGGAGCGGAAGGTGCCGCTGGGGCTGAAACCCGGCCGCCGGGCGATGCGCTCCGGGTCGAGGAGTCGGGCGCGGCGGTCCAGCTCGCGCTCGCGGTCATAATCCCGGCCGTACTCACGGGCCTTGTCCAGCTCCCGCGCGGCGTCACCGAAGTCCCGGTCGGTTTCGTAGTCGAGCGTGTCCCGGTCCCCCCTCATCGAGCGGTAGTCGCGGTCGCGGTCGAAGTCCCGCGAGGGGTGCTCGTAGTCGCGGCGCCCATCCCAGTCGGACCGGTGGGAGTCCCGGCCCGGCCTCGCATGGTGCTCGTGGTGTTCATGACGGGGTGGGCCTCGCGGCGCGTCCTGCCCCCTGCCCGAGGATGGCCTCCCCTGATGCTCTTCGTGGGGTGCCGCCCCACGACTGTGTCGCTCTCCGCCTCGCCTGCCGGAGTCCTCATGGCGCCTGCTCATGGCTTGCGTCTCCTTGCGTATCGGCTCGACCTTGGTCCCTGTCTCCAGAGGGTTTTGACCGTGCGCGGTGCTGGCAACGCGGCCTTGCCCCGTTGGCTGTCCGGGCGCGGGCCGGGCGGGAATGGCGTTTCCGGAAGTGCCAGCGTCGAGCAGACGTACCCGTGAAGCCCGGGAGCGGTAGACTCGGGCGCGCCACGGTCGGGCGGACGTCCGCATGGCATCCGGAGGGCGGGGCATGGCCGAAGTACAGCGGGACAAAGAGGAGACGCAGGGCGAATCGGCCTCGGCGCCGACGCCGCTGCTTCCTCCCGTCCAACCACCCGAGGAGTCAAAGCCTCCCCTGGTCGGCCTCCTATCGGAAGTCGCGGGCGGTATTCCCGCCGTCATCTCCACGATGAAGCACGCCTGGGGCGAGATGGGGGCCGTGCGTGGCACGCGCCTGCTGCTCAAGGTCAACCAGAAGGACGGCTTCGACTGTCCGGGGTGCGCGTGGCCGGACCCGGGACATCGCTCGGTGGCGGAGTTCTGTGAGAACGGCGCCAAGGCGGTGGCGGAGGAGGGGACGACGGAGCGCGTGACGCCCGACTTCTTCCGCCAGTGGAGCGTGGCGGAGCTGTGCGCCCAGTCTGATTTCTGGCTGGGCAAGCAGGGCCGCCTCACGCACCCCATGGTGTTGCGCGAGGGCGCCACGCACTACACGCCCATCTCGTGGGAGGACGCGTTCGCGCTCGTCGCCGAGGAGCTCAATGCGCTGGAGACGCCGGACGCCGCGTGCTTCTACACGTCCGGGCGCACCAGCAACGAAGCCGCGTTCCTGTACCAGTTGTTCGTGAGGCAGTTCGGCACCAACAACCTGCCGGACTGCTCGAACATGTGCCACGAGTCCAGCGGCACCGCGCTCGGCGAGACGCTCGGCATTGGCAAGGGCACCGTCACGCTGGAGGACTTCGACCAGGCGCAGGCCATCTTCGTCATCGGGCAGAACCCGGGCACCAACCACCCGCGCATGCTGACGACGCTCCAGGCCGCCGCGCGCCGGGGCTGTGAAATCGTCAGCATCAACCCGTTGCCGGAGACGGGCCTCAATCGCTTCAAGCATCCGCAGGAGGTCTTCCAGCTCATTGGCCCGGGCACCGCGCTCAACACCCAGTTCCTCCAGGTGCGCATCAACGGCGACGTGGCGCTGCTCCAGGGGCTGGGCAAGGCGCTGCTGGATTTGGAGGCCCAGAAGCCCGGCACGGTGGTGGCGCGCTCGTTCATCGAGGACAAGACGCTCGGGTTCGAGGCGTACGCGGCGCATCTGGCGGAAGTGATCTGGGACGACGTGGTGGAGCGCAGCGGTGTGCCTCGAGCCCAGATTCTGGCGGCGGCGGAACTGCTCGCCCGGTCCGAGCGCATCATCTTCTGTTGGGCCATGGGGCTCACCCAGCACCGCAACGCGGTCGCCAACATCCAGGAGATCGTCAACCTCACGCTGTTGCGAGGCAGCATCGGCAAGCCCGGCGCGGGCGTCTGTCCGGTGCGCGGCCACAGCAACGTGCAAGGGGACCGCACCATGGGCATCTGGGAGCGGCCGAAGGCCGAGTTCCTGGACGCGCTCGCCCGGGAGCTCGACTTCGAGCCCCCGCGTCACCATGGCCTGGACGTGGTGGACACCATCCACGGCATGCATGAGGGCCGCGTCCGGGTGTTCTTCGCGATGGGGGGCAACTTCCTGTCGGCCACGCCGGACACGGAGCTCACCGCGAAGGCCCTGCGGCGCACGCGGCTCACCGTGCATGTGTCCACCAAGCTCAACCGCGCGCACCTGGTGCATGGTCGCCGGGCCCTCATCCTTCCGTGCCTGGGCCGCACCGAGCGGGATGTGCAGGTGGGTGGGGCGCAGTTCGTCACGGTGGAGAACTCGATGGGCGTGGTGCACGCCTCGCGCGGCGCGATGGCTCCGGCGTCCGAGCACCTGCTCAGCGAGCCGGACATCGTCGCGCGGCTGGCCACGGCGGTGCTGGGCTCACGCTCGAAGGTGCCGTGGCGGTCGCTGGTGGAGGACTATGACCGCGTCCGGGACTTGATTGCCCGAGTCATCCCAGGCTTCGACGACTTCAATCGCCGCGTCCGCGAGCCCTCGGGGTTCTTCTTGCCGAACGGGCCTCGCGAGGGCCGCTTCACGACGGCGAGCGGCAAGGCGCACTTCACGGTGCACGCGATTCCCCGCGAGGAGCTGGAGCCGGGGCAGTTGCTGATGATGACGCTGCGGACGCATGACCAGTTCAACACCACGGTGTATGGCTTGGATGACCGCTACCGGGGCATTCGCGGTGGGCGGCGCGTCGTGCTGATGCATCCGAAGGACATCCAGGAGCGCGGGCTCGCCGAGGGACAGGTGGTGGACCTGACGAGCCACTTCCAGGGCGAGAAGCGCGTGGCCCGAAAGTTTGTCGTGGTGCCGTACAACATTCCGCGCCGGTGCGCGGCGACGTACTTCCCCGAGACGAATGTGCTGGTGCCGGTGGACAGCTACGCCGAGAAGAGTCGCACCCCTGCTTCGAAGTCCGTGGTCATCACCGTGGCGCCGTCGGTGGACGCGATGGTGAAGGCAGAGGGCTCGACTTCATGAGGACCGTGAGCGCGCATGCAGCCGTCCGGTGAGGCCGCGTGGCCGGAGTCGCTCCGGCCGCTCTACGAGGGAGTCTCGGGCACGCCCGACGCGGAGGCGGTGACTGCGTCCGCGCAATGGACGGAGTCCTTCGCGCAGTGGGTGCGGGGGGCTTCGCTGGAGGAGCGCAATCAGGCGCAACTGGCGGCGTGGGAGCGCGTGGCCACGGGAGAGCGGGGCCTCGCGGAGCTGTTGTTCCTGGTGGGCTCGTGCAGCGAGCTGCTGTGGCCGTACGCAGCGCCGCCGCCCGGGCTGCTGGAGCGCTTGCTGACGCGGCGGAAGCAGATGCTGGAGGTGCTTCGCGCGGCGGGGGACGCGGAGGTCGCCGCGCGGGTTCGGCGGGAGACCGAGGCCTCCGTGTCGACGGTGCTGACGCGCTACCTCAAGCGGCATCCGGACTCGCTGGCGACGCTCGTGGGGGACGTGTCGTGTTCGTTCGACGGGCGCGCGCTGCGCTTCCAGGACACGGTGGAGGTGGACCTCAAGCGGGTGATGGCCACTGGCGCGAAGGCCATTGGGATGCTGGAGCAGTTGCGCGCGCTTTTGCCGGCGACCGCCGAGGCGGGCAGGGACAGGCTCGCGGACTTCATCCGGACGCGCGCCTCGCGGATTCCGTGGCAGGAGGCCTCCGAGGTTCTGGCCGAGCGGCTGTTCGCCCTGGCGACGTCACCGGAGGGCCGCGGTGCGATGCGCGGCTTCCTGGCGTGTTATCCGAATGGCCGCAAGGAGCCGGAGTGGTGTGCTCGCGCGGGCTTGCTGCTGGCGCGGACACTGGAGGTGGGCGGGCCTACGTCCGTGGTGGAGAACCTGTGCGAGCTGCTCGCGCGGTTCGATGCGCCGCCGGTGGATGGGCTGCGCGGGGCGATGGGCGCGCTGGTGGGGAGCGACTTCGAGGTGGCGGCGAGCCTGGAGCCCGTGCGCTTCGTGCTCGACCACTGTCAGGCCACGCTGCGCAAGGGTGAGCCCGGGCTCGTGCTGGCGTTGGTGTGGCTGGAGGAAAGGCTGTTCCGCGCTTCGGTGCGCAAGGGCCTGGCGGACGCGTTCGAGCGGCGCAAGCGGACTCGGGCGAAGCTGGAACCGCTGGCTCCGGGGTTCGTGCAGCTGTGCTGGTTGGCGGAGGAGTGCGCGGACCTGTGGCCTCGGCTGGTGGCGGTGGATTCGCGACCGGGAATGGATGAGCTGGCGGCGTGGCGCGAGGACGTGGCGGAGCGGGTGGGGCGCAAGCCGATGCTTCGCAAGGCGGCCATCGAGTTCTTCCTGTGGTGCGCGCCGGATGCGGCGTCATCCGAGGCGGAGCTGACGGTGCTGTCGCTTCTGCGCACGGAGACGGACCGACGGCAGGTGCGAAAGCTGAAGGACCACCCGTCGTCGCGAGTGCGGCTGCGGGTGCGCACGTTGCAGCGGTGGCTCCAGGGGACGGGGAAGGAAGGGCCGGCCGTGAAGCCCACGGGGGCCGTGGCTCCGGCTTCGCTGACGGAGGCGCTGCGGCATCTGCATGTGACTCGCGCGGTGCCGCTGGCCGGGCGGACGTGGCTGAGAGATCGCGACCTGGAGGAGTTGTTGGTGGGCGCGGTGACTCGGGTGGAGACGGACTTCGCCACGCGTTACCCGGAGCGGTTCCGCGAGGACACAGGGGAGTTGGTTGCCGCGCTGCTGGATGGGTTGAACGGGGAGCTGGGCCGCGTGAAGGCGGACCTGTTGACCTTGCTGGCTCAGGGACAGCCTCTGCCACTGGACTTCGAGCTGACGGTTCGCCGTGTCGCGGACAGCGTGCCTGAGGAACTGCTTCCTCCGGCAGAGGGGCAGGTTGATGCGCCTGTTGCCGTCGTCGAGGGTTCAGAAGCCGTCACGGCTGGCGAGGTTGCTTCCGAGGACGGCACTCTTGCGGTCGACGCGTCCGATGGCGGAATGCACGTTCGGGACATCGAGGGGGCAGAACCACTTGCGGACGCGCTCGCTGATGGTGCTCCTCTCGACGGTGAACCGGGGGAAGTGAGCGCACCGGACCTCCAAGAAACGGAGTCACTTTCGGATGCCCTCGCAGATGTGGCTCCTGCCGATGGTGAACCCGATGAAGTGCTCGCACCGGGCCTCCCGGAAGCGGAGTCACTCGCTGATGTTGTTGCCGCCGATGCAGCGGCTCCCGGTACCTCACCGCTGACCGTACTGTCTGAGGAGCTCCTGGCGGACGCGCTGGATGCTGGGGCTTCTTTCGAGGACGCGGTGCCGGGTTCTTGTGCGGTCGAGGGCCAGGACACAGCGCTTGAGACGGAGACACCCGCGGGTGTTGAGTCGCGCGAAGTCGAAGATGCGGATGCAGTGCCAGCGGAGGTGTCTCTCGCCGAAACCGAAGAGGCACAGGCTTCAGCGGTGACCTCGGTCGAGAGTCCACCCGACGGCACGGAAGCACTGCCCCCGTTGCTCGCTCCAGTGACAACCTCCGCCGCTGAGGTGCGGCTCGTCGAGGTAACGCCGACGGAGGCTCCAGCGCGTCCACGCGCGTCGAAGCGAAAGCGGGGCGCGAAGGGCGCGGCCGCTCGTGCCACCACCGGACCCGAGGTGGCCTTCATCCTCGATGCGAATGTCGACGGTTTCGTGCGCACGGAGCGCGCGGTGCTCGTGCAGGTGGTGAAGCTGGAGCAGCGCGGTGAGGGGCAATGGCTCCCTCACTTCAAGCTCGGACGTGAGCAGCTCGACGGGATGCTCTCGCGGACCGACGCCGCCTTCTGCCTCTTTCTCGTGCCGCCCATCCCTCGCGCCGAGTGCTGGCTGCTTCCCGCCCGCCTCGTGCGTGAGTTGATGGAAGACCAGCGCTCGCTGTCCGAGGTGTCACGGGAGACGGTGGCTCGCGCCGCGCGCTCCCTGGCCCACTGGTGGATGGGCGACTTCGTGAGCCTCTGGACAGGCGACGCTCGGCCCGCGTTGCTGGAGCACGTGTCCGGTCACGCCAGGAACGGACCGGACTTCATCGTCCGCTGGTCGGTGCGGACAGGCATCCGCACCGAGAAGTCCTAGCGGACAGCTCAGACCGCCAGCTCCAGCTCCACCTTCTCCAGATACCGGGGCACGTAGGCGTTCCAGCTCTTCGCCTGCACACGCCGCCGGAGCGCCTCCAGTGCCTCCGGCTCACCATGGACCAGCAGCGTCTGGCGCGGCGGAGAATCGAAGCCCTCCATCCAGCGCATCGTCTCCGTCCAGTCCGCATGCGCGGAGAAGCCGCTCACCGTGTGGATCTCCGCCGCCACCGGTACGCGCTGCCCGTGGATGAGGGTCTCCTTCTCGCCATCCAACAGCCGCCGACCTCGCGAGCCCACGGACTGGTAGCCCACGAAGAGCACCGTGTTGCGCGGGTCCGGCAGCCGGTGCTTCAGGTGATGCAGCACCCGTCCACCCGTGGCCATTCCGGACGCGGAGATGATGACCGCGGGGCCCTGGTGTTGGTTCAGCTGCTTGCTCTCCTTCGCGGACGTGACGAAGCGCGTCCTCCGCGTCGCCAGCGGAGAGGCCCCACGCTCCACGATGGCCTTCATCACCAGGTCGTGTTCCTCGGGGTGCATCAGGTACAGCGGCGTCGCGTCACACGCCATGGGCGAGTCGACGAACACATCCACCTCCGGGATGCGCTTCGCCTCTTCCAGGTTCCGCAGGTGGAAGAGGATCTCCTGCGTGCGCCCCACCGCGAACGCGGGAATCACCACCACGCCTCCTCGTTCGAAGGCGCCCGTCACCGCCTCGCACAACGCATCCACGGGCTTCGTGTCGCGGTGCTGCCTGTCGCCATAGGTGCTCTCGACGACCAGCGTCGTGGCCGAGTCCACGCTCTGTGGGTCTCTCAGGATGGGCGCGTTGTAGCGCCCCAGGTCCCCACTGAAGACCACGCGCTGACGCGTGCTCTTCAGGTCGAACACGCACACCGCCGAGCCCAGGATGTGGCCCGCCCGGTAGAAGGTGAGGGTGATGCCCGGGAGGATCTCCTTCGGCCGCTCGTAGCCGAACGTCTCCATCAACTCCACCGCGCGCTCGGCGTCCGGCACCGTGTAGAGGGGCAGTGCGGGGTGGTGCTTGGAGTAGCCCTCCTTGTTCGCGTAGCGGGCCTCCTCCTCGTGCAGGTGCGCGGAGTCCGGCAGCAACAACGCCGTCAAATCGCGCGTGCCCGGCGTGGTGTAGATGGGCCCTTTGTAGCCCTCGCGAATCACCCGGGGGAGACCGCCGGTGTGGTCGATGTGGGCGTGCGTGAGGACGATGGCGTCGATGTCCCGAGCAGGCAGGGGCAGCGGCTCCCAGTTCCGTTGCCGCAGCTCCTTCTGGCCCTGGAAGAGCCCACAGTCCACGAGGACCTGCTTGCCGTCATGCTCCAGGAGGAACTTCGAGCCCGTCACCGTTCCAGCGGCACCGAGAAAATGGAGGGAAGCCATGGGCCCCATCCTACCGTGCTAGCGTGGGGCGCCCATGAGCATCTCCGAGCGGCCCCCCGGGGCGGACCGCACCCCCTCCAAGGGCGAGGACGCCCAGCAGACTCGGCCCACCGGCTCCGGTCGCCCTGGCTTCACCGGCGCGGTCCGTCGCTTCCGCTTCACCGTCCTGGAGGGCCCGCAGCCCGGGCAGACCAAGGACTCCAACGCCGATACCTTCTCCATCGGCTCGCACGCCCTCAATGACTTCGTCATCGAGGACCCCACCGTCTCGCGCTTCCACTGCGAGGTGCGGGTCGACCGCGAGGGCGCGCGCGTGAGGGACCTGGACAGTCTCAACGGCACGGTGCTCGACGGGGTCCACATCCGCGAGGCGTACCTGCGCGGTGGCAGCGTGCTGCGGCTGGGCCGCGTCAGCGTGCGCTTCGACTTCAGCCCCGAGAGCAATCGCCTTCAAATCTCCGAGCGCACCTTCTTCGGTGAACTGGTCGGCACCTCCGTCGTCTGCCGCGCGAGCTTCGCGCTGATGGAGCGCGCGTCCGCCAGTGACGCGACGGTGTTGCTCGAAGGCGAGACGGGGACGGGGAAGAGTCGCGCGGCCCTGGCCATCCATCGCGCGGGCGCTCGCGCGTCCGGTCCCTTCCTCACCGTCGACTGCGGCGCCATTCCCGGCAACCTGCTGGAGAGCGAGCTGTTCGGCCACGAGAAGGGCTCGTTCACCGGCGCGCTCCAGCGGCGCGTCGGGGCCTTCGAGGAGGCCGATGGTGGCACCATCTTCCTCGACGAAATTGGAGAGCTGCCGCCCGAGCTCCAGCCGAAGCTCTTGCGCGTGCTGGAGCAGCGCGAGATTCGCCGCCTGGGCTCGAACACGTATCAGCCCGTCAACGTGCGGGTCATCGCGGCGACCCACAGGGACTTGCGCGCGGAGGTGAATGCGGGCCGCTTCCGGCCGGACCTGTTCTTCCGGCTCGCGGTGGTGCGCATCCTCATTCCCTCCCTGCGTGAGCGTCCCGAGGACATCCCCCTCATCGCCCAGCGCATCCTGGCCGCGTTCGGCGCCGAGCCAGACCATGTCGCGGCCCTGAGCACGCCGGAGTTCATCGACCAGCTCCAGCACGCCGCCTGGCCCGGCAACGTGCGCGAGCTGCGAAACCACCTGGAGCGCTGCCTCGTGTTCCAGGACGCCATGCCGCCCACGACGGAGCAGGTGGGCACGCAGAGCGTCCTCGGCAGCCTGGTGGACCCCAAGCAGCCCTACGCGGAGGCGCGTCGCAGGGCCCTGGAGATTTTCGAGCGCGAGTACCTGGACGCGCTGATGCAACTCCACGGCGGCAAGGTGTCGCAGGCCGCGACCGCCGCCGACATGGACCGCGTGTACCTGTACCGCCTGCTGAGACGACGCGGCCTGCGGACCTGAGCCACCTCAGTCGGTGGCTCGCTCCGTCACCACGCCGGGCATGCCCCCCGTGGCCCAACCTTCGAGCCGGGACAGGAGGCCGCCCACCAGGCGTCGTCCTCCCCGCGCGTCCGTGGAGAGCTCGCCAGGCGCCGCATGGAGATAGAGCCGCGCTTCGAGCGCGTCGCCCGCGAACCCCATCGCTCCGCTGAGGAGCTGGTGGGCCAGCTTCCGAAACACCTCGCGCTCGACGTCCCGCGCCGAGGCCTCCGACGGAAGCTCCCGCCACGCGAGGAGGGCATTGCCGCCTTCCATCGCCAACGTCCAGCCCGAGGACTCCAGCAACGCGCGGCTCCACTCCAGGGCCTCGTCCCTGGCGTCCATCGCCTCGTCCGAAGGGTCCTCGTGCGACGCGGGGAAGCGCAGGTCCAGGTAGAGCGCCGCGGCCCACGTCGCCTCGTCAACGGGTGTGAGCGCCGAGCGCAGCGCCGAGAGGAACGTCGCCACATCCGGCCAGCGCTCCTCGGGCCGCTTCGCCAGACACCGTCGGACCAGGGCCTCCAGTCCTTGCGGAACGCGCACGCTCTCACTCAATCGAGGCGGAGGCGCGTGCAGGTGCTGCTCCTCGATTTCGACCGCGCTCTCGCCGGTGAAAGGGAGCTTGCCGGTGAGCAACTGGTAGAGGAGGACTCCCAGCGCATACAGGTCCGCGCGCGCGTCCACGGCCTGTCCCAGAATCTGCTCCGGCGCCATGGCCACGGGAGTGCCCAGCACCGCGCCCGCGCTCGTCA
>Ga0126314_10000679_pt1 | contig 16253 bp, 11 predicted proteins | sample Plot105B_FD_92535 | JGI IMG/M metagenome (GOLD analysis project Ga0126314, IMG submission 92535) | Serpentine soil microbial communities from UC McLaughlin Reserve, CA, USA - Plot105B | ecosystem: Environmental > Terrestrial > Soil > Grasslands | place: USA: UC McLaughlin Reserve, Lake County...
AAGGCGGCGATCTTCGGCGCGCGCGAGGCCTTCAAGCTCAGCGGCCGCCAGGTGCCCATCCAGACCAGCGTCTCGCTGCTCCCCAACGGCGGCAAGATGCTCCTCGGCACGGACATCCAGGCCGTGCTCACCACACTCGTCGCGCTCGACGTGGACGTGATCGGGCTCAACTGCTCCACCGGCCCCGAGGACATGCGCGACGCGATCCGCTACCTGGGCGAGAACAGCCCGCTGCCGGTGCACTGCATCCCGAACGCCGGCCTCCCGCTCCAGGGTCCGGACGGCGAGACCATCTTTCCGGAGCAGCCCGACCCGCTCGCCAACGTGCTCCAGGAGTTCGTGGAGCGCTACGACGTATCCATAGTCGGCGGCTGCTGCGGCACGACGCCGGATCACATCAGGGCAATCGTGGACCGCGTTGGCGGCCGCGGCGTGGCCAAGCGGCCCATGGCGCGCGAGACGCTCGTCTCCTCGATGATGACGGCCACGCCGCTGGCGCAGGAGCCGCGCCCGACGCTCGTGGGCGAGCGCGTGAACTCGCAGGGCTCGCGTAAGGCCAAGGAGCTGCTGCTCGCGGACGACTACGACGGCATCCTCCAGATAGCAGAGGACCAGGTGACGGGCGGCGCCCACGTGCTCGACATCTGCGTGGCGCTGACCGAGCGCCAGGACGAGGCCGAGCAGATGAGCGAGGTGGTCAAGCGCGTTTCGCTCACCCAGCCGGCGCCGATCCAGATCGACTCGACCGAGCCGGACGTCATCCAGGCCGCGCTCGAGCGCATCCCGGGCCGCGCCATCGTCAACTCGATCAACCTCGAGGCGGGGCGCGACAAGCTCGACGTTGTGGTGCCGCTCGCGAAGGCGCATGGCGCGGCGCTGATCGCCCTGACGATCGACGAGGTCGGCATGGCCAAGACGCCCGAGCGCAAGCTCGAGGTGGCCAAGCGGATCGTCGAGCTGGCCTGCGCCGAGCACGGTCTCGACCGCGAGGCCCTCATCTTCGACGCGCTCACCTTCACACTCACCACGGGCGACGAGGAGTGGAGGCCGTCGGCGGTGGCGACGATCGAGGGCATTCGCCTGATCAAGCAGGAGCTGCCCGGCGTGAAGACGTCGCTCGGTGTCTCGAACGTGTCCTTCGGCGTCTCGCCGCGCGCTCGCGCGGTGCTGAACTCGGTCTTTCTCCACCACTGCGTGGAAGCCGGGCTCGACCTGGCGATGGTCAACCCCAACCACATCACGCCCTACTCCGAGATCTCAGACGAGGACCGCGGATACGCCGACGACCTGGTGTACAACCGCCGCGAGGACGCACTCGAGCGCTTCATCGCCCACTTCGAGCAGCAGGGCGAGGCGGAGGAGGAATCCGGAGGCGCGGACCCGACCGAGGGCATGGAGCCCGAGGAGGCCCTGCACTTCCACATCCTGCGCCGCAAGAAGGAGGGCGTCGAGGATTGGATCGACCGCTCGGTCGAGAAGATCGGCGCCGTCCCGACGCTGAACACGGTGCTGCTGCCCGCCATGAAGGAGGTGGGCGACAAGTTCGGAGCCGGGGAGCTGATCCTGCCGTTCGTGCTTCAGTCCGCCGAGGTGATGAAGCGGGCCGTGGCGCAGCTCGAGAACTACCTCGACCGAATCGAGGGCCACACGAAGGGCAAGGTCGTGATCGCCACCGTCTTCGGCGATGTGCACGACATCGGCAAGTCGCTCGTCAACACGATCCTCACCAACAACGGCTACACCGTCATCGACCTCGGCAAGCAGGTTCCGGTCGACACGATCATCAACGCCGCGATCGAGCACGAGGTGGACGCCATCGGGCTCTCGGCGCTGCTCGTCTCCACCTCGAAGCAGATGCCTACCGCGGTGCAGGAGCTGCACCAGCGCGGGCTCGAGTTCCCGGTGCTGATCGGCGGCGCGGCGATCAACCGCGACTTCGGCAGGCGCATCCTCTACCCGAAGGGCAAGGAGTCGGACGAGGTCTATGAGCCGGGCGTCTTCTACTGCAAGGACGCGTTCGCCGGGCTCGCCACGATCGACCAGCTGGTGGACGAGGAGGCGCGCGAGCCGCTGATCGAGAAGTTCCGCGACGAGGCGCGCAAGCTGCGCGAGCAGCCCGAGGTGAAGGACGACTCTCCACCGGTCACGGACGACTCCGTGCGCTCGTCAGTGCGCACCGACACGCCGATCCCCAAGCCACCGTTCTGGGGCGTGCGTGAGCTTGACCCCGACCTCCAGGACGTCTACCCATACCTCGACCGCCACGTGCTCTTCAAGCTTCACTGGGGTGGCCGCGGCGTGAAGGGCGACGAGTGGGAGCGCCTGGTCTCCGAGGACTTCCAGCCGCGGCTCGAGCGTATGTGGCGCGAGCAGGACTATCTACACCCGAAGGCGCGCGTGGGCTACTTCCCCTGCAATGCCGACGGCAACGAGCTGATCGTGTACGACGCGGACAACCCGGATGTGGAGCTCGAGCGGCTCAGCTTCCCTCGCCAGCCGAAGCACGACCGGATCTGCCTGTCCGACTTCTTTCGGCCTGTCGACTCACGCGAGCGCGACGTCGTGGCGCTCCAGGGCGTGACGGTTGGACCGGAGGTCACCGAGCTGATCGAGAAGCTCGAGCGCGACGGCGAGTTCGCCGAGCAGCTGTTCACGCACGGTCTGGGCGTCCAGGCCGCCGAGGGCCTGGCCGAGTGGCTGCACTCGGAGGTGCGCAGCGGGCTCGGCATCGAGCTCGACCAGGGCCGCCGTTACTCCTGGGGCTACCCCGCCTGCCCGGACCAGTCAGAGCACGAGAAGGTCTGGCGCCTGCTCGGCCTCGAGAGCATCGGCATGACGCTCTCGGACGGCTACGCGGTGACGCCCGAGCAGTCCACCGTGGCGATCGTCGCCCATCACCCGCAGGCGGTCTACTTCGGAATGAAGTCGGGCTTCGTGCCGAAGGAGAAGGCGCCGGACGAGCTGATCGCCGGTACGGAGCGCGGCGGCTCGCTGCCGCAGTCGGCCGACGAGATCCCCGCTTAGGGCCGCTCGGGCGCGGCCCGGTCCCGCCGGCGTCCGGGGGTGTGGCCCTAGTTAGTGCCCCTATGCGCCACTAGATAGGACCACACCCTCGGGTGTCGCCCTCAGTGCTTGCCGCTTTGCCGGTCGCGGGCGGCAATTTCCTCCATCCGCTCCAGCCGGTCGACGCCGAGCGCCGAGCGCGAGGCGGGGGCCACTCGGGCCAGGGAGTAGCGGCGGCGTACCGGGCCGTGCCCCTGAGCTGGCCGGTCGGCGTCTGGCACCAGTGTGTAACGGCGCGGCTCCATGGTCCCAATATCGCCGCAAGCAGCGTTTTCTCCTACCGCCCGGTGTCGAAAGATCAGGCCGGGTTTTTCGCCTCGGTGTCCACAGCACTCAGAACCGCGTCGAGCACGCGATCGGGGCCGAAGCGCACGACATCGTCGGCAACCAGGCGCGTCTGACGCTCGGCGTCCGCGACCGCCGCGCGGGCAGCCTCCTCGCCGAGATCCGATGTGTTCAGTGCAATGGCGGCGACGGATGCGGGACGGACCCGAGAGGCCACAGCCTCGTAGGCGGAAATCAGCTCGCCGAGCGGCGGGATCGGCAGGTCCGGGTAGTTGCGGTTGTGCGTCGCGTTCGGCTTGTGGACCAGGACCAGGAGGTCCGGGGCGGAGCCGTGCAGCAGACCGAGCGTCACGCCCGAATAGGCGGGATGGAAGAGCGCGCCCTGGCCCTCCACGAACAGCAGCTCGCCGCGCTCGGCGCCCTCGAGCACGAGGCGCTCGCCGGCGCCGGCCACGTAGTCGGAGATCACGTGGTCCACCGCGATTCCCCAGCCGGCAATGGCCACGCCGGTCTGGCCGGTGGGCACGTAGACGGAGGACAGGCCGCGCTCCCGCGCTGCCCTGTCGAGCTCGAGGGTGACCACCTTCTTGCCGATCACCGTGTCGGAGCCGACGCTGTGAACCACCCGCACGGAGTCGGGGCGGCTGTACGGCCCTCGAGGCACCGTGAGGTCCGGCGGTGCGGCCCGCAGGTCGCGCAGCTCGACACCGTGGAGTCCGGCAGCCTCCCGCAGCTCGGGATCCTCATTCAGTTGGGTGTGCAGACCAGCTTCGAGAGAAAGCCCAGCCTTTACCGCTGCCGTCAGTGCCGGCCGCCAGGCCGGGTCGAGCTTGCCCCCTGGGGGCGCCACGCCGATCAGCAGGCGCTCGGCACCGCGCTCGATCGCCTCGTCGAGGCTGGCGACGATTGGCACCGGCCTGACGCAGAACGGCTCCACCTCGCTCGCGGTCCGGCCGGCCTCGGTCGAGTCGATCACGGCCACCACGTCGCGCGTGCCGTACCGGATCACTCCGTGCGCGGTCTTGCCCGTGTGCTTCGCGAACAGGCCCTCGGCGAAGATGGCGAGGCGTTCACTCACGTCGGCACCACCCCGAGGCCCGGCTCCATGCTGGGGAGCACTCGCCCGTCCTCGAAGCGCAGGCCGGTGAACGGCTCGTCGGCGAGCAGGAGGTGGCCGTCGAGGTCGACCCAGTCCGCCAGCGAAGCGATCGCGGCGGCGGGCGCCACCCCGAGCTGGGACTCCACCATGCAGCCGAGCATCACTCTCAGTCCGAGGGCGCGGGCGGCGTGGATCATCCGCACAGCCTCGCGTACGCCTCCCGACTTCGCGAGCTTCACGTTGATCCCGTCCGCGTAGCCGGCGGCCGGCGCCACGTCGCGCAGGTCGTGGCAGCCCTCGTCGACGATCACCGGCAGGCGCGGGCTCAGCTCCCGCAGCGCGAGGAACGAGTCGAGGTCGCCGGCCGGGAAGGGCTGCTCCACGAACTCCACCCCGAGACGGATCAGCTCGGGCGTCAGCTCGCGCGCGGACTCGAGCGTCCAGCCCTCATTGGCGTCCACCCGCAGCGGCGCGTCGGACTCCTCCCGAACGGCCTCCACGCGCGCCAGATCCTCGGCTCCACCGACCTTGATCTTCAGAGCGCGGAACTCCCGCGCGCGGCGCGCGCGACCGCGCGTGCCGTCGAGCGAGTCGATCCCGATCGTGTACGAGGTTGGCGGTGCCTCGGGGGAGAGTCCCAGCAGGCGCCAGAGCGGCACTCCGAGCCGCCGCCCGATCCAGTCGTGGAGGGCGGCGTCGAGCGCGGCCTTGCCGGCGGCCTCGCCGTCCACGTCCTCGAGCCGCTCCTCGATCGCCTCGAGCGCGAACGGGTCGTCGCCGACGAGCGGCGGCGCGGCCACGGTGAGGAACTCGCTCGCCGATTCGATCGACTCGCCGCGGTAGTAGACCGGCGCGGCCTCGCCGCGGCCGACGACGCCATCATGCTCCAGCTCGAGCTGGACGAGCGATTGCGTCGTGCGCGAGCCGCGCGCGATGCCGAACTCCTCGGCCAGCGCCAGCGATCTCGTTGCGGTCCGGAGCTCCACGAGCCGGACAGCATGACGCCTACGGTCAGGCGGTTGTTACGAGACCCTGGCGGTGCGCAACCGCGGCGGCCTCAGTGCGTGAGCGCACGTCCAGCTTGGCGAGGATGCGCGACACGTGCACGCTGGCGGTCTTCTCGGCCATGTGCAGCCGCTCGCCGATCTCCCGGTTGGTGGCGCCGGCGGCCACCAGCGCCAGCACGTCGCGCTCACGGGCTGTGAGCCCAAACGGATCTTCCGACTCCTCCGCGGGCGCTGCGGCGGGCGGCGCTTCCCCGCCGAGCTGCAGGCGCGCCCGCGCGACGAGCGACTCGATCTCGTCCACGAGCCAGGCGCTGCCCAGATTGCGGGCGGATTCGAGCGCGGTCGTGGCGGCGCGCGCGGCGCTCTCGCGGTCGCCCGCTGCCATCAACGCCTCGGCCTCGCGCCAACGGGTGTAGCTCGACTGGTACGGGCGGCGGAGCTGCTCCCAGCGCTCGGCCGCCGCGGCCCAGAGTGCGGCCGAGTCGCCGCCGGTCGCGCGCGCGTACTCCGCCTCCCCGGTGGCGAGCTGCGGTGCCTCCACGGCCCATCCACACTCCGCGGCAAGTCGCGCGCGATCGAGCAGGGCGTCGGCGCGCGACTGGACGACGGCGGAGGCCTCCTCGTCGCGCCGGTCGCGTGCGAGCTGGCCGGCGTCGCCCTCCACGCGGAGGCCCGCCGTGGCGAGTGCGGCGATCCGCACCACGTCCTCCGAGCAGTACTCGATCCGATCGAGCGCCTCGTCCACTGCCGCTCGCGCGGAGTGGATGTCGCCCGCCCTGCGCGCCAGCTCAGCGGTGAGTGCGCCGTAGGGGCCGATGAACTGTGGCTCGGTCGAGCCCGCCGTGGCCTCGCGAAGCGCGGCGATCGCCTCGCCGGCCAAGCCGACGTTGCCGCGCGCGAGCGCGAGCTGGGCCCGGCACAGCTGCCAGTAGACGAAGGTGCCGCCGGTGTGCCTGCGGCTCTGCCCGGGAATCGCCGCCTCCGCCTCGTCCCAGTCCCCGGACTGAAAGCTGTAATCGGAGATGGCGAGGCGCAGCCAGTCCGCGGTGCGCCACGGTTGTTCAAGCCCGGCCTCGAGGCCCTGCCGAGCCACGGCCAGAGCTTCGTCGGTGCGCCCGGCGAGGTTGAGGACGTCCGCGATGTTTATCCAGGCGCCGCCCTGCTCCATCGGGAGGTCCTCTTCGCGTGCCAGCGCCAGCGACTCGCGGAGGTGCTCGACGCCGGCGTCGATCTCGCCGCGCTCGCCCATCGCTGTTCCGAGCGCATTCAGGGCGATCGCCTCCGCCTCCCGGTGGCCGACGGCGCGTGCCACGGCGATCGCCTCACGGGCGCACTCCTCCGCCTCGGCGAGCCGGCCCTGGAGCATGCGCCTCTTCGCCAGTTGGGACAGGAGCTTGGCTCGCTCCGGGCTCTGCGCACCCTCCGGGAACAGCGCCAGCCCGTGCGTCATCGCCTCGATCGAGGCGTCCTGCTCGTGTTGACTCCAGAGCGACTGGCTCAGGCGCTCGTGCAGCAGCGCGGCGCGGCCGGGATCGGCCTCGGCGTCGACAAGGCTGAGCGCCCGCCGGAGCAGGGCCTCCTGGCGTGAAGGGTCACCCGCCTGGTCGGCTGCTGAGGCGGCGCGCCGGAGCAGCTCGACCTCCTCGAGCCCCGCCAGCTGCTCCGGATGGTCCACGCGCTCCCAGAGTGCGAGAGCGCGCTCGAACAGCGCCTGGGCCTCGCCGAAGGCATTCACGCGCTCGGCGGCCAGGGCGGCGCGCGTCGCGGCCGCAAGCGCACGCGACTGGTCGCCCGCGGCCGCCCAGTGGTGCGCCGCCTGGGCCGTGATGTGGGCGCCATGCTCACCGCCCTCGATTCGCTCTTCGAGCTCCCCTGCGAGTGCGGCATGGAGATCGGTGCGCTCACCGGGGAGCAGGTCGTCGTAGACCACCTCGCGCAGCAGCGCGTGGCGGAACGCGTAGCTCTCGTCTGGGAGCGTTACCACGATATGGCTGGCCACCGCCTCGCGCAGGGCGTCACGAAGCTCGGCGGACTCGAGCCCCGCGACCGCGGCAAGCAGGGAGTGGTCGGCGGCCGGTTGGCAAGCGAGCCAGCGCAGCAGCTCCTGCGCCTTGGCGGATAGCCGGTCCACCCGCAGCATCAGGGCGTCGCGCAGCGTCGGCGGCAGCGCACCGCGGCCGTCAAGGCCCGCGGCGAGAATCTCCTCGGCGTAGAGCGCGTTGCCCTCGCTGCGCGCGTAGATGCGCTCCACCAGCGCCGCCTCAGGACGTCCGGCCAGGATCCCCTCCAGCTGCTCCGCGAGCTCCTCGGGCGTGAAGCGGGGCAGCTCGAGGAGCCGCGCGTACTGGTCGCTCGCGAGCTCCGCGAGCAGCGGGCGCAGGGCGTGGCGGCGGTGGAGCTCGTCGGACCGGTAGGTGCCGACGATCAGCAGCCGCTCGGTGCAGACCGTCCGCGCCAGGAAGCCGATGAAGGAGCGCGTCGAGCTGTCCGCCCAGTGGAGGTCCTCCACCACGAGCACGACGGGGGCCTGCTCGCCGAGCGACTCGAGCAGCGCGAGCAGCGCCTCGAAGACGCGCGACTGGGTCGCGTCCCCGGCCGAGTGACCGCTGCCCAGCCCGGGCAGGATCGCATCGATGGCCGCGCGGTAGGACGGCGCCAGCTCGTCCAGCGCCGGGTCCTCGTCGCGGACGAGCGGCCGCAGCGCCGACAGCAGCGGCGCGTACGGCAGCTCGTCCTCGCCGAGCTCGACGCAGTCGCCCGCCAGCACGCGCGCACCGGACTCGCGCGCGAGCCGCTTCAGCTCGTCGGCGAGGCGCGACTTGCCGACGCCCGACTCACCGCCAACCAAAGCGAGCGACGGACGGCCCTCGGCGGCGTCGCGCAGCGCCGCCTCCAGCTCGGTGAGCTGGCCGGCCCGGCCGACGAAGCGAGCGCTTGTCATGCGCGTGGTCATGGTCTGGCAATCCTGCCAGCCGTGACGATCTGCGTCCCCAATCTGCGAAGACGGCGTCGATGTAGATGGCGTGGAGCCGGGGGTCCATGGGTGCTCCTCTCGAATCGATTGCACCCATGGAGTGTCGACCTGAGGCGCACCTTGCACATCGGGTATTTGGAGCGACTTGGGCGGTCGGACCCCTTACCTGGCTAAGTGGAAGCCTTACCTCTGTGAAGGCCGGTCTCTGCGACAGCTGCACACATCAGAAGCTGATCCGCACCGGGCGAGGCAGCGTGTTTTCGATGTGCCTGCGCTCCAGGACCGACCCGCGCTTCCCGAAATACCCGCGCATTCCGGTGGAGCGCTGCCCCGGCTACGAGGAGAAGGTCAGCGAGTCCCGTTGACGATGGTCTTGCCGTCGTCCGCCACGCGAACGTCGGGCGCGGCGTCGGAGATGGTCCCCGAGAAACGGCCGCGGGGTGCGGGGCCGCCAGCGGCCGCCACCGCCTTCGCCTTGCCGTCGAGCCCTGCTGCGACCTTCCAGTCGATCTTGAAGCTGCCCGCGTGCACCGCTGTGACCGACCAGCGGAACGTCTTCTTCTCGTTCGGCTTGAGCCGGCCGCACGCCCAGGTGTTCACGTAGGCCGTGTCGCACCCGCGCGGGCTTGCGTCCTTGGCCTCGGGAAAGCCCGCGATCTCGACCTGGACGCCGTTGAGCGCGAAGACGGGCCGGCTCGTATCCGCAACGTCCTGAGCCGTCGTGCGGCGGTCGAAGCCGTTCACGGTCATCGCGATGTTCGGAATCGTCTTCTGGCCGGCGTTGCGAAGGGTCACGACGAGATCCGAGCTCTTGGCGAGCTTCTGTTTCTCAGGGAAGTTCGCGCTCACGACCTCGACCGGGAAGTTGCCCTCCGGTTCGTTTTCGTCCTGCCGCTCCCCGCCTCCGCATCCTGCGATGGCGAGCAGGCATGCCGTTGGCAAGCACGCGGCGCTGCCGCGTGCGCCGCGATGCCTTCCTATTCTCCAGCCCCTCAAAGCGCGCCGAACATACCACCGAAATGCGCATGGACGCGTCGGTTACGGCAGTGAAAGACGTGGCTGCGCGCCGGCCAGCGCCCGGCGCTTGCCCCCCGACCGGTTCCCTCTGGCGGACCCGATCCGCATGACATAGGCTTCGTCGGCGTACGTGTTTTCGGGAGAACGTGGGTAGTTCTCCCCGGGGAGGAATTCTGTAGTGGTCAGAGCTGCAGCCGATCGGGTCTTTTTGCCGACCAAGAACCTGCTTGAGCAGGTCGGCGACATGATGATCCTCACCGGCAAGACGCTCGTCTCCGCGATCCGGCCGCCCTACCCGTACGGCACCGAGTTCGTGCAGCAGTTCCTGTTCATGCTGCGGCTCTGCTGGCTGCCGCTCACCATCTCCACAATCGCGTTCGGCTACGGCGCTCCCGGGCTGCAGGCCGGCAACTTCCTGGTGCTGTTCGGCGCCATCGACCGGCTCGGCGGCTTCTTCGTGCTCGCCTCGATCCGCGAGTTCGCGCCATTCGTGACCGCGATCATCCTCGCCGGAGTGGGCGGTACCGCCATCACGGCCGACCTGGGCGCGCGCAAGATCCGCGAGGAGCTCGACGCGCTCCAGGTGCTCGGCGTGGATCCGATCAAGAACCTCGTCGTGCCGCGCTTCCTGGCGCTGATGGTCGTGACCGGCCTCTTCAACATCTACGCGCTGATCTTCGGCATTTTCGGCGGCGTGCTGGCCACGCTCACGTTCGACGCGCCGCTCGGGCCGTTCTTCGCAACGCTGCTGAACAACGCCAGTACCACCGACCTCTGGGGATCCGTGGTGAAGACCACGCTCTTCGGAGCGATCATCGCGATCGTCTCGTGTTACAAGGGAATGACTGCGTCCGGAGGTGCTGAGGGCGTCGGCAGGGCGGTCAACCAAGGCGTGGTGATCGAGTTTCTCGGCATCTTCGCCTTCAACTACGTCTTCACGCAGACGCTCCTGGCAACCCACCCCGAGATCTCGGTGATCAAGTAGACATGGGCACGGGCTGGCTCAGCGTCCCTCGCGACTGGATCGCGTCCTTCGGCGACATCGCCAAGTTCTGCGCGCGCGTTATGGGCGCGGTCTTCAGCGGTCGCGTCCTTCACTTCTTCGGCGAGGCTCTGCGGCAGGCGGGCATCCTGATCCTGGGCTCGGCGCTCGTGATCTGGGGCCTCGCGTTCATCCTCGGCCTGCAGTGCGGGATCGAGGGCGCCTACTTCAACCGCTCGGTAGGCGCGCCGGCGTACGCGGGCGTCTTCAGCGCGTGGTGCGACCTGCGCGAGATCATGCCGTACGCGTTCGGCTACATGATGTCGGCCAAGGTCGGTACCGGCCTGGTGGCCGAGATTGGCGCGATGCGCATCTCCGACGAGATCGACGCGCTCGAGGTGATGGGCATCAACTCGCTCGTGTTCCTGTGCGCCACGCGCCTGCTGGCCGCCTGGATGGTGCTGCCGTTCATGTACATCGCGGCCGTCGGTGCCGGGTTCTTCGCGAGCTACCTGGCGGTGGTACAGCAGATCGGCGAGGTGTCGTCCGGAGGGTTCTTCCTGATCTTCTGGATGTTCCAGAATCCGCCGGACCTCTTCTACAGCTTGATCAAGGGCATGGCGATGGCGACGGTGATCGTGCTTGTGGGTTGCTACTACGGGTACAACGCGAGCGGCGGGCCGGTGGGAGTCGGCACCGCGACGGCGAAGTCGATGGTGCTGAACACGGTGATGGTCCATCTCGTCGGGATGGTCGGAACGCAGATCTTCTGGGGCTCGAATCCGCGAGCGCCAATAGGTGGATGAGGGAGAAGTGAACGACGAGCGCAGGGAAGAGGAGCGGGCTCAGGAGCGGGAGGCGGCTTCCGAGGCCGACACGCGTCCGCTGGACGCCCAGGACTGGGAGGAGAACCGGGGCGCGGAGGAGCAGGAGGAGCGGCCGCGCGGCACGGGCGAGATGACCCACGAGCGTGGCTCCAAGGCCGAGGCCGACGAGTACCAGTGGCACACCGGCACGAAGCGCGAGCACGGCTCGGACGACGCTGTCGAGTTCATCGACGTGGTCAAGGCCTTCGGGCGCAACCGGGTACTGAACGGGCTCAACCTCGGTCTCCCTGACAACCAGATCTCGATGATCCTCGGGCCGTCGGGCACCGGTAAGTCGGTCTGCATCAAGCACATGGTGGGGCTGCTCTACCCCGACGAGGGGGACGTGATCGTCCACGGCGAGTCCGTGCCGGACATGGCCGACGAGGACCTGTTCGAGATGCGCAAGAAGTTCGGCGTCCTGTTTCAGGACGGAGCGCTGTTCGGCTCGATGAACGTCTACGACAACACGGCGTTCCCGCTCCGCCAGCACACCGACAAGGGCGAGGACGAGATCCGCGAGATCGTTAGCCGCCGGCTGGGCGAGGTCGGCCTCTCCGCGGCTTCGGACAAGATGCCCAACGAGCTTTCCGGCGGCATGCGCAAGCGGGCAGGGTTCGCGCGCGCGCTCGTGCTGGACCCAGACATCGTGCTCTTCGATGAGCCGGACTCCGGGCTGGACCCGGTGCGCACAGCCCTGCTGTGCGAGCTGATCATGGAGGTGCACGAGGAGAACGGCGGCGCGTACTGCGTGATCACGCACGACATCATGTCGGCGCGCCGCGTGGCCGATTACATCGCGATCCTCTGGAAGGGCAGGATCGTCGAATCAGGCCCCGCAAGTGAGCTCTTCAACTCCGACAACCAGTTCGTAAGGCAGTTTTTGTCCGGGGAGGCGCAGGGGCCGCTCGGGATGGAGTAGGTAGGTGGGCGCGCTGGCAACGCGCTTCGGGAGGCGCCGGTCGATTGACCGCGCTTGGACTCAACGAAAAGAGAGGGAAGGACTCGCGAGCCGCTCCAGAGTGAGCGCGGCTCGACCGTGGCGCGAATTCTCGCGCTCGCGGCGCTGATCGCCGCGGTGGCGCTGGTGGCCCTCGCCATGTTCGGGGGCGCCGATCCGTACAGGGTCAAGGCGGTCTTCCAGAACGCCGGCCAGCTCGTACCGGGCAACGAGGTTCGTGTGGGTGGACAGCCCATCGGCTCGATCTCCGACATCGAGCTCGACGACTCGGCGAACGCGATCGTGACGATGGAGATCGGCGAAGCGGTCGCTCCCCTGCACGAGGACACGACCGCCACGATCCGCGCCACCTCCCTGTCGGGGATCACGAGCCGCTACATCTCCCTCAAGCCGGGGCCGAACAACGGCGACGAGCTCGAGGACGGCGGCCGCATCGGGGCCGACGAGACCAGCGCCCCGGTGGACCTCGACACGCTCTTCAACACCCTCGACGCCAAGACGCGCACGGGCCTGCGGAACTTCATCCGCGGGTCCGGCACCCAGTACGACAGCCGCGGAGTCGAGGCAGGCGAGAGCATCAGGTACTTCGCGCCGTTCCTGAGCAGCACGTCGCGGCTGACCCAGGAGCTGGCGCTCGACCAGCGGGTCCTGGAGCAGTTCGTCAAGGACGGCGCCGACACGGTTTCGGCGATCGCCTCGCGCCGCGGCGACCTCACGGAGCTCGTGAGCAACACCAACTCCGCGATGCGCGCCATCGGCGACGAGAACGTGGCGCTCCAGCGGGCGCTCGAACTGCTCCCTGGCACGCTGCGCAAGGCCAACACGACCTTCGTGAACCTGCGCAGCACGCTGGACGACCTCGACAAGCTGGTCGACGAGTCGAAGCCGAGCACCAAGAGGCTCGCGGCGTTCCTCAAGGAGCTGCGCCCGCTCGTGCACGACGCCCGGCCGACAGTCGCCGACCTCCGCGACCTGATCCGCTCGCCGGGGCCGAACAACGACCTGATCGAGCTGACCGCGAAGCAGCCGCGCCTGGCGGAGCTCACCGCGAGCATCTTCCCGCGGGCGATCCGGACGCTGGACCGCTCGGATCCCGTGATTTCCTACGCGCGCCCGTACATCCCCGACCTGTCGGGCTGGCTCACCAAGTTCGGACAGGTGGCTGCGTACTACGACGCGAACGGGCACTACGCGCGCGTTCAGCCGGTGTTTGCCCCCAGCAGGCTCGACCGCGACCAGTACAAGCTGATCGGCGTCTCGCCGTTCGACCGGCTCAACTCGTACGCCCGGGACAGCCGGGCCGACTGCCCCGGCGGAGCCACGCAGCCGGCTCCCGACGGCTCGGCGCCCTGGGTCGTGAACGGCTGTGAGCCGACCGCCACCCCCAACTCCGAGGACCCACCCGGGCCATGAGGCGGTTCATATACCTCGGCCTGCTCGTGGCGATCCTGCCCTGGATCGTGATCGGGATCGCGCGCGAGAGCACGGACGACGACACGGCGGACCACTACTTCGTGCGCGCGATCTTCGACAACGCCTCGACGCTCGTGCCCGGCGAGGACGTGAAGGTGGCGGGCGTGCCGGTCGGGGTGATCAGCGACCTCGACATCACGCCGGACAAGAAGGCGGCGGTCTCGCTTCGCATCGACGACGAGGGCTTCATCCCCTGGAAGGCCGACGCCAAGTGCAAGATCGGCGCGCAGGGGCTGATCGGCGAGAAGTTCGTGGACTGCGAGCCGGGCACGAACTCGGCGGAGCCGCTCACGCGGGTGGACGAGGGAGACGGCAAGGGCGAGCGGCTGCTGCCGGTCGAGCGCACCAGCTCGCCGGTGGACCTCGACCTCCTCAACGACATCATGCGGCTGCCCTACCGCCAGCGCTTCGCGATCCTGCTCAGCGAGTTCGGCACCGGCCTGGCCGGGCGCGGCGAGGAGCTGAACGAGGTCATCCACCGCGCCAACCCAGCCCTGGAGGAGACGGACCAGGTCCTGAAGATCCTCGCCGACCAGAACCACGTGCTGGCGCGGCTCGCGCGCAACTCGGACCAGGTGCTGCGCCCGCTCGCGCGCGAGCGGGAGCGCTTCGCCGACTTCGTGGTGCAGGCGAACAGGACCAGTGAGGCCTCGGCGGAGCGGCGCGGGGATCTCGGGCGCAGCATCCACCTGCTGCCCGGCTTCCTGCGCGAGCTGCGGCCGCTGATGGCGGACCTCGAGGACTTCACCGACCAGGGCACGCCGCTGCTCAGCGACCTGGACGCCGCTGCGCCCGCGCTCGGCCGCCTGATCGAGGCACAGGGCACGCTCGCCGACGCCTCACGCGAGAGCTTCCCGAGGCTGGGTGACGCGCTCGAGCGCGGCCGCCCCGCGCTGATACACGCGCGCCCGCTGATCCGCGACCTCGGCGCGTTCGGGCGCGAGGCGGCGCCGGTGTCCGTGAACCTCGACGAGCTGACCAAGAGCCTCAACCGGACCGGCGCGGTCGAGCGCCTCAACGACCTCATCTACTACATCACCCTCGCCAGCAACGGCTTCGACGGGCTGGGGCACTACCTGCGTGCAGGTCTGGTCACGAACGTCTGCACGAACTACGCGACCCAGCAGGGGGTCGCGTGTCGTTCGACGTTCTTCGATCCCAACGCCGAGTCGTCGACCGCCGGGCCGCTCGCGGCCGCGAACGCGGACCCGAGCAAGCAGACCGGGAAGGGCAGCGTCCCGCCGACCGGCACCCTGCTCCAGAACCTGCTCGGCCAGCGCGAGGACCCGAGCGTGCGCAGGCGCCGCGAAGAGAACCTCCAGACGCTGCGAGAGCGCAGCCAGCGCGGGGTGTCGCCGGCGCTCCAGGACGCGGAGCCCGCGCTCGACTACCTGCTGGGGAGTGAGTCGCGGTGAGGCCGCGCCGCGGTCAGGCAGCCCTCACCGCCAGCCCCGTGCTGGTCGGAGCCGTGACGGTGCTCGTGACGATCGTCGCCGTCTTCCTGTCCTACAACGCCAACTCCGGCCTGCCGTTCGTGCCGACCTACGACCTGAAGGCGAACCTGCCTAACGCGGCGCAGCTCGTGAAGGGCTTCGAGGTCCGCATCGGCGGCGCGCGCGTGGGCTTCATCTCGAAGATCGAGCCCAGGAAGCGCGCCGATGGCTCCGCCTACGCGCAGGTCACGATCAAGCTCGACAAGGAGATCGAGCCGGTGCCGGCCGACTCGACGCTGCTCGTGCGCCCGCGCTCGTCCCTCGGTCTGAAGTACATCGAGCTGACGCCGGGCGCGGGCCGCGCCGGGCTGCCGGCCGGCTCAACGATCCCCGTCCGTCAGGCGCGGCCCGCGGTCGTGGAGCTCGACGACCTGTTCAGCATGTTCGACGACAAGACGCGTGTCGGCTCGCGCAACTCGCTCGACGGCTTCGGGGGCGGCCTTGCTGGCCGCGGCCAGGACATCAACACGGCGATCCCAGCGTTCGTGCCGCTGCTCGCCGATCTCGAGCCCGTGGCGCGCAATCTGTCCGACCCCGACACCCGCCTCAACCGCTTCTTCGCGTCGATCGCGCGCGCCGCAGAGGAGGCGGCGCCGGTTGCCGAGGAACAGGCCTCCCTGTTCGTCAACCTCGACACGTCCTTCACCGCGTTCGCCTCAATCGCGCGGCCGTTCCTCCAGGAGACGATCAGCGAGAGCCCGGCCAGCGAGCAGGTCGCGATCCGCGATTTCCCCCGCCAGCGTCCGTTCATCCGCAACAACACGGCCTTCTTCCGCGAACTGCGGCCGGGCGTGGCCGTGCTGCCGCACGCCGCGCCGATCGTGGCGGATGCATTCGAGGCCGGCACCGAGGTGCTTCCTAAGACGGAGCAGATGAACGAGGACCTCGCCGACGTCTTCCAGGCGCTGTCCGACTTCTCCGACGACGAGAGCGCCCGGCAGGGCGTGCGCGAGCTCGCGCGGCTCTCGAGCTCGTTGCGGCCGACCCTGCGCTTCCTCACGCCCACGCAGACCACCTGCAACTACGCGACGAT
>Ga0126314_10000680_pt1 | contig 16239 bp, 13 predicted proteins | sample Plot105B_FD_92535 | JGI IMG/M metagenome (GOLD analysis project Ga0126314, IMG submission 92535) | Serpentine soil microbial communities from UC McLaughlin Reserve, CA, USA - Plot105B | ecosystem: Environmental > Terrestrial > Soil > Grasslands | place: USA: UC McLaughlin Reserve, Lake County...
GCGGTGGGCAACACCGGCAATGCACCTAGCACGGGTAAGACCGCTGCCAGCAACACCGGCAATGCACCGAGCACGGGTAACACCGCTGCCAGCAACACCGGCAATGCACCGAGCACGGGTAACACCGCTGCCAGCAACACCGGCAATGCACAGGGCGCTGGCAACACCGGTAATGCACAGGGCACTGGCAACACGGCGGCGAGAAGCACCGGTAACGCCACAGGCACCAGCAACAACACCGGCAACACGGCTGCCGGCAACACGGGCAATGCCGCGAGAAGCACCGGCAACACCACGGCCGGCAACACAGGCACCAGCACCACCGCCTCCGGCGCCACGGCCAGTACCACCCCGGGCAGCGCGGCGGTCCAGGCCCCCGGGGCCGGCAGGGTGATGATTGGCACCGAAGCGGTCCAGGCAAGCGACGATGAAGACTGGTTCAAGGGCGCCGCGCGCGCAGCGCAAGCCGCGCTCCCGGAGAACACCTCGAACCGCTCGCTCGAAGACGTGGTCATCGCCTCCAGCGCGGTGAGCGGCAGGGTCACCCGCGTGGGCCGCGACACCATCACCGTGCGCGACCGCGAGGGCAGCGACTACGTACTGACGCTCGACGAGCGCAGCCAGGGTGTCCGCCAGGGACGCCGCGTCTCCCTGCGCCAGCTCCAGGAGGGCACGCCCGTGCGCGCGCGCTTCGTCCTCATGGGTGGACGCTCCGTGGCGCGTGACGTGCGCATCCGCCGCTGAGCCAAACCTCCGCCTGAAACCCACTCCCTCCGCCACCCGGGGCAAGGTAGGATGACGCCCCGAGTCACGGAGTGAATGGCCCCGCTGCCCCGCCGTCGAGGACCACGGCGGCGGGACGATGTCACCGCGCCGGCTGTTCCACCGTCGAACCTCGGTGGAACCTCGAGTCGTGCCCGGAGGCAAAGCGGATGGATGACCCAGGCCCAGGTGGAACCGGAACGCGGCGGCGCGGACATGGACGCGTCGCCTGGGCCCTGGTCTGCGCGCTCGTCGCCTGCACCCCGCGAGGCGTGGGCACGCCCGAGCCCACCGTGCCGCCCCCTCCACGGCTCACCGTGCAGCAGGTCACCCAGCTCCTCCCGCCCCACGTGAAGGAGCGAGAGGGCTGGGCCCGAGACGTCCTCGACGCGCTGGAAGCGGAGGAGGTACCGCCGTCGCCCTCCGCCGTGTGCTCCGTGCTCGCCGTCATCGAACAGGAGTCCGGCTACCAGTCGGACCCGGCGGTGCCGAACCTGTCGCGCATGGTCCGCACGCGCCTGGAAGAACACGCGGACACGCTGGGCCCGCTGGGCCACAAGGCGCTGGCCTCGGTGCTCGCGGGCAAGGCCGCCGGCCAGAAGCGCACCTTCGACGAGCGACTGCGCACCGTGCGCACCGAACGAGACCTCGACCGTCTCTTCCGCGACATGCTCGCGTACTACGAGGCCGAGTACCCCACGACCTTCGCGACGATGAACCTGGCCAGCGCCCTGTTCTCCTCGCGGCGACTGGAGGACCTCAACCCCGTCACCACCGCGGGCTCCATGCAGGTGAGCGTCCGGTACGCGGTGGAGAAGCAAGGCGAGGACGCGGACCCGGTGAAGGTGCGCGAGTCGCTGTACACGCGCGCGGGCGGAGTGCGCTTCGGCACCGCGCGGCTGCTCGGCTTCGAGGCCGCCTATCCCCAGCCCCTCTTCCGCTTCGCCGACTACAACGCCGGCGTCTACGCCTCGCGCAACGCCGCGCTCCAGGCCCAGGTGAGCCAGCTCACCCGCGTGTCCCTCGTCCTCGACGGAGATCTGCAACTCTATGACAAGAACGGCGACCCCCGCTCGGAGGACAGCAAGTCCCTGGCGGCGCTGCTCGCCTTCCGTCGAGACCACGCCCCGGAGCTGAGCGAGCGACAGGTCCGCCGCGACGTGAAGAAGGAGAAGGAAGAAGCCTTCGAGTCCACGGAGACCTTCCGCGCGGTGAAGCGCGTGTACGCGAACCAGACGGGAGAATCCCCCGCCTACGCCCAGCTCCCGCAGGTGACGCTCCAGAGCCCCAAGCTGAAGGGAGAGCGCACCACGGCGTGGTTCGCGCGCTCGGTGGATGCGCGCTTCCAGAAGTGCCAGGGCCGCTACCGCGCGCTGACGAAGCCGCCCGCCCCACCCCGGAGCACCGCCCGCCCCAGGTGACAACAGCCCCGGCGCCACGAGGAGCGCCGGGGCCCGATACACCTTCAGCCGTCCCGCCTCACCGCACGGAGAAGAAGGAACCGAAGGCGGAGGCGGAGCGGTAGGGCACCGTCTCCAGTGCGCGGAGTGGATGATGCTCCACGTCCCAGTGGGGTGCCTCGATGGCGGTCACCCGCACGAAGTAGTTCTGGCCCCCCGACGCCAGCTTGCCGGGTGGCAGCCGCACGTCCCGGACCGAGCCGGGGACGTAGATGGCCCCCAGGTCCAACATGGCACCCCACTCGGGGAGGAACTGCCTGACCGTCACCTCATAGGCCGTGGGCCTGCCGACGGCCGGAGGGACCCAGGAAATCACGGGATGCAGCGAGCCCACCTCGCCCGGAGCGCTGGCCGCCTTCCGGTCGATGCGCAAGGAGCGCGGCGGCGACATCTTCGGAACCATCGGACCGGAGGTGAGGTTCTCGAGCGGCTCGATGGCGCGATAGCCACCTGCCAGATTGACGAAACGCGCCGGGTTGCTCGGCAGCTGTGACGGATAGGCATAGCCGTAGATCAACTGGCCGACCACGCCCCAGTCCGATGGATACGGGTTGCCGAACAGCAGGCGGGCCGTGAAGTCCGTCGCGGCTCCCCGAGGCATGTCCATCCAGAGCAACTCACCCGCATAGCCAAGCCAACCATCCGCCAGTCCGCGGGGAGCGGGCACGACTCCGAACGAGGCCCTGAAGGGCGTGGCGCGTGGGTGCCCCTCCACGGCCAGGCGGGCGAATTCGGACAGGCGCCAATCGACAGCGACCTCCGTGGGCACAAGCGGTTGGAGCACCGCGGTGATGGGCAGGGGCGTCTCCCAATCCGGCACGAAGTCGAAGGGCTCCAATCGCACGGAACGCTCCACGGCGACGTACCCGACCTCCGTCCCATCGGGCATCCTCCCTGCGATGGACTCATTGAGCTGATTCACATACAGCCGGTCCCCGCGGTCCGCCTCGAAGACGGGAAACAGGGCGGAGGTGTAGCTCACCAGCCCCGCCTCATCCGTGACGATGGAGGTCGCCCCCTCGGGCACCCTGTCGTAGACCTCCAGTCCGCCCATCACCTCCACCTCCGAGGAGACCGCCTGGAGACTGGAGCCGAGGTGGAGTTCGTCCGTCCACTCGACCCAGGGTGAAAGGTTTTGCAAGTCCAACCGGACGGGGGTCCACTCGACCTCCGTGTAGACGGCGTCCGGACGCCCCCAACGGTTGATGCCGATGTCCACGTGACGCTCGGACGTGAGGATGTCGACCATGTTGCCGGGGTCCGCGCGCAGGTAGTACTCCCCTCGTGGCACCCCCGTGAATCGCCAGCCCCCCGGCACCGCGGAGCCGGTGATGAGCGAGAAGCGGGCCCCGTCATACACGTGGATTTCAGGAGGACTCTCCGACAGGTCCTCGGCGCGCTCGGCCATGCCCACCGAGGTGTAGAAGCGCGTGGTCTTCGTCACCAGCACTGTGTCATCGGCGAGCAGCGTCTGGCCCGTCGCCTGGGAATCCCTCTCAACGGAGGACGTTCCACTTCCACACCCCGCCAGCCACACGACACACGTCGTGCCCAGCAGGGAAGACCTCCACAGCTGCTTCATAAGACCCCGGTCGCCTGAGAAGTGATGCACCCAGGCCGATACCACGGCCACCACTCCCGGCCAGCGGACAGGCCCTCACCACGCAAGCATTCACGGCCCCTTCGATACCCCACCGGGCCCCGTGCGTTGAGCGCGCGAAGGGCGCGTGTCCCGCTCAACATCAGGCACACGAAGGCCCCGGCGTCACGAGGAGCGCCGGGGCCCAGGTCGAAGCACGCTCAGCCCCCACGCCTCACGGCGTGGTGAAGTAGGAGCTCACGGTGCCGGCGGCACGGTAGGGCAACTGCTCCAGGGTCCTGAACGGGGAGGCCTGGATGTCGAGCAAGGGGCTGTCGATGGCCGTCACCGTCGCGTGATACGTGGTGCCCGGCTCCAGGAGGTCCGGAGGCAGCCGCACCTGGGTGGCCGAGCCCGGCACGTAGAGCGTCCGCCACGTCGACGAGAAGCCGAGGTCCAGGTCGAGCCGCAGGATGGACACCCGGTAGGCCGTGGGCGTGCCGAGCGTCGGCGGTGCCCACGCGAACACGGGACTGGCGGTGCCCACGTTGCGCTGGACGCTCGCGGGCACGCCGTCGATGGTGAAGGACCGGGGCGGCGACACCTTCGGCGTCACGGGCCCCGCGATGAGGTGGTCGAACTCGTCCCAGGAGGTGTAGCCCGCCGTCAGGTTGCCCACCCGCCCCGAGCCATCCGGCAGCGCTTCCTGGTTCCGGAAGGTATAGGACACCACGCCGACCAGCCCCCAGTTCGACGGATAGGGATTGCCGAACTTCATGCGGGTCGTGAAGTCATACGCGGACCCACGGGGCAGACTCAGCGTGAGCAGCTCACCGGTATAGCCAATCCACCCGCCCTCCAGCCCATGCGCGCCGGGCACGACATCCAGCCGGGGCACACCGGGCAGCGCGTTGGGATGGACCACCGAGGCGAACCCGGCGAACTGAGGCAGGCGCCACTCCAACGGGAACTCCCGCATGCTCACCGGCTGGAGCCAGCCGGTGACGGGAATCGCCGAGGCGCTGTCGGGCCTGTAGTCGAACGCTCCCGCGTGCACGGAGCGCTCCACGGCGGCGTACCCCAGCGGCTGTCCATTGGGCAGCGTGCCCGCGCTGAACCCACTGAGCTGATTGATGTACAGCCGGTCCCCGCGGTCCGCCTCGAAGACGGGGAGGTGGCCCAGGTTCGAGGACAGCTCCGCGTCGGCGGTGACGACGGACGTCGCCCCGTCGGGAGGCGTCTCAAAGAGGTAGGGCGTCGCATACAGGTCCACCTGCCCGGAGGTGAGCTGCAGGTCGGTGCCCGGCGCGGAGCTGCTCGTCCAGGGCTGCCATGGCGCCATGTTCAGCAGGTTGAGCTGAAGGGGCACGCTGAAGGTGTCCACGTACTCGGCCTCCGGCCGGCCCAGGCGGTTGCGACCGATTTCCACATGGCGCGAGGACGTCACGAAGTAGGTGCTCCCCGTGCGCAGGTAGAACGGCCCCGAGGGCACGTTGGTGAACCTCCACCCACCCTCCGCCGCCGAGCCCAGGAACCGCGTGAAGGTGGCTCCGTTGAACACGAGCACCTCGGGAGGATTCGCGGACAGGTCCTCCTGCCGCTCGGCGACACCCACCGACGTGTAGAAGCGGGTGGTGTCCTTCACCATCACCACTCCTTGGAGGACCCCTCCATCCGCGCCAGCGTCGGGCGTGCCCCCATCCGGTCCACAGCCCTCCGCGACGGGCTCCCCCATCCACATCCCGTTGCCCGAGCCGTTGGAATCCGAGTCGACGGAGGACAAGCCCTCCTGAAGTCCGCCCGGCGAGGACGAATCACTTCCACACCCCACCAGCGCCGCGACACACGTCGCGCCCACCAGGCAGGAGAAACGCAGCATCTTCACGAAAAACCCCCAAATTTAGTAAGGCCAGTCAACCCTAGCCGATGGCATCGGGGAGGCCCAAGAGGGGGGTGCGAGGCATTGCGCGCCAGGTGTGTCACCCGGGCCCGACAGGTGTTGGAGTGTGTCGGGCCCGGCGTGACGCGCGGGAGCCGGCCTTCAGCGCTTGGCGGGCGCGGGCGGCGGGGCGAAGCGCTTGTCCGAAATCTTCATCTCCGTGACGGTTCCGTACTTGCGAGCCATCTCCCGGATGGCGGACGCCTTGCCGATGAGGACGAAGGTGAGGTTCTCCGGGGCGGGCAGCACGCGCTGGATGACGGTGCCCACGCCTTCGCGGGTGGTGGCCGTCACGGCGGTGGCGAAGCCGTCCACGTCGGTGGCGTCCAGGCCGTAGAAGGCCAGCTCCGCCAGTTTGTCCGCCACCTGGGAGCCCGTCTCCAGCCGGGGCGGGAACTGGCCCAGCACGTAGGACTTGGCGGACGCCAGCATGGCGTCATCCAGGGTGGACTTGCGGTAGCGGGTGAAGACATCCAGCGCCATGTCGATGGCCTTGTCTGTCTTGTCCGTCTGGGTGAAGGAGCTGATGACGAACGGGCCGGGGTGGGCGCTCGGGGAGAAGCCGGAGCGGGCGCCGTAGGTGAGGCCGGACTTCACGCGCAGCTCCGTGTTGAGCAGCGAGGTGAAGCGTCCGCCGAGCACCGTGTTCGCCAGGTTGGCGGTGACGCGGTCCGGGTCGTTCCGGGCGATGCCGGTGTTGCCGATGGAGAAGTACGTCTGGGTGGCGTCGGGCTTGTCCACCAGGAGGACGCGGCGGCCCTTGGAGACGGTGGTGGTGGCGACCTCCGGAGCGGGGCTGGCCGCGCGGGCCCAGCCGCCGAGCGCGGCCTCCAGCTTCGCGGCGAGCGTCTTGCTGTCGAAGTCACCGACGACGGAGAGGATGAGCCTGTCGCCGCCGAGCTGGCTCTTGGCGTAGGCGAGCACGTCGTCGCGGGTGAGGCCCGGCAGGGAGGCCTCGGTGCCGTCCACGGGCGTGCCGTAGGGGTGGCCCGCGAACTGGAAGGCCTCGAAGTAGGTGTTGATGAGGGCGCGCGGGTCACCATCCTTGGCGGCGGTGATTTCAGAGGCCATGCGCGAGCGCGTCTTCTCCAGTTCCTCCTGGGCGAAGCGCGGGCGGGTGAGCAGGTCCGAGAGCAGCTCCACCATCAGCGCGCTGTCGCGGGACATGAACTGGCCGCTGACGACCAGGTTCTCCAGCTCGGCGCTCGTCTCCAGCACGCCGCCGACGCCGTCGACCGCCTCGGCGAACTGGCGCGCGTCACGCGAGCCCGCGCCCTTCTGGAGCAGCTCCGCGGTGAGGGCGGCCAGGCCCTCCTTGCCCGCGGGGTCCGCGAGCGCGCCGCCGCGCAGCCACGCGCTGAAGGCGACGAGCGGCACGTCCTTGCGCTCCACCAGCAGCACGCGCGCGCCGTTCTTCAGCGTGACGGTGGTGGGCTTGGGGAGCGTGACACCCTGGGGCGCGGCAGGAGTGGTGGACGGCGGCTTGGATGGGGTGGCGCCCTGGGCGGCGGCGGAGCCCGAGGAGAGCAGGACGGCGGCGAGGACGGTCTTCCAGGTGAGGGGGGCAATCATCGCGCGGCCTCCTTGCGGGTGGCGGGGGTGGCGGGGTCAGCGGCCTCGGTGGGGACGAGCCAGCCGACGGTACGACGCTCGGGGACGAAGATGCGGGTGGCGACCTTGCGGATGTCGTCGCGGGTGACGCGCTCGAAGCGCGCGGGGGAGTCGAAGGCCTTGCGGTAGTCGCCGCGGAAGACCTCGGACGAGCCGAGCGCGTAGGCGCGACCGTTGATGGTCTCCAGCGAGCGCCAGAAGTTGGCGAGGGTGATGTTGCGGGCCTTGCGCAGCTCCGCGTCGGTGACGCCGTCCTTCACGACACGCGCCAGCTCTTCGGTGATGAGGGCTTCGGCGCGCGCCAGGTCGCCCCCGGTGGGGAGGTCGGCGGTGAGCCAGACGAGGCCCGGGTCGAAGCCGGGCGAGTACATGGTGCCGGCGCGGATGGCGACGCGCTCTTCTTCAACGAGGCGGCGGTGCAGGCGGGAGGAGTCGCCGTCGCCGAGGATGTTGAGCAGGAGGGTGAGGGCCTCCACGTCGGCGTCCTTGCCGGACATGCCGTGGTAGACAATCTGGAGGAGCGGGGACTGGGAGACCTTCTTCACCACGACGCGGCGCTCGCCCTGCTGCTCGGGCTCCAGCGTGCGGACGGGCTCGGGAGCGGGCTGGGCGGGGATGGGCTCCAGGTACTTCTCGACGAGCGTGAAGATTTCAGCCGGGGTGACGGCGCCGGTGAAGATGAGCGTCCCGTTGTTGGGGGCGTAGTAGGTCTTGAAGTAGCGCTGGAGGTCTTCGATTCGCCACGACTCGATGTCGGAGGGCCAGCCGATGACGGGGAACTGGTACGGGTGGGCGACGAAGGCGGTGGCCTGGACCTGCTCGGCGAGCGCGCCCATGTTGTTGTTGTCGACGCCGGAGCGGCGCTCCGAGTAGACGACGCCGCGCTCGGACTCGATGACCTTGGGGTCGAAGGCGAGGTGCTGGAGCCGGTCGGCCTCGAGCTGGAAGATGATGTCGAGCGCGGAGCGAGGGAACCAGTCCTGGTAGACGGTGACGTCCTCGGAGGTGAAGGCGTTGTTGGAGCCGCCGTTGGCCTCCATGACGCGGTCGAACTCACCGGGCCCGAACTTCTTGGCGCCGTTGAACATCATGTGTTCGAAGAAGTGGGACAGGCCGGTGATGCCTGGGTATTCGTTGCGGCTGCCGACGCGGAACCAGTTGTAGAGGGCGACATTGGGGATGTCGTGGTCGGGCCAGACGATGACCTTGAGGCCGTTCTTGAAGGTGCGGGTCTCGACGTTGGCGCCGAGCTTCTGGGTGGACGTGGCGGCGGGCTTGGAGGCCGCCTTGCCTTGCGCCTGGGCGTCGGCGGCGGGAGCCACCAGCAGCGCCAGGCACGACGTCCAGAGGAGGGACTGACGGAACATCCGTGCTCCTGTCGAAGAGGAAGACGCCCGGGAACGGGCGGCGGCGCACGATATTCCAGTTTCAGCCCCCCGTACCTACCTTGGAGGACAGGTGAAGCTCAGGCCCCGAGCACGCCGCGGCGCGTCCACCGGACCTGGGCATGGGCTACCTTCGCACATACCCACGGTGCAGGAGCCCTCGCCACGAGGTCCAAGATTTCGTTCACGCCCCATGTCTTCGACAAGCCTCGTCTCCCCCACCCTCCCTGTTCTTGGTGGCTGCTCGTGGCATCCCTCCCCCTGCTCCTCACGGGATGCATGACGACGCCCGCACAGCGAGCAGGCAGCTATCGCTTCGACACCGTCTCGAACACCTGCCGGCAACAGACGGAGACCTGTGCCGCGATTGGCGGGAAGGACCTCGTCCAGACCACAGGACATGCCGCGGCCACACTGGGAGCCTCGCTTCATGAAGCGCTTCGGATTCTGGACGGAGGAACGAAAGCCCACATCGAAGAAGCACTCGTGAGGTGTGCGGACCAGTCACGCTCGCAAGTCCTCCTGGCGCATCGCGAGGAGTTCGCGGGTCCGATACCCTCGCGAGAGGAATGCAAGCAACTGGTGCGCGACGCCTCGGGCAGGAGCCTGAGTCGAGCCATGCTGCTTGGGATGGAGATGCACGAAGCGGCGCTGCGCTGTGCCGAGAGAGCGCTGACGCATTTGCGCCCGGGTGGTTTCAGCCTGGAGCCCTGCTACCGCCATGACTCGACCACCGGCACGACAAAGGTGGTCACCGAGGCGGATATCCAGGCGCTGAAGCAGTCTGGGAATGGAGGTGAGCTTCGTGGGACGCTCGCTCCCGATGTCGTCATCCATGCGGGCCATCCCGGGCAGGCGCAAGCCATCTACGACTTCAAGTTCCCATGCGCCAACGTCGACGAAGCGCCACCCTGGCGCAAATACCCGAAGGGACACTGCCATCAAGGCCTCCTCCAAGGAGAGCTGTATGAGCAGGTGCTCGGCGTGCGCGCCTTTCGCATCGTCCCTCGACTCGGAATCGTGCGATGACTGAGCAGCGTCCTCGCATCCGCGTTCACGCGACCAGCGGAGCCCTCGTGATTCGGGACTCGCTCCACATCCACTTCTACATGCGCCGTCCCCATGCGGAGGTAGCCCCCGCCGTCCTGCGCGCATTGGAGTGTTATCGGCGCGTCGTCCCCTCGGGCGCACTGAGCCACTACGTCGAGGAGGCGGGAGACTGGGAGCCCGTTGACTCGGCTGGCTGGAACAGCATTCGAGATGAACTTCTCGAGCCCCATGGCGCGGTCCTCGACCTTCGGGATGCCACGGGTGAGAAACGGTATCGCTTCGACTATCGCGGCCGTCGAACAGCAGGTAGCACTGCGTCGGACACGGTATGCGCGGTGAGCTTCTGGCTGCCCACGGAGTATCTGGAGGAGGCGAGTCCCGAGGCCCTACGAACGCTCGTGCTGGAGCTGGCCGAGCCCCTCCCCTTCAACTCCGGGCACGCAGGGCTTGCCTTCAACTGCGACATGGACCTGGTGGGCATCGAGGCAGAGGTCTGGAAGTGGTGCCGCAGGTATCCCGGAATGGACCTCCCTCGGATGGACCGGCTTGCATGGCAGCTCGGAACGAGAATCGGCACGGTTTCCTGGATGACGCTCTTGGGAGAGCCGGTACTGAGCGCGGTGGGAGGCGCGGTGGAACTCCGTGAGCAACTGCGCTCAACGGGAGGCACCGTGTTGGAACTGAGCCATGAGCGAGTCGCTCTCGTGCTCTCTCCAGAACCCGAGGCAGGAGACACAGAGCACGGCGCCGTGCCGTCTTCATATCGGAAGCTCGCCACCACACTGGAGCCATGGCTCTTTCACGAGCAGCGACTCGCGGGCGCTGAGCACGCCGCGGAGCTGCGCCGCTGGGAACGCCGCTTCGTCGATTGAAGACAGGCCAGGGCGCCCTGCGGCCAGGAGCGCCCCTCCTCCAGCTCAGGCCCCGAGCACGCCGCGGAGCACGTCCTGGAAGTAGTTGATGCTTCCGACGTGCGTGTGGTGGTGCTTGGCGGACTGGTGGAGCCGGTGGGCGACGGCCTCGAACTCGGCCTGGCTCACGTCGCGCAGGGACATGTAGAGGCGCGCCGCGCCCTGGAGGTACGAGAACAGGGGGTTGCGGTCCGTGCCGTCCGGGCGCCGGGCGAGGTGACGGTAGAGCCGCTCGAACTCCTGGTCGGTCTCCGTGTTGCGCACGGCGCGGCAGTAGCCGGCGGCGGTCGCCTCGATGAGGATGAAGAACGGGTGGTACTCGGGGGGCGGAGTCTTGGCGAAGCTGGGGGGCTTCTTGTCACCGGTCCACAGCTTGGAGATGGGCTGGAGGGTGACATGCGTCGTCACCTCGCCGGCCCGCACCAGGGCGCGAGCGCCGACGGGAACCACGTGCTTCTGGTCTTCCCACTCCACGGCGACAAACAGCCGGTCCGGAGCGTCCACCCTCACGCCCGCCTTCTCCAGCTCCGCCACTGCATTCGCGTCCATCGCTTTTCACGCCTCCGAGCCCCCTCTCTACCCCGCCCCGGGCCCCGCGTGCACCCCGCTTCGCACGAAGACGTCCGCTCGCCTCCACTCCGCGTGGCGGTCGCCCTCCATCCCGGGACCTGACGGACGGTTCGCTCCGTCACGACGGGCCGAGCTAGAACCACGGCCTGGGAGTCCATCGGGAGGGCGCCATGCAGACGCCGTCGTCCGCCGTCACGAGCGGTTTCGTGGTCCTGGTCCTGGCCGTCGCGGGACTCTTCGTGGCGGCGACCTGGTGGGCGGGGAGACGGCTCGGAGAGAGCTCGCGTGAGCGGGCCGGTTGGACGGCGCTGGCCGCTGGAATCATCACCGGGGTGCTGGGAGTGAGCGGTGTGCTCGCGGCGCGCGGCGCGCTCTCCAACATGGGCTCCCTGCCGCCCGCGGTGTTCGGCGTCATCCTTCCGGCGACGGTGTTGACGTTCGTGCTCGCGGAGTCCCGCTTCGGTGAGCGGCTGGTGCGCGGACTGTCGCTGGAGTCCCTCGTCGGGTTCCAGGTCTTCCGGGTCGCCGTGGAGGTGGCGCTCTGGGCGCTTCACCGCGAGGGCGTGGTGCCGGTCGAGATGACCTTCGAGAAACTCAACTTCGACATCCTCACGGGGCTGACGGCGCCGGTGATGGCGTGGTTCATCCACCGGGGACGTGCGCCCCGAGCACTCGTGTGGACATGGAACACGGCGGGCCTGGTGCTCCTGCTCACCATCGTCGCCATCGCGGTCCTCGCGTCTCCGCCTTTCGCCCGGGTGTTCGAAGCCACGCCGCGCAACACCGTCATCACCACCGCGCCCTTCGTCTGGCTTCCGGTGGTCCTGGTCCAGGCCGCCCTGTTCGGGCATCTGCTTGTCTTTCGCTGGCTGCGACGCCATCCCCAGGAAGGGCTCTCCGCGAGCCGGCGGACCGTGTGAACCGTTGGCCGGGGGCAGACGGTGCTGGCCGCGTTCCAGGACGTGGAGGACGCCCTCGTGCCTGCGGCCCTGGGACGCGACTGGGACGTGAAGCAGCTCGATGCGGACCCACCGAAGGACACGAAGCCCCGATAGCGCGTGGCGCCGTGCCCTTCCGCAGGTTCCGAGTCATCACCCTTCGGCGTTGAACACACCGTTGTCGTTCGCGTCCATATCCGTGCCCCCCCGAATGAGCGCGATTGGAGACAAGGGCCCGTGGGTGACTCGCCCACGCGAGCCACCCGCGAGGCGTTTGATGACAAGCAACAGCCCCGCCGCCTGTCAGTCAGGTCAATGAGCCGCGGGGCTCGTCGTCACAATCGCGACGACGGCGATTACACGTCATGCCACTCGATGCGCCAGAGACCACCCTCGTCGGAGCATTCATTGAGGGCATACGTCAAGCAGTTGCCACAAGCCTGCACAGTGCGGTGCCGTACACCATTGCAGCAGAAGGCGGCGCAGATGTTGTAACCAGGCCTGCAACTCTGTGCGCCCTGGTAGGGGCAAGCAAGCGCGGTCTCCGCTTGCGCTTCGTTCTCCACGGACACCTCCTCCTGAGAGACAAGCTCGTCGGACGTATCCATCTCTCCCGGGAGCGGACCTCCACACGCGGTCAGCATCACAAGTCCCACCCACAAGGCAAAACGACGCAATCCCACGACAGTCATGGCTTCCTCCACCCAGGCATGTGTGCACGGCATCTGCCCCAAAGCAGCCAGACAGACAAATGCCAGTAAAGCACGGATTGACGGCATTCGCAATTCAATGACCGAGTAGTGGTTGCCTCGGTCAACTATCGTCCGCTCAACTCCTCCTTGAACCCAGTGAGAGGCATGAGCGAAATGTGGACAAATGGTTGCCAGGAGCACTCATCCATCCATGGCAATGCCCCCATCGAACGCCATCAATCCCAGCACTCGACGCCCGACGAATCCCACCTCGCGGGCCTTCGTCATGGCGAAGCCCCAGGGAAGGGCGTTCCAACTCCGCTCAGGCACGCAAGAAATCCTTGCCTGGTGAACCTCATCCCGCAGGGCTAAGGGGTTTGCCATACGCACCCGAGGTGGAATCCTGAGCTAATCGCTCTCTTCAAGTGCGGCGCCCGTTCCGGACGTCCCTGACAGGAGCCTCGCCATGGCCCTCGGTTCACCGTCCCTCCATGCGGTTGTCCTTGGCTGTGCATTGCTGTGCTTCGCCTGCTCCGACAAACCAGGGCCGGTGGAGCCGCCTCCTCCTCCCGTGGAGCCGTGGGACGGAACGTACACGCCACTGGTCGAGACCACGGACTGGGTCGACCGGGGCCCCTATGCGCCCTGCTCCTTCACCCCGGCGCGAGGCACCGTCGTCGACTGTGACGACCCGTCGCTCTTCGACCTGTCGAGGTGTGACCTCAGCTCGCTCGACACCCTGGATGCGCATGGCATCTACCAGGTGGACGTGCGCCATGACCTGGGCTTCCCCGACTTCGTGGGCGTTCGGGTGCCCCAGGATGGCAGCACGGGAACCCTGGACGGCACACCGCTCACGAGGCAGCAGGTGCCGGGACGCTTCACCCTCTCCACGCGGTACACCCAGCGAGACGTCTCCCGGCAGACGGTCCTCGTGGGTTGTGGCCGTCAGGCCTCCTCTGGACTGGTGACGGGCTGTTTCGTCCGCTGTGCGAATGGGAAGGCCGGCAGCTGGGGCACGTTCGAGGCCGCGAGGATGACGTGGGCCCGAGGTGAAGCCGAGTCCTCGGGCGGCCTGCGCCTCATCTCCGAAACGTCGGTCCCATTCACCGGGACGCACGCGGACGTCTATGTCGCCCATCAGCACGCCTACGTCGTGTCCATCGACCTTATCGCGGGGACCCAGGGTGGGCTCACGGTCTTCGACGTCAGCGACCCGAGCCACCCCGTCCTCAAGAAGAACATCTCCCTTCCAGGGGACTCCTACTGGAATGCCGCATGGACGAAAGACAACGCGCTCTACGTCGCCAGCAAGAAATCGGGGGTCATCGTCTTCGACATCACCAATCCAGCGGACCCCATCTTCGTGCGCAGCGCGCCGGGAGGCGCGCCCCTCAACGTCCATACCTTCTTCGTGGATGGCAACCGGCTCTATGCCGTGTCCCCTGGACCCGCGCCGCACGGAGAGACGCTCATCTTCGACATCTCCACGCCGCTGGAGCCCGTGCTGCTCAACCGCTTCGTCGTCTCCGACACGACGTCCTATCTCCCCTCGGCGCACGACTCCTTCGCCTATCAGGACCGGCTCTACATCAACCATTTCAGCTCGGGCTACGTCGTCTTCGACGTGAAGGACGCGATGAACCCTCGCGAGCTGGGGACCTATACCTTCGACACGGAGAACAGCTCATCGATGAGTCACGCGGGCGCGGTGGGGACCTTCGCGGGAAGGACCATTGCCTTCGAGGGTGGCGAGGGACAGGGAACCCGACTGCGCGTGCTCGACGTCACGGACCCCACGAACATCCCGCTCATCGGCACGTACAACCTCCGCTTCCACGCCTCCATCCACAACATGATTCTGAAGGACAAGCGGCTCTACCTCACCCACTACCATGAGGGGCTGCGAGTGCTGGACGTCTCCATCCCGCCCAACCCGCGCGAAATCGCCCACTTCAACACCTTCCGTGAGTCCGACCCGCGCCGGACCGACAGCATCCTCGATGGCGCCATCGGCATCCGCGTCCCGGGAGACGGCTACGTGTACGTCGTGGACACGTCCCGGGGCCTGCTCATCTTCAACGAGCCCTGAGTCCTGCCACGCGGCGACGGCGCTCCACACACCAGGTCCGTCCTGAAAGAGCCGGTGGCTGGGATAGGGTGGCGAGGTGTCCTCCCCGTTCCTGCTGATTCCAGAATCCGAGTGGGTCGCCTCGAACACACTCGCCTTCGCCATCCGGGATGCGTCCCCCGCCAGTCCCGGTCACACGTTGGTGATTCCCCGGCGGCCCGTGGCCACCTGGTTCGACGCCACGGCCGAGGAGCAGCGCGCCCTCTTCGCGCTGGTGGACGAGGTGAAGCGGGGGCTGGACGCGGAGCTGAAGCCGGACGGCTACAACCTCGGCATCAACGTGGGCGCGGCGGCCGGTCAGACGGTGTTCCACCTCCATGTGCACGTCATCCCCCGGTTCCAGGGTGACGTCGCGGACGCGCGAGGCGGCATTCGTCACGTCATCCCAGGCAAGGGAAACTACCTGGCCGCGTAGGCGAAGCCCCTCGCCACGGGCGGGCTGGAGGACCCGTTCCTTCATCACCTGGAGCCGCTGTTCTCCCGCGCGTTGGACATCGCGGTGCTCGCGGCCTTCGTGCAGGACAGCGGACTGGAGGTGCTGCGGCAGTCCGTGGATGCGGCCCTCGCGCGAGGGGCACGGGTGCGCATCCTCACGGGGGACTACCTGACCATCACCCAGGCCGAGGCCCTGCGCCGCCTGCTCGATTGGATGGACGAGGACAGCGTCCTGCAGGGAGGCGCCCGGGGCCACTTCGAGGCGCGTGTGGTGGAAGTCGAGAAAGCGCGCGTGTCGTCCTTCCATCCGAAGTCCTGGCGCTTCAAGGGCCCGGGGCTCGCGGTGGCCTACGTGGGTTCGAGCAACATCTCACGGTCCGCGTTGAAGACAGGCATCGAGTGGAACCTGCGCGTCGAGCAGGACCGGGACCCGAGGGCCTGGCGCGAAGTGGTCGACGCCTTCGAACTGTGGTGGGACCGGGCCGCACCGCTGGAAGCGGACTGGGTCGAAGAATACCGGTTAGCGCCAAGGTAGATGTCGCGGGAGAGGGCTCAGTCGAAGCGCTTCATCTCCTACACGACAGGGGTGAGGGTGGGAGAGGATCCGAGACGGACGGGGCCTGCTGGCGTCCAGTTGCGCGTGACACGGCTCCAGCGCTCAGCGTGACGGGCGCGGGCGCATTGGTACACCCGGTGGCGTCGAGCCAGCAGTGCGGCCTCGCGACCGAAGTGCCTGTCGTCGGTAACCGACCGACGGGCGGCGTCCGCCGGATGCA
>Ga0126314_10000683_pt1 | contig 16222 bp, 10 predicted proteins | sample Plot105B_FD_92535 | JGI IMG/M metagenome (GOLD analysis project Ga0126314, IMG submission 92535) | Serpentine soil microbial communities from UC McLaughlin Reserve, CA, USA - Plot105B | ecosystem: Environmental > Terrestrial > Soil > Grasslands | place: USA: UC McLaughlin Reserve, Lake County...
GCGCGAGACGGAGGTCGCGGTGCTGTGGGCGCACATGCGCGAGGACCCGCCGCCGCTGAGCGAGGTGCGGCCTGACCTGCCCCGCGAGCTCGACAGCGTGCTCGCCAAAGCGATGGCCAAGTCGCCGGAGCATCGGTACGGGAGCTGCCGCGAACTCGTCGCAGACCTGCGGCACGCGCTCGGGGAAGCCGTGATCGAGACGTATGCCGGAAGGACCGTGGATGAGCCCGAGCGCCGTTCCTCGGCGGAACGGACTGTCGCGCAGCGTCGGAGTCGGCAACAACAGCGCTGGCTCCTTCCGGCCTCGATCGCGCTTGCCGCCCTGCTGCTGGGCGGCCTTGTCGGGATCGTCGGTTACGAGCTGCTCAAGGACGATGAGCCACAGGTCATCGCCCCACCAAAGACGGAGCTGACGCCTGAAGAGAAGATTCTGGCCCAGGCGATCCCACAGGAATCCCGCTGCAGGCGGGCCGAACCGATCACGCCCGACTTCGCAGCCGGGTTCGTCTGTGAGCCGCGAAACCAGTTCGACGTGACGAGGGTCTTCTACTACAAGCCGAAGGCCGGGAGCCGCATGGGGCCCTACATCCAGGACCGCGCGGAAGGCTTCGGGCTCAATAGTGACGGCGGCCAGCTCTTCCCGGAGGGAAGCTGCAGTCTTCCACCTGCGATCAACGAGTGGCGACGAAGGGGGAAGGTCGGGCATAGCTGGCTGAAGGCCGCCGAGGCAGAGGGCAACGGACGGGCGCTCTGCTACCGGCAGTACAACTGGGCCGCGATGGAGTGGTCGGATCGGGACGTGGACGTCTACTCGGTTGCCTACGGCCGCGACATGATCAAGCTCCGGCGGTGGTGGGAGGCGAAGGCCGGACCGCAGTCGACCGACTAACCGTCTCGTCCTCGAGGTCGTTGGCCTTCGCGCAGAGCGCCGCGAACCCGGCCTGAAGGAAGTCGTTCGCGGCGCCGGCTGCGAGCGTCCAGGTCACGAGACGGCCGAACCGGGGAGTCAGCATCTGCGTCGACGCCAGCGCCGCCGCGCTCCACGTGCCGACGCAGCGGGTGCAGAGCAGCAGCTCGCCGACGGCGCGCTGGAAGCCTTCGCCCTCCGGGCGCTCTCGCTCCCCGAGGCCCGCCTCCCCTTCGACGAAGGGCTCGCGAACAAAGCTCGCGACCTTCTCGCGGCTCAGCGTCCGCGCCGCCTTGAACGTCGCTGCAGACAACGCCACGAGGTCGAGCGCCGTCGCGGGCGGCGGGCGCCGGGCGAGTGCCGCGACTGCCGCGAGCCCGGTCACGAAAGTACCGGCGATGGCGGCGTAGGCCTCATAGGGAGCTCGCTCGGGCTGCGCTGCCACGAGGGCTAGCCTTCCCGCGATGGCCGAGTTCAAGACCTCCGCCGCCTATCAGCCGACCGGCGACCAGCCGAACGCGATCAAGCAGCTCTCGGCGGGTCTGCTCGAGGGCGAGCGGTTCCAGACAATGCTCGGCGCCACCGGCACGGGGAAGACGGCGACGATGGCGTGGATCGTCGAGCAGGTCCAGAAGCCCACGCTCGTGATCGCGCACAACAAGACGCTCGCCGCGCAGCTCTGCAACGAGTTCCGGGAGTTCTTCCCCGAGAACGCGGTCGAGTACTTCGTCTCCTACTACGACTACTACCAGCCCGAGGCGTACGTCCCGCAGGCCGATCTCTACATCGAGAAGGACTCGTCCCGAAACGACGACATCGACCGGCTGCGCCACGCCGCCACCTCGTCGCTGCTGTCGAGGCGCGACACGATCATCGTCGCGTCCGTCTCGGCGATCTACGGCCTGGGCTCGCCGGAGGAGTACGAAAAGCGGGTCGTGATGCTCCACGTCGGCGAGGAGCACGACCGTGACCTCCTCCTCCGCAAGCTGATCGACATCCACTACACGCGCAACGACGCGTTCCTCGGGCGCGGCCGCTTCCGGGTCAAGGGCGACGTGATCGAGATCCAGCCGGCCTACGAGGAATCGGCCTACCGGATCTCCCTCTTCGGCGACGAGGTCGAACAGATCACGCACTTCGACCCGCTCTCCGGTGAGGTGTACGGGAAGCTCGACTACCTCAACATCTTTCCGGCCACGCAGTACGTGACCTCAAAGCCGACGATCGAGCGCGCGGTGGACGACATCCGGCACGAGCTCGAGGAGCAGGTCAAGCTCTTCGAGTCGAAGGGGCAGATGCTCGAGGCGCACCGGATCCGGCAGCGCACCGAGTACGACCTCGAGATGATGCAGGAGCTCGGCTTCTGCAACGGGATCGAGAACTACTCGCGGATCCTCGACGGCCGGCCACCGGGCTCGGCCCCGTACACGCTGATCGACTACTTTCCGTCGGACTTCGTCATCTTCATCGACGAGTCGCACCAGACGGTGCCGCAGATCGGCGGGATGTACGAAGGGGACCGCTCCCGCAAGCAGACGCTCGTCGACTTCGGCTTCCGGCTGCCCTCGGCGCTCGACAATCGGCCGCTCCGCTTCGACGAGTTCCTGGCGAAGGTGCCGCAGATGGTGTTCGTCTCCGCGACGCCGGGGCCGTTCGAGCTCCGCCATTCGACGCGAACCGCGGAGCAGCTCGTCCGTCCCACGGGGATCGTCGACCCGGAGGTCGAGCTGCGCGCGACGAAGAACCAGATCGACGACCTCTTGAACGAGATCCGGCGCCGCGAGGAGCTGGGGGACAGGGTGCTCGTCACGACGCTGACGAAGAAGATGGCCGAGGACCTGACCGACTACCTGCTGGAGTCGGGCGTCAAGGCCCGGTACCTGCACTCCGAGATCGACACGCTCGACCGCATCCAGCTGATCCGCGAGCTGCGCCTTGGCGAGTTCGACGTCCTCGTCGGCGTCAACCTCCTCCGCGAGGGGCTCGACCTGCCCGAGGTCTCGCTCGTCGCGATCCTCGACGCCGACAAGGAAGGCTTCCTGCGCGGGAAGACCGCGCTGATCCAGACCATCGGGCGCGCCGCGCGGAACACGAACGGCAAGGTGCTGATGTACGCGGACAAGCTGACGGAGGCGATCAAGGGCGCGCTCGACGAGACGAACCGCCGCCGCGCGGTCCAGCTCGCGTACAACGAGGAGCACGGGATCACGCCGGAGTCGATCCAGAAAGGCGTGTCGGACATCGCGGAGTTCCTCTCGCTCGAGGCGCCGACAGTGCCGAAGCGGCGACGCGGGAAGCAGCAGGTCGAGGGCATGTCGTCCGCGGAGCTCCAGCGCCTCGTCGTCACGCTCGAGGAGGAGATGTTCGCGGCCGCCGAGGAGCTTCGGTTCGAGTACGCGGCGAAGCTGCGGGACGAGATCAAGGAGCTGCGCCGCGAGCTCCAGGCCGCGGCCGAAGCGCCCGCCTAGCTGCTCGCTGACGAGAAGGTGAGCGTGCGGTTCCCGCCGCGCTGCTTCGCGACGTAGAGCGTCCGGTCGGCGGCGCGCAGGAGCGCCGCGGCGGTGTCGCCGTCTCCCGGGAAGCTCGCGACGCCGAGCGCCGCGGTGATCGTCCTGCCGTCGGAGAGGGGTGTCGCGGCGAGCTCGCGGCGGAAGCGCTCGGCGACCCCGAGGGCGTCTCCCGCCCTCGTCTCCGGCAGCAGCACGACGAACTCGTCGCCGCCGAGGCGGCCGGCGACGTCAGCCATCCGTTTGTGTTCGCGGAGGCAGTCGGCCACCCGCTGAAGGACGACGTCCCCGAGCTCATGCCCGCCGGTGTCGTTCACAGCCTTGAGGCCGTCGCAGTCGAGCATCACGAGTGAGAGCTCGTGGCCGTTGCGCCGGCAGCGTGCGAGCTCCTCTTCGAGCCTGTCCTCGAGACCACGCCGGTTCAGCAGCCCGGTGAGGGAGTCGGTGATCGCCGCTCGCTGCTCGCGCCGGAGTGCCTGCGCCACGTCAACCAGTGCCGCGGTGTGCTGGGAGAAGAGGGTCGCGGCCTCGATCCGCTCGTGATCGAGGTGGTGCGGGTCGGCAGTGCGGCCGACGACGACGCCGACTTCCCCGCCGGCAACGCGCAGCGGCAGCCAGACGACGCCGTCGATGACGCTGTACGCGGCGTCGGCGCCGGTGCGCTCCTCGATCGCCGCGAGCTGCTCGAGCTCGGCGGGATCGAGCGGCTTCAGCGAAGCGCCGGGCGTGCGCCAGAAGCCTGTGAGCTGGTACGTGCCGCCCTCGCGGAGCACGCTGACCTGTGCTGAATCGAGCTCCAGCAGCCGCGCGAGCGTACGTGCTGCAAACTCGGCGATCGCGTGGACGCCGCGCAGTGAGCTGGCGTGCACGCAGAGCCGGGCGACGCTCGCCAGGTCGAGCCCGAGCGCAGCGCGCATCTCGGCAACGCGCTCCGTGACGTGCGGGAGCAGCGCCTTGTAGAGCTGCACGCACTCGATCGGTAGGACGGCGCCCCTGGTCTCGATGTTCAGCACGCCTGCCGGCGAGCCGCCGAGCGTGAGCGGCGCGGCGAGCTCGGAGGTGACGCCTGCCATCGCAGCGATGAAGTCCGGATCGGCGGCGGCGTCCTCCAAAAACTGGGTCTCGCCGGAGCGGATCGCGCGCGCCATCACGCCCTGGTCGAGCGCGAAGCCGTCGCGGACTTCCTCGTAGCCGCATTGCGCCACCAGCCACAGCCGCTCGTGCTCGAGGACGTAGACGCTCGCGAGCACGCGGCGGTCGACCCCCTCGACGAGCGCTCCGAGCGCCGCTTCGATCGACGCGCGGCCGCTCGCGGTCGCGAGCGCGGCCTTTGCCCGGCGGACGCCGGCCGCGAGGAGGTCGACGCTGAGCGGGCGGCCCGGCGCCGAGCGCGGCGTCACCGCTCGGTCGCGAGTCGGCGTTGCTGCGGTCTCGTCGTGCGCTTCGGCATCGCCGAGGGCGTCGAGGAAGATGTCGAGAACGAGCGGGTCGAACTGCGTCCCACGACCCGCGCGCATCACCTCGAGCGCCTCCTCGACGGAAAGCGCAGGGCGGTACACGCGGTTGCTCGTGATCGCGTCGAAGACGTCGGCGACGGCCGCGATCCGCCCCTCGAGCGGGATCGCCTCACCCGCGAGCCCCTGCGGGTAGCCGCCGCCGTCGTAGCGCTCGTGATGGGTCAGCGCGATCGTCGCGGCGACGTCGAGCAGCTCGGACGACGATTCCGCCAGCAGCCTGTGGCCGATCTCGGCATGGCGTTCCATCACCCGCCGCTCGGCGTCATTCAGGCTCCCCGGCTTGAGCAGGATCCGGTCGGGGATCGCGATCTTGCCGACGTCGTGGAGGGCGCTCGCGAGCCGGATCAGCTCGCAGTGCTCCGCGTCGAGATCGAGTCGCCGGGCGAGGAGGTCGCAGTAGCGGCTCATGCGCGCCGTGTCGCGGCCGGTCTCGGCGTTGCGGAACTCGGCGGCGAAGGCAAGCCGACGGATGGTCTCGGCCTGGCTCAGCTGGATCGCCGACTCGGCCTGGCGCAGCCGCGCGACGGTGTCGAGCAGCTCGTCCTCGGCGCGCCGCCGCTCCGTCAGCTCCTGCTGCGCCGTCGCGTAGAGGCGGGCATTCCCGAGCGCGAGCGAGGCGAGCCGGCCGAAGCGCGTGAGTAGCGCGACCTCCGCCTCGCCAAACGACTCGCCCTCTTCGACGCGGGCGAGCCCGAAGACACCGGCGACGCGGCCGTCCACCTGGAGCGGCACGCCGACGACGGCGTGAAGCGTGACTCCGTCGAACGCAGGCTCGCGGCTTTGCCAGCGGCGGTAGTCGTCGACGACCATCGGCCGGCCTGTTTGCCAGACGCGCCGGGCGAGCGCCTTACCCTTCGTCAGCGGGGTCCCGACCCCGGACTCGAAGACCCCGGTGCCGACGTGCAGCTCGAGCAGCGACTCGTTGCTGCCCGCTAGGTAGAGGTAGCCGTGGGCGGTGCCGACGAGCGCACCCGCGCGGTCGACGATCGTCTCGAGCAGCTCGCCGACGTCGAGCCGCTCGATCAGGCCGAGGGCCGTCTCGTGGAGCGCCGCGAGCTCCTCGCGCTCGTCCGGGACGGGCGACAGCACACGAAGACGCGCCGGGGGCACCGCTGCCGCATGCCGGAAGCTCACCGGGGCGTTATCGGATCGCTTTCCTCCGTGGCTGAGAGCCGGCTTGTCCCTCGTTCAAGTGACGAGCTTCCCATGTTTGGATCAGGTTTTCATTGCCCGTAGACGGCAAAACGGCGTAGGATCGGGCCGTTACTCGAGGGGAGTAGAGGGAGAGGAGCACTGGTGAAGAGATTCAGCCGACCCGGCGCGGCCGCAATCAGTGCGCTCGCCGCCCTGGCAATTCTCGTCTTCGCGGGGCCGTCCGCGGGCCACGGGAAGAACCCGAAGTCGCCGAGCGGCCCGAAATCCAAGAAAGCGATCATGTTCGCCTCGGACGGGATGCGCCCCGACCTGATGGAGCGGTACGCGCGCAAGGGCCTGATGCCGACCTACCGCGAGCTGATGCGGAACGGCGTCCGAGGTCGGAACGGCCTCGTCCAGGGCTTCCCGCCGAACACCGGCGTCGGCTGGTACACGCTCGCCACGGGCACGTGGCCCGGTGAGCACGGCTCCACGAACAACACCTTCCACCGGACCGGCGACCCCTTCGACCGGTCGACGAGCTTTGCGACGACCGGGATCCTGCAGGCCGACACGGCGCTGCAGGCGGCCGAGCGTGCCGGGAAGAAGGTCGCCGCGATCGAGTGGGTCGGCGTGCGGAACCTCGTGCCGGCGGTCCAGGGGCCCGTTGTCGACTTCCGGACGTTCATCGGCGGCCGCGGCATCGTCCTGAACTACGACCTCCCGGGGCAGCCCGCCCTCGCGAACAGCTTCGGAGTCGCGTACCAGAAGAACGCGCTCGTCGACGCGACGGGATGGACGAACGTCCCGAGCTCGCACAGCCCGGCGAAGGAGACGAGCTTCACGCAGAACAACGCCCAGATTCCGGGCGGAGGCATCTGGGACGTCTACATCTACGACTCGACGAACGACTCGACGGTCAACTACGACCGCGTGCTGTTCGTCAACCGCTCCGCCTCGAAGAACGGGACGGGCGGGACGATCCTCGCGCGCGGCGAGTGGGCCGACACGAAGCTGACGATCGCGTCCGGTGCCCTTGCCAGCAAGACGGGCGGGTTCTACGCGAAGCTGATCGACCTGACCCCGGACCTGTCGAAGTTCCGCCTCTACTTCACCTCCGTCCAGCGCGTCAACGCGAGCTACAACGCTCTCGGCACCGCCGGCTCCGACGCGTTCGCGGAGACGCTGGCGCACGACTTCCCGACCTCGGTCGCGGCCGACTTCGCGCCGCTGGAGGCGCTGATCGTCGACGAGGACACGTACGTCGAGCAGGGGCTCAAGTGGGCGGACGCGCACCTCGCGTACCTCCGCTACATCTTCAACACGCTCGGCTACCGGCCCGACGTCCTCTTCCTCGGGACGCCGACGACGGACGAGTTCCAGCATCAGTTCACGGCGCTCGTCACCCGTACCGACATGGACGGCCGGCCGAACCCGTACTACGACGACGTCGACGGGGACGGCGTGAAGGACGGCCTGATCGCCAAGCGCGAGGGCTACATCCGCGCGGCGTATCAGGAGGCCGACCACACGCTCGCCCTCGGCCGTGAGCTGATGGGCAGGCGCGACACGACCGTGTTCGCCTCGTCCGACCACGGCTTCGCCCCGCAGTGGCTCGCGATCAACGCCCGCAGAGTGCTGTTCGAGGCCAAGGTGCACAACACCGTCACGAATACCGATGTCTCGCTGCATCCGAGTGGCGACCCGACCCTGACGTTCCCGAATCCGCCCGGCGGCACGCCGCTCAGCAACTGTCGTGCACAGTCCGCCGCCGACCTCGTCAAGGCCTGTTGGGCCGGCGGCACGACGCAGGTCTACGTCAACCCGACGCTGCCGGCAGGGATCACGTACGAGGCGGTGCGGACTGCGGTGATCAACGCGTTCCAGAGCATCACCGACCCGGGCGTTGCATCCGGTGCCGGCGCGCGGCCGAGCTCGACCAACGCGCAGGTGATCTCGAAGATCCTGAAGAAGGAGGAGCTCCGCAACGTCGACGGCTCCGACGCGCTGCACCCGACCCGCAGCGGCGACGTCGTGGTCGTCTCGCGCCCGCCGTACCAGTTCGACGCAGCGAGCGCACCCGTAATCGCGTTCTCGCAGTTCTTCGGCCAGCACGGCTACCTGCCGGAGCTCGTCGACCTCCGCCACAACGTCAACATGCACGCGACGTTCGTGGCGGCCGGGCCAGGGATCAACGGCAAGGCGGAGAACGGCTTCCGCTGGTCGCACTGGAGCCACGGCCACGGGCTTGGCGGCAAGAAGGTCAGCGGCCTGCGGGCGATCGACGTCGCGCCGACGCTGTCGTTCGTACTCGGGATCCCGGCCCCGCAGAACGCGCGCGGGAAGATCCGGTACGACATCGTCGACGACACGAGCGACACGCGGGAGATCACGATCCTCGACATCAGCGACTGGCACGGCCAGGCGATCCCGCTGGCTGAGAACGCCGATTGGGCGATCAACGCGAACCCGCTCGCGCCGCCGTTCAACACGACGTCGATCGGCCCGATCTTCCAGATCGGCGGCTCGGCTTTCCTGAAGCCGTGGTTCGACGTCTATCGCGCCGAGGCGAAGGACGGATCGATCACCGTCGCCGCGGGCGACACGATCGGCGCCACGCCGCCCATCGCAAGCCTCTTCGGCGAGAGGCCGGCGGTCGAGTTCATGAACCGGATGGGGCTCGATGCCGACGGGCTCGGCAACCACAACTTCGACAAGGGTCAGGACTACCTGCGCAACACGATCATCCCGCTGGCGAACTACCGCCACGTCTCGGCGAACATCGTCGACGCGAGCGGCAAGACGCCCGCGCAATGGTCGCCGTCGACGACGTTCGACTTCCACGGGGCGAAGCTCGGGTTGATCGGCTACTCGAACACCGACATCCCGTTCCTGACCTTCCCCGGCGCACTCGGGCCGTTCCACGTGTCCGATCCGACCGCGGCGGTGAACGCCGAGGCGGCGAAGCTCGCCTCGAAGACGGACGCGATCGTTGCGATGGGGCACCTCGGGGTCGACGGGCCCGTCGGGTCGGTGAGCCCGCTCGGGCTCTCGACCAACCCCTTCGGACCGCTCGTGGCGCTTTCGGACGCAGTGACGGGGAGCGTCGACGCCGTCGTCGGTGACCACACGAACTTCCAGGCGCTCGACACGCGGCCGAACGGCACGCTGATGACCGAGAACCTGAGCAAGGGCGTTCGGTTCACGCGTCTCCGGCTCGTGGTGGACAAGAGCGAGCACAGGGTCGTCTACAAGACGGCCGACTTCCACAAGCCGTGGGCGATCGGCGTGACTCCGGATCCGGCGATCCAGGCGCGGATCGATGAGTTGAACGCGATCCTCGCGCCGATCCTGAGCGTCGAGGTCGGGAAGTCGACGGCCGCACTGCCGCGCGCGGACATCTGCGGCCGAGCCGACGGCCGCCTTTGCGAATCGCTGATCGGCGACGTCATCACCGACTCGATGCGCACCGCGTTCCCGGCGCTGCCGACGGACTTCGCGATCACCAACTCCGGCGGTATCCGGGCGGACCTCACATGTCCGGCGGTGGACAGCCCGACGGACTTCTGCCCCGCATACACCGGCACGGTCCGGCCGATCACGCTCGGCCAGGTCATCACGGTGCTGCCGTTCGGGAACACGGTCGCGACCGCCCACGTCACCGGGACGCAGCTGAAGGCGATGCTCGAGAACGGCGTGTCGCAGATGCCGGGCGCCAACGGCCGCTTCGCGCAGGTCTCGGGGCTCTGCTTCACCTACGACATCGCGCAGCCGGTGGGCAGCCGGGTGACGTCGTTGTTGAAGGCAGACGCCACCGGCGCATGTCCGGCGGGCTCGCCGAGCGTCGGCCTCGGAGCGGGCGACGCCTACAACGTCGCGATCAACGACTTCATGGCGTTCGGCGGCGACGGGTATCCGAACACCGTCGCGCAGCTGAACACGCCGGCGGTGCTGACGATGGATCAGCGGCTGCGGGACTACATCGAGGCGCAGCCCGCGAAGACGCTGAACCCCGCCGTCCAGTCGCGGATCCGCTGCACCGACTCGAACGGCGCGACGGCGCCGAACTGCCCGGCGATCCTGCCGTAACGCTCATTGGGAGTCCGCCGCTTCGGCGGCGGACTCCCGTTAGATTCCGCGGATGGGCCTGGGGGAAATCCTCGCGATCCTCCTTTCGGGCCTGATCGTCGGTGCGCTCGGCCGCTTGGCGGTGCCCGGTCCCGATCCGATGCCGATCTGGATGACGATTCTCTTCGGGATCGTCGGCTCGATCGTCGGCGGCGCCGTAGCGATCGCGATCGGCTTCGGAATGGGCGGCGTCTTCGTCCTCTCGGTGCTCGCGGCCACCCTCATGGTCATGGCGTACCGGAGGCTCGTTTTGAAGCGTCCGATCACGGGCCCGGGCGCGCGCGGTTAGTTTCCGCGTTGGCAAGTGGGAAAGCGCCGCAAGGCAACGAACGTATGGTCGTCGGGAGACGACCGGAAAGGAGCGGTATGGGTGGGATCAGCCTCGGTGGGATCCTCGTCATCATCGGGATCATCCTCGCGATCGTGTGGAACCTCTGGATCGGCCTGATCATCGCGCTGATCGGCCTCATCGCGTTCGGCGGGTTCGCTAGGGGCCGCTGGTACTGACGCCCTCCGCGGGGGACGGCTGGGCGGCGAGCGGCTCGCGTCCGCGCGGGAAGCGCCGGATCGCGGTGAGTCCCCAGTCGTCCTCGCGCCAGATGTAGGTCTGCACCGAGACCGTGTCCTCGTCGCATTCGTAGACGAGCAGCCCGCGCGCCTCGCCGCGCCGGTCGGGCCGCGGTTGGCCCAGACCCGGGGCGATCGCGACGGTGACGCCACGCAGCTCTCCGGTGACGACCTCGAACTCGTGCCGCTCGCTGATGGCGGCCTGGTGGATGTGGCCCGCGAGGACGAGCTCGGCACCTGCGTCGACGAGGCCGGCGAGCACGCCGCTGCGGTCGCGGACGGGGCGCTTCCGGGACCGCCACGGCGCGCCGAGCAGGTGGTGGTGCAGAACGACGACCTTGAGCGCGCCCGGAGCGGCCTCGGCAAGGCGCCGGGCCGCCTCTCTGAGGTGAGGACGATGGATCCGGCCGGCCTGGTGCAGCCACGGGCGGACTGAGTTCATCCCGACGAGGTGCAGGCGCTCCGAGCTATACGTGGGCTCGGTCGTCCCCCAGTAACGCTCGAATTGCTCGTACGTGCGCGTGAAGCGGGCGACGGGCGTATAAGGGATGTCGTGGTTGCCGGGGACCGCGAAGATCGGGCGGCCGAGGCTCTTGAGGAAGTCCGCCGCGCGTGCGTGTTGATCGGGTCGACCGCGATGGGTCAGGTCGCCGCTGGCGACGATCAGCTCGGGGTCGACGCGGTCGATCAAGGCGGCGAGGCCCGGCTCGATCCGCGGCTCTTCGTGCGAGCCCACGTGGAGATCGGAAAGGTGGAGAAGTCGTGTCCGGTCGGGGGACACAGCCGGGGCAGGCTATACACTCAGACTGTGGTCGACGAGCCTACTGAGATCTTCGACGACCTCTATCTCGGGCTCCGGGCGGGGGGTGCGCTGCGGAAGAAGCGGCGCGGCGAACCGCTGACGAGCGAGGAGGAAGACGCGCTCGGGCGCTGGCAGCGGCTCTCCCGGGTCCGGAAGGCGATGACGATCGGCGCCTTCGCCGTCGGCACGTTCGGGCTCGGGTTCACGATCGGCGGCCTGATCTTCGGGAAGTGGCGTAGGGCCTAGCGCGTCTCGGCGTCCTGCGCCGGGAAGAGCACGGTCGGCACCTCCTGCTCGGCGGGGTCGCGGTCGAGCACGACGACCTCGAAGAGCGTCCCGAGCACCGCCGCGAGAGGGATCGCGAGCAGCACCGCGAGCTCGCCAAAGAGGAGCGCGAACGCTGCGACGGAGACGATCACGAGCAGCGGCGAAAGGCCTACGGCGTCCCCGAGTACGTGCGGGATCACCAGGTAGTCCTCGAGCAGGCGGACGACGAGGACGATCACGCCGGCCGCGATGCCGACCTCGACGGATTCGGTGAAGCCGACGCCCACGGCAACGGCGCCGGCCGTCAGCGGGCCGATCACCGGGACGATCTCCACGATCCCGGCGAACGCCGCGATCAGCAGCCAGAACGGCAGCCCGATCGCCCAGAAGCAGACGCCGAGGACGGTGGACACGAGCAGGATCAGCAGGACCTGGCCCCTGACGTAGGCGCCGAGCTTGAGGTCGATCAGGTCCCACGTGTCCTTGACCGTCTTCCGGTGTCCGCGTGGGACGAGCGAGGTGACGAGCCGCACCGCATCGTCGCGCTCGAAGACCCAGTACGCGGCGCACGCGAACACGAAGAAGATCCCGATCGCGATCTCGAAGCCGAGCACCGTCAGCTCGAGGGCGGGGTCGAAGAGGTCCTCGACGCGCGGAAGACGCTCGAGACGATGGTTGAGCCAGGTGAGGACGTCTCCCTTGAAGCCCGTCTCGTCCTCGGCGTCCCCAAGGGCGGTCTGCACCTGCGTGATCGCGCGGGGGACGACGGCCCAGAGGAGGAGGCCGATCGCGCCGGCGAGCACGGCGTAGTGGAGCAGGATCGCGGCGCCGCGCGGGATCCGCCGGCGGTAGAGGAACTCGACGGAGGGTCGCATCGCGGCTGCAACGGTGAACGAGAAGAAGAGCAGCATGATCAGCAGCCGCAGCTCCCAGAGCGCGAGCACGGCGACGACGACGGCCGCGACCACGATCGCAATCGTCAGGGCTCGGCGTGCGGTTGCGTCCACTGGATCAGGTTTCGCCGGGTTCGGCTCTCCGCAAACCCGCAGGAAATCGGGCGGTTCGCGGCGAACCGCGGATCGTGCTCGCAGACCCGCACGAGGAGATCTGCCTCGAGGCCCGGCGCCACGGGATCGTGCTGCTGCGCCCCCTGGCATGGGCAGTCCTCCTCGCGGGCGCGGGCGGCGCGCTGACGACCCTGCCCTCGCCTCTGTCGGTCTTCGGTGTCGTCGTCGTGGGGCTGGGAGCGCTCGTTGCGCTTCGCGCGGTCTGGAGGTGGGAACGCACCCGCGTCGTCGTCACGACGGAAAAGGTCTTCGTCGTCAACGGCACGTGGCGGCGGCGCGCGCGGGCGGTGAGGCTCGCGGCGATCGAGGCAGTGGAGCTGGAGCAGTCATTCGCCGGTCAGCTGCTGGGCTACGGAACGGTCGTCGTCGGCCCCCTCGCGCTGGAGCACGTTCCACGTCCGAAGCGCCTGTACCACCTCCTCGAGCGCCTCGCCACCTAGGCCTGCGCAGCCACGTCTGGTGGCTGCCACCGGCCGACGCGCGCGAAGGCGTGTCGGATGTCGAGCAGAAGCGACGTCGGGAGGTCGCGAGAAGAGGCCTACGCGTAGCGTCGGCGCATGGGCCGAATTCCACGCTGCCAACTTCCCGACGGCCTCTTCCACGTGACGACGAACTCGGTGCACGAGGCGCCGGCGTTCCGTGACGACCTCGACCGGGATTTCTTCTGGCGGCTGATGCGGCGACTGCCGTTCCGCTTCGGTGTCGCGATCCACGTCTACTGCCTGCTGGGAACGCACTACCACATGCTCGTCGAGGCTACGACGGACGAGCTCGGCGCTGCATTCGAGTGGCTGAACGGCGTCTACGCCCGGGAGCACAACGCGCGTCACGGGCGACGCGGGCACCTCTTTCGGGAGCGCTTCTCCTCATGGGTCATCCGCGACGAGCTCCACCGTGCCAGAACGACCGGGTACATCCTCGACAACCCGGTGCGCGCGGGCCTGGTCGAGCGTCGCGAGGATTGGCCGTGGAGCGGCGCTCCGAGCTGGAAACCGCGACCACCAAAACCACGAAGCGAACACTTGTTCGTTGCTGGCGCCGCGGCTAAACTGGCCAGTTATGCCGCAGGAAGAACTGGTCGTTCACGGCGCCCGCGAGCACAACCTGAAGGACATCACCGTCCGCCTGCCGCGGAACCGCCTGATCTGCATCACGGGCCTCTCCGGCTCCGGGAAATCGAGCCTCGCGTTCGACACGATCTACGCCGAGGGCCAGCGCCGGTACGTGGAATCCCTCTCGGCCTACGCCCGCCAGTTCCTCCAGATGATGGAGAAGCCGGACGTCGACTCGATCGACGGCCTCAGCCCCGCGATCTCGATCGACCAGAAGACCACCAGCCGGAACCCCCGCTCGACCGTCGGCACCGTCACGGAGATCTACGACTACCTTCGTCTGCTCTACGCGAGAGTCGGCCGCCCCCACTGCCCTGTCTGTGGGCGCCCGATCGCCGGTCAGTCGATCGAGGCAATCGTCGACCAAATCCTCCAGCTCCCCGACGGAACCCGCTTCACCGTCAACGCCCCGGTCGTCCGCGACCGCAAAGGCGAGTACCGCGACCTCCTGGACGAGCTCCGCCGTGACGGCTTCACGCGCGTGAAGGTCGACGGCGAGCAGCGCCTGCTCGAGGACGAGATCCCGCTCGACAAGAAGTTCAAGCACACGATCGAGGTCGTCGTCGACCGCCTACGGATGAAAGAGGACCTGCGCACGCGTCTCTTCCAGTCGGTCGAGACGGCGATCAACCTCGCGGAGGGCCTCGTCGTGATCGACCTGATCGAGGAGGACCGCCAGCTGACCTTCTCCGAGCGCTTCGCCTGCCCCGAGCACGGCGTCTCGCTCCCGGAGCTGCAGCCGCGGATCTTCTCCTTCAACTCGCCGCACGGCGCCTGCCCGCGCTGCACGGGGCTCGGCGCGCAGCAGGAGATCGACCCCGACCTGCTCGTTCCCGACCCGACGCTGCCGCTGGCCGAGGCGCTCGTCCCGCTGCAGGGGAACTGGTACGAGGCCGTGATCCAGGCGATCGCCGACAAGTGGGAGATCGATCTCGACACGCCCTGGCAGGACCTGACCGAGGAGCAGCGGAACCTCTTCCTCCACGGGACGCACGGCGAGCGGGTCTACGTCAGCTACCGGAACCGGATGGGGCGGAAGCGCTCGTACATGCTCGCGTTCGAGGGCCTCGTCACGAACCTCCAGCGCCGGTACCGCGACACGGACTCAGCCTCGATGCGCGAGCGGATCGAGGAGTACATGAGCTTCCGGCCGTGCCCGGAGTGCCACGGAGCGCGCCTCAAGCCCGAGGTGCTCGCCGTCACCGTCGGCGAGAAGAACATCCACGCGTTCACCCAGATGTCGGTCACCCGGGCGCTCGCCTTCCTGGAGGAGCTGGCGCTGACGGAGACCGAGCAGCTGATCGGCTCGCGGATCGTCAAGGAGATCCGCGAGCGGCTGACGTTCCTGGACAACGTCGGCGTCGGCTACCTGCAGCTCGATCGCGCGTCCGCGACGCTCTCCGGCGGCGAGGCGCAGCGACTGCGCCTGGCGACGCAGATCGGCTCGCAGCTCGTCGGCGTGCTCTACATCCTCGACGAGCCCTCGATCGGGCTCCACCAGCGCGACAACGGGAAGCTGATCGCGACGTTGGAGCGGCTCCGCGACCTCGGCAACACGGTGCTCGTCGTCGAGCACGACGAGCAGATGATGCGCGCCGCCGATTGGCTCGTCGACATGGGGCCGGGCGCCGGCGAGCACGGCGGCCACGTCGTCGCGGAAGGCCCGGCGCGCAAAGTCGAGCGGAACGCACACTCCATCACGGGCCAGTACCTCTCGGGCGGGCGCGAGATCGCGGTGCCGGAGCGCCGGGACGAGGAGCTCGGGTCGTTCTGGGTGCGCGGCGCCTCGCAACACAACCTGAAGGGGATCGATGTCGAGTTCCCGGTCGGGAAGCTGATCACGGTCACGGGTGTCTCGGGCTCCGGGAAGTCGACGCTCGTGAACGAGATCGTCTACAAGGCGCTCGCGAACCGCCTCCATCGCGTCCGGGTCAAGCCGGGCGAGCACCTCGGCTGCGAGGGGATCGAGTGCTTCGACAAGGTGATCGACATCGACCAGTCGCCGATCGGCCGCACGCCGCGCTCGAACCCCGCGACGTACACGAAGCTGTTCGACCACATCCGCGAGCTCTACTCGCTGACGCCGGAGGCGAAGGTGCGCGGGTACAAGCCCGGCCGCTTCTCGTTCAATGTCCGCGGCGGCCGCTGCGAGACGTGCAAGGGCGACGGGACGATCAAGATCGAGATGCACTTCCTGCCCGACGTGTACGTCCC
>Ga0126314_10000685_pt1 | contig 16202 bp, 6 predicted proteins | sample Plot105B_FD_92535 | JGI IMG/M metagenome (GOLD analysis project Ga0126314, IMG submission 92535) | Serpentine soil microbial communities from UC McLaughlin Reserve, CA, USA - Plot105B | ecosystem: Environmental > Terrestrial > Soil > Grasslands | place: USA: UC McLaughlin Reserve, Lake County...
AAAGTCTTCAATCGGCAGCTGGTAATATAAATTGGCCATATAAACCTTTACACCTTCAGGATCGCTGAACAACTGATCAGCCTGCACTTTGTCTGTTGGCTCCAGATCCAGGACCTTTTTGCAGCTCATCAGCATAAAGGGCAGGATAGTGAGCAGTATAATTATCTTTTGAATTCTCATAATTATATCTTTTAGAAATTAAGATTTACACCAAAATTGTAGGTTTTGGACAATGGGTAATTCAGTCCGGCGTTAAACAAGCCTTCTGCCCTTTCCGGGTCAAACGGTTTCACGAACGGATCTGTAATGGTAAACAGGTTGAATGCGCTGGCATAAACCCTCAGTTTCTTTATACCCGCTTTGGCAAAGAATGAGGGCTGGAATGAATAACCCAGTTCAACACTTTTTAATCTTACATAAGAAGCATCGCGTCTCCAGACAGAGCTTTCGGTATACACACGGCCTACATCATTATTAAATCTGGATGCCGGGTATTTACCTGGGATCCAGGCACTGTTTGCATCGTAAGGATCTGAAAGACGCCACCTGTCAAAGAAATAAGCGGGTGTATTTCCTCTGAAGGCAAGAATTTCCCCGTAAACCTCAGTGAAGCGTACGGTATACCTTCCAGAGCCTTGCAGCAAGACATTAAAATCAAAGCCCTTATAAGAACCATTAAGTGTCAGTCCGTAAAACAATTTTGGGGTAGAACCATCAAATAATGGAAGCATGTCCCTGTCGTCTATCACACCGTCATTGTTGATGTCCTGGAATTTATAATCGCCTGGCAGCTCGCGGATATTGGCCTGATCGCCGTTTTGTAATGCATACTGAAGAATCTCTTCCCTGCTCTGGAACTGACCGGCGTAGGTGTATCCCCAACTGATGTCTTTGTTCCGGTAAGCCGCCTGATTTCTCCAGCGGTCATAACTGTTGGTAAAGTTAGAACCTTCAATGTATAAGTTCATCTGGCGGGAGAAGTTGAAGTTTCCTGAGATGCCGTATTTAAAGTCGCCTATGGCATTGTTGTGTGTCAGGGAAAATTCGATCCCGCGTACACGATCGCTGTTTAAGTTTTCCGGTGGGATGCTGGCACCAAATGTATTGGGCAGGGATACGTTCCTTGTTGCAGGAATTCCTTTAGTATCTCTCTGATACACGTCAAATTCTGCAGTCAGCTTGTTTTTCCAGAGGCCCAGCTCTACACCAAAATCAAGAAATTCCGATTTTGTCCAGCTCAGATTCTCATTTACAATAGAAGGCGCCGCAACTCCAGTAGTCAGAAAGTCGTTCAGGAACTCATAATTACCGCCTCCGGAAGTACCGAATCCAGGTACATATTGGAAAGGCGCCACTGCATTTGCTGCTCCCGCAGTTCCGTATGAGGCTTTCAGTTTTAAATTGCTGATTGCCGGCAGGTTGTTTTTGATAAATCCTTCCTCCGAGATTCTCCATGCCGCACTTGCGCCCGGAAAAAAGCCCCATTTGTTTTTGTAGGCATAATTTCCGTCCTGGCGGAAGATCACATCAATCAGGTATTTGCTGGCGTAATCGTAGTTAAATCGTCCTACATAGCCCAGATAGGCGCTTTGTCCTTCAATACCGTCAACGTCAGGGGTTCTCAGGCCGGCATATCTCAGTTGATCTGTTGTAAAGAAATCATAAAAACGTTTTGCAAAGGTATTTCTGCTCCAGCCTTGCTGCTGCTCTATTACCAGGGTACCGCCTACATTGTGCTTTCCGGCAAATAACCTGCTGTAAATGATCTGTCCCTGCAGGGTCAGGTTATTGTTGTTGTCCATCACATTCGAGATGTTTCCGGTACCCACACGCTGTGGCTGCTTTACATAGTTGGCGTTGGCAAAGGTGTACAGGTTATAAGGTTTGGACAGATCCTTATTTGAATAACTGTTCATATCGTAAGATGCAGAAGCTCTTAACTTCAGGCCCTCTACAGCAGGAATGGTATAGTTCAGTGCAACAGTAGATTGAAAGTTCCTGTTTACACTCTCGTTATAACCTGTGATGTTTTTGTCTGATAACACCACCGGGTTCTGATTGGAAGGTGTCACAATAGACGGATAATTCATGTTGCCATTTACATAGGGCTGTTCGGTAGGCAATGTTACCCGGGTGCCTTTAAAGATATTGAAGAAGTTCTCGCCCGGTACATAGCGGTTGTCGTATCTTCCTGCCACAAAAACTTCAGCTTTAAGATTTTTGGTAAGTTCAGTGGTGAGATTAGAACGCATGTTGTACTTATAAAAGCCCATATCATTGGTTTTTAGTAAGCCCTCTTCGCGCTGGTATCCCAGACTCACGAAATATTGGGTCTTTTCACTTCCACCCGAGGCAGACAGGTTGTGCTGTTGCTGCAGGGCGTTCTTTTTCATTACCTCATCGTACCAGTCTGTGCTTTCGTAGCCCGGCCCGCCGGCAATGTATTTGTTCAGTTCTTCCCTGGTTACAAAAGGTGCCCCCGTACCCAGAAATGCGGCATCATTTCGCATCTGCATCCATTCGGAAGCATTGGCCATACGCGGTACATCGGTAGGGCTGGATAAGCCCACAAAGCCATTGTAATTGAATGCTGCATCGCCTTTTGCTCCTTTTTTAGTAGTAACAAGTACTACTCCGTTGGATGCCCGAAGACCATAAATTGCTGCTGAACCATCCTTTAGAAAGGAAATGCTTTCAATGTCATCGGGGTTGATCCGCTGAAATTCTCCGCCACCTTCACGTGCGATTCCGTCAATTACATATAAAGGGCTGCCACCATACCCGCGGATATTGATGGAGTTGTCGAATGTTCCGGGTTCGCCTCCGTTCTGGCGGATCTGCAGACCCGCCACCTTGCCCTGGATCTTTTGCGCCAGACTGACAGCAGTAGTAGTTTGGATGTCTCTGGCAGTAATGTTGCCGACAGATCCCGTAAGCGTTTCCTTCTTCTGGGAACCGTAACCTACTACGATAACCTCACTGAGTTCAGACAGGCTGGCCGAAAGACCAATGTTGATCGTTGTACGGTCGTTGATTTTTTCCACCAGGGTTGTCATACCGACAAAGCTAAAGGTCAGTTCTGCTGTACCTGCCGGTACAGCAATCTGATAATTTCCTTCCTGGTCTGTACTTGCGGTTACCTTATTGCCGTTATTCAGTGCAGTGACTGCTACACCCGGTATAGGTGTTTTATCTGCTGCATCAGTTACTTTTCCCCGGATTATCTGGTTCTGCTGCGCGACAAGGCTGAGCGGAAAGAGGAAAAATAATAAAAATAAGTATTTGAGTTTGTTCATACTGTTTTTATTGGTTTGAATTAAAATTTGGTTGTTTACTTGCCTCAGCTAAGCAGATGGCATGGATGTCGGCGCGGTCATGGCGGACGTAGTTCGTTTCGATACATTTTATATTTGGTTGATTGAGCGCAAGTAAAGGAAGGGCAGGCTAACAAAACCTTAACAAAATCTTACTAGGCTTTATTTTTTTGTGCTATTGGAACGAAAACAGCGTTTTCAGCGCATTCATAGTATTTTTAGAAGGATCTTAAATATATATCCCCATAGCCGGTATAGTCTGTTAATGGCGCGTGTAATCAATTTGTTAAGATTAAATTAAGGGCAAAAGGGTATATTAGCTACCCCTATAGCGCTCGCCTGACCAATATGAAGTTAAAGTCCTACCTCGCCGGTTTTCTGTTTCTGTTTGTTGCCTGTGCGCAAGTTCACGGACAGTCTTATGGGTTGGGCTTTGCCGGACATAATGTAGTACAGGACAAGCGGACAAGTCTCGACCTGAGCCAGGAACCGATCTGTTTCGATCAGAGTTTTGAGTTGTCATTTGACCTTTCTTTTATGGAAGGTTATACCGATTATTTCGGCTACGTATTCAGGATCATTGATCAGGAAAACCGGAATATTGATCTGGTTTATGACATGCGCTTCCTGGAAAATAAACATTTTAAGCTGATCATCGGCGATAAGGTATCAGACATTACCTTCGATATTGCCATTAACGAGTTGTACCGGAACTGGCATAAAATCAGGATCAGATTTGATCAGGATGGTCAGAAGCTGCAGCTCAGTACGGGCGGTAAAACCTACACCCAAATACTCAAATTAAAAAATGACTGTTATAAAGTCCTTTTCGGAGCCAATGGATTCAAAGACTTTAAGGTAAAAGATGTGCCTCCTATGAAGATCAGGGATGTAAAGATCCTGAAGGGAAATAAACTGAATTTTCACTGGCCGTTAAATGAGCGGACAGGCTTATATGGTGCCGAGAAAATACAAAGCAGAGACGCCATCGTTTCTAATCCAATATGGATCAAGAAAATGCACCATGACTGGAGCCTGGTAAAAAATCTGGTGGTTGAGGGAGCAGCCAGCGTAGCCTTCAATGCAGAAAAGGAAGCACTTTACCTGGTCTCAGAAGATTCGCTGGCCATTTATTCGGTGGGTACACAGCAACTGAGCTATTTGGCTTACCAATCCGGAAAGCAATCATTGCTTAGTGGGAACCAGTCGCTGTATGATACGAATACGGGCAAGCTATTTAATTTTTATATGGATCAGCAACTTGTAGCTGGTTTTGATTTTAAAAGCAGAAGCTGGGATAGGAAATACGTTTCTCCTGCCGTGATTACCAACTTCTGGCACCCTAATAAGTTCTATTCTGCTATCGATAGTTCTTTTTATATGATTGGTGGATACGGGCAATATCAATATAAAAATGAGGTGACACGTTATCATTTCCCGGATAACACCTGGAAGGTGATCCCTACCAGTGGCGAATATATGCCAAGATATCTGGCCGCGCTTGGTGCGGTAAAGAACGGCGCTTATTTACTGGGTGGCTATGGCAGTACAACCGGCGAACAGATACTAAACCCTAAAAATACATACGAGCTTAGTTTTTATGATGCAAAACTAAGGCAATTTAAAAAGTTATTCGAGCTGGAACCTAAGGCCGAGGACTTTGCCTTTGCCAATTCAATGGTCATCAATCCCGACTCAGATTCTTATTACGCGCTGACATTTTCAAATCACAGATACAACTCGACATTACAGCTTATAGCTGGTTCTTTGAAATCTCCGGCCTACAAATATGTTGGTAATACCATTCCTTACGCATTTCATGACATTCACTCTTTTGCTGATTTGTATTACTGCCCCAGGAGTAAAAAATTTGTGGCGGTAACCTTATTCCACGATGAGCAGCACAAACGAACTGCGGTGAAAATTTATACGCTTTCCGGTCCTCCGGAAGAGTTTTCGGATGCGACTCAGAAGATACTGAGCCCTGCTGCAATAACGTATATAGTGGTTTTTGGTCTGGCGGCGCTTTTGCTGGTTGCACTTATGTATATCCAAAAGAAAAGGAGTAAAAGCCAAGTGGCCCTGGTTGTTGAAAAGATGGAAGAACATATTGGCAGGCAGGTTCAGCCGGGTATCAAAAATGCGATCATGCTCTTTGGAGACCTGCAGGTATTTGATAAAGAAGGTAATGATATTACCAGGAATCTTTCTCCGCTTATACGTGAGCTATTTCTTGTCGTGTTGCTCTATACCATTAAATGGGAAAGAGGGATAAGTACGGAAAAACTAACGGAAATTCTTTGGTTCGATAAATCTGTGGACAGCGCAAGGAACAACAGATCGGTAAATATTGCCAAGCTGAAAGTGATACTTGAAAAAATGGATCTTTGCCAGATCTCTAAGGAAACTGGTTATTGGAAGATCATTTTTGATGAGCATGCGGTAAAGATTGACTACAGCGAATACCTAAGGATCGTTAACGACAAGGGCAGGATAGACAGGCGTAAAGTAGACGATTTGACAGCGCTTGTACACAGGGGCAGCTTTCTTTCAAATGTAGAATACGAATGGCTGGATGCTTTTAAATCTGAAATTTCCAACGAAATCATTGACACTTACTTGCATTATGCAGCTACGATAAGAATAGAAGAAGACGCGGAACTGCTGGTTAAGCTGGCCAATTATGTTTTTTACTTTGATCCTGTAAATGAAGAAGCTACCGTGGTACAATGCAGAGCCCTGGTACATCTCGGCAAACATTCATTGGCGAAGGCCAAATTTGAAACTTTTAGCAAGGAGTATAAAGTAATCTATGGTGAGGAGTTTGGCCAGCGCTTCAATGATATTCTGGAGTCTAAAAACTAAGCATGTTTAAGCCACCCGGCCTTCGCCGAATTTGATCCGGATGGAAATCATTATGAATTGTTAAGAAAGTATTATCAGCAGGATGAAGCTCCTGCCTATATTTGAACAGATTCTAAAAACCGGCTATGGCAAATACGCAAAAGCAATATGCTGCAGAACTAAAGACTGAGCTGAAGAATATCTTAACCTATTGGATGGAGTATACTCCAGACCATGTGAATGATGGTTTTTATGGCCAGATCAGCAGCAATAATGAAGTTGTACACGATGCAGCCAGGGGTGCAGTCCTAAATGCAAGGATTCTCTGGTCCTTTTCCGGAGCTTATAACCTCAGCCCTGATGAGCGCTATCTTAATATGGCCGACAGGGCATACCGTTATATTGCAGCACATTTTTTAGACAAGAATTACGGCGGAGTGTACTGGACCGTAGATGCCGCGGGTAATCCACTGGATACAAAAAAACAAATTTATGCCATCGCCTTTACCATATATGCCTTTAGCGAGTACTTTATGGCCAGCGGACATGAGGTGGCCAGGGAACATGCGGTAGATCTGTACCGGGATTTGGTGAAATATAGCCTGGATACTGAAAGAGGAGGTTATTATGAGGCTTTTAGCAGAACCTGGGAGCCTATCGCCGATCTGCGCCTGAGCGATAAAGATGCGAATGAGAAGAAGACCATGAATACGCACCTGCATGTGCTCGAAGCATTTACCAATCTTTACAGGATCTGGCCCGATGAAGAATTGAAACTTAGAATTCTTGAATTGCTCCATGATTTCACCAGCCACATCATAGATCCTGAAACGGGGCATCTGCGGTTATTTTTTAATGAAAACTGGAACAGCAGGTCGGCGGTTATTTCTTTTGGGCATGATATTGAAGCAGCCTGGTTGCTGCTCGAAGCAGCCGAGGTTATTGATGATAGGGAATGGACAGAACGGTTGAAAGTTCTGGCTGTTAAAATGGCACATGCGGCAGCTGAGGGTCTGGATGCTGACGGCGGATTATGGTATGAGCGGGATTCTTCCTCAACTCACATTATTAAGGAAAAGCACTGGTGGGTTCAGGCCGAGGCGATGGTCGGTTTCTACAATGCATGGCAAATTTCTTCGGAACCTCTCTTTTTAGGCCATGCGGAAAAGGGATGGAAATTTATAAAAGCGCACATTATTGATCATGAACAGGGAGAGTGGTTCTGGGGCATTCAGGAAGATGGAAGTTTAATGCCGGGTGAGGATAAGGCAGGGCTCTGGAAATGTCCTTATCACAACAGCCGGGCCTGTATTGAACTGATCAGAAGAATAAATCCAAAAGGAACCTTAACGGCAAACTAAACCCTTAAGTATCAGTATGTCGCAATAGGTGTTCTAAGAACACTTTAGTCCTGTTTTAGCATTTAGCTTTGTACTTCCAAGAGATTGAACAGTGCAAAAAAATGTATAAATACTTATTGATCTTCTGCGGCATATTGAACCTGCCATTTAATGCTAAAACTCAGGTAGTCACTTCTGTGCCATTTATGCTGGTTACACCAGACGCAAGATCTGCCGGTATGGGTGATGCTGCGGTTGCGGTTGATGCCGACGCAAATGCATCCGGAAGTAATTTTTCAAAAATGGCTTTTTTAAAGCCAAAGTATGGCGTTTCAGTCTCCTATATCCCCTGGCTCAACAAGGTAGCGAATGATATAGATCTGGCCTATCTGAGTGCCTTTCATAAGTTGCCAAATAATTATACCGCCGGGATCGCCATTAAATATTTTAAGCTGGGTGATGTGGACCTCAGAGATGAATATCAACAGAGTATGGGGGTAATCAGCCCCAATGAATTTGCCCTTGAAGCCAGTCTGGCCAAAAGCTTTGGTCATGAATTCTCTCTGGGTTCCACCTTAAAATACATCCAGTCTAACGTTTCTGCCAGCATGGGCTCTTCATCCGTAGAAATAACTCCCGGCCGGACCATTGCGCTCGACGTCTCTGCTTTTTATCAGCATGAGCTGAATATGACTGCTCCCGCAAAATTATCTTTTGGCCTGAATATTTCTAATCTCGGGCCGAAGCTGAGGTATGGCAATTCTGACTATGCTTATTTTCTGCCAGCCAATCTGCGGCTTGGATCTGCGTTTACCATCTCTCCGGGGAACCATAGCAGACTGACCCTTGCTTTAGATTTCAATAAAATGATGGTGCCATATAGCCAGACCGGTGCTGACCTGTCGGTTCCGGCAAGCATCTTCAAATCCTTTAGCGACGCACCCGAAGGCTCTGCTGAACTGCAGGAAGTCGAAGCCGGAATGGGGGCAGAGTATGTATATGCCGATTGCTTTGCATTAAGATCCGGATACCATTACCAGGATGCCGCAATAGGTGATAATCGGTATTTCACCATCGGGACGGGCCTGAAATACGGCATGTTTAATATAGATCTTTCTTACCTGACAGGCACATCAGGCCCAAATGCTTTGGCAAATACGGTACGCTTCACACTAGGACTTTATAAAAAACTTTAATTCAAATATATGAGACTAAGACTTCTACTCTTTTCGCTGACTTTGCTCAGCATCTCAGCATCTGCACAGCGGCGGGTAAATTTTACAATAAATGCTGCACAGGAGCGGAAACCAATCAGTCCGTTGATCTATGGGACGAATGACGATTACAAATTCGCCCCCTCAAAACGCATCGGCGGAAACAGGATCACCAATTACAATTGGGAGAACAATGCATCTAATGCCGGGCGCGACTGGTACCATGAAAGTGACAACTATGTGCCATGGGGGCAGGGTGTGCCCGATAACCAGTACGATGTGCCCGGGGCGGCGCTGAAGTCTTTTCAGACCAGGTCTCTGGCGCAAAATGCCTATTCCCTGGTAACACTGCCGATGGCAAAGTATGTGACCCGAGATAAAAATGGCGGAGTTTCTGAACAGCAGAAAGCACCTTCAAGCCGATGGCTGAACGTGGTGCACCGCAAGCCGAAGGCACTGCTTCCGCTGAGGCTTAATCCGGATCAGACAGATAACGCGGTCTATACAGAAGAAGAACTCAACTTCCTGATCAGTAATTTTGGTAAAAGCAATACAGCAACCGGTGTAAAAGCATATGCGCTGGATAACGAGCCGGGCTTATGGTTCGACTCGCACAGCAGGATGTGGGGAACAACGAATGTGTCCGTAAAATACCTCATGGACCAGTCCTACCAGGTATCTGAACTCATCAAGGAGATGGATCCTACGGCAGAAGTCTATGGCCCTGCATCATGGGGTGTATCAGAGTTCGAGAACCTGCAATTTGCACCAGACTGGGACCAGCAAAAAGGCAGTTACAGGAATTTCCTGGAGCTGTACTTGTCAAGAATGAAAAAACGAGGCGATTCCCTGAACAGGAGATTGCTGGATGTATTGGATCTGCACTGGTATCCGCAGGGCAATAATGATGGAGCGAATCCGTTCAGTGACCGGTCAGATTATGCGACCAATGCAGCAAGGATGGCCATGACCAGGTCTTTGTGGGATCCCACCTATATCGAAAACACCTGGATAGGACAAGATCCGGATAAGGTAGAACAGTTTCTGCCGTTTTTACCGAAAATGAAGAACCTGATCAACGCGCATTACCCGGGCACTAAATTCGCGATCACAGAATACAGCTACATGGGTTACGGGCATGCTTCCGGTGGTATCGCGCAGGCAGATGCACTAGGGATCTTTGGCAAGCAGGGATTGTATATGGCAACCTATTGGGGCTCTATCAGCGGTTTTGTTAAGTCGGGTTTCGATATATTTATGGATTATGATGGTAAGGGCGGAAAGTTTGGTGATGTTTCGGTAAAGTCTCAGACCAGTGACATTATAAATTCAGGGCTGCATGCTTCAATTGAAGGCAGCAACGACCAGAAGCTTCATGCGGTAGCCATGAACAAGAGCCAGGACGAGGCGATTATAGCAACCATTAAGCTGGAGGGTGGCAAAACCTATAAAAGCGCAAGGGTCTGGGCATTTGACAATACTAATGCTACAGTACGGCAGTTAAAAAATGTCAAGGTGATCAGCAACAACAGCTTTGAATACAAGATCTCGCCTTTAACGGTTTGTCATTTTCTTTTCACCAATGAAGACCTGTCACTATACCCTGACGTGGAAGAAGCATCAATTGATCCGGCAGTAGGTTATTCCGACGGAACGGCTTCATTCAATGTTAAACTCAGAGTGAGCGACGGAAACAATGATATTGCAAGAGTAACGGCCGATCTGAGCCAGGTTGGCGGGCCGGCCGTAAAGGTATTGACACCAGTGGCCGGCACTCCGGATACTTATACTTTCAGGCATAACATTCCAGCAGGTACTGTATCGGGCCTGAAATCTGTTAAGATCCTGGTTGAGGACGCCACACAGCTAAAAGCTGAGTCTTGTATCAGTTACAGGGTGATTAAGAAAACCCCGTCTTCGCTGATCTGGGATGGTGATACGATCACTAAAGGGACAGGACAGGCTTTCTATGATGCACAGGATCCTAAAGCACCACTTATTAAAGTGCAGCGGCAAACTACCGGAGGAAACAATGCTCCGGGCAGCCTGTTCATGCATTTTGAGCACGATATGAATAAGTATAATGTGATGACGTGGCGGATTACCAACGGAGAAAATCCTGCTGATGCAGTAGATATCAGCGACTACGGGGCACTTGAGTTTTACATTCGTTCGGATGCGCCGGCAAATTCTGATATTGACATAAGTATCCGCGATGCATCGGCCCAGCTTGAAACCTCTAATAGCGTTTCTTTAAAAGCCGGGGGCTACATCTCTTCCTTTAGTAAAAACGCTTATACAAAGGTTAGAATTCCGATGGCGGCGTTAACTTCAGGGTCTAATATTCACCTGGATCAGGTTTGGCAGTTCAATTTCCAGTCTAATACAGCCAATAAAGGCTTTAATGTATGGGTGGATGACATCAGGGCCGTGCCATATTCACATCCTGTATATAAACCAGTACTATCTGAACTGACGATAAATCCTGCTAAGGGATACGCAGACGGAAAAACCGAGATTACTATCACTGCAAAAGCCGCTGATCCGGACAATAATCTTTCTGCTGTAAAAGTGGATCTCTCTCCCCTGGACGGATCGGCCAATCAATCGATGCAGTTACTTAATGGCAAATATACCTATACACTTAAAGTGCCTTCTGGTGTCACTTACGGCGTAAAGGGGCTGAAGATCACAGCGACCGATGCCGATGAGAACAGTGCCGATTCCGTGCTTAAGTTTACGGTAATCGAAAAAGCAGGTAAGACCGTACTTTGGGATGGAGACAAGGTAAATACAGGGAAGGCGATCCTGGTGAATGACAAGTGTACAGTTCGTGTAGATACTACAGGAGGTAAAACCGAACCAAAGAGCATGTGCGTCCACCTGGATAAACTGGAAGAAGGTGGTTTTGGTTCCGTACACTGGGACTGGAACGAAGATACACACGACGGCGAGATCAAAGACCTGAGTTCGAAGGGGTATTTGAGTTTTTATATTAAACTGGCAAAGGCAGATCCCAACACCGAAGTAGAAGTATTTCTTAAAGACAGGACTACTGCAAGTACCACAGCGGTGCCGCTGGTGAGCGAGGGTTTTATGTCAGCCTCTAACACGAATTATCAATTGGTACGTTTACCAATGTCGAGAATTTTTGCTGGAGATGATATCGATAGAAAACAGGTGACAAGGATTGGTTTCCTGTCCACAAGGTTTGCTGCCGGAGGTCTTGATTTTACCTTAGACGATATAGACGCTTCAGGCAGTAACGACGCCAATGTGAAGATGACCGTGACCAATGCAGGTTGTGGTGCAAATGGCCGCATCCAGATAACCAGTGTTAATGGCGGTACTACCGGGTACAGCTATTTCATCAACGGAGCAGCCAATCCTGCGGGGGCAGCCAATCCTGTCTTTTCAAATCTGGCACCGGGTTCTTATGAGATCCGCATAGAAAATAGCCAGGGCTTCACCTATATGGAAAATGTTGTGGTAGGTGGTTCGGTTAGCGGACTAGCGATTTCGGGAACAGTTACAGGGAATGTGATCAATATTACAGTGAGCGGTGGCAGCGGTAAGTATACTTACCTTTGGTCAAATGGAGCCACGACAGAAGACGTTTCAGGTCTGCCTGCAGGAACCTATACGGTAACAGTAACCGATAGCTCAACAGGATGTAAGGCCAATTACAGTGCTACTGTTGTGGGTACAACAAAACCGGATGCCGTAATTTCTTTAACCAATGCAGCCTGTGGGGTAAATGGAAAGATCTCTGTAGACAAGGTGATTGGGTCAGGAGGAAATAATAAATTTTACATCAATTCAAATCCAAACCCGGCGGGTATCAGTAATCCCATATTCTCAGGACTGAAACCTGGTACTTATACCATCAAAATAGATGGCAACGGGGGTTATACCTTTACCAAAAAAGTGACAGTTGGAGGTTCTGTTGCTGCCCCGGTTGTAACGGGAGTTGTAAAAGGAAGAAATATAGACATTACAATTAAGGGCGGCAGCGGCATCTACATTTATAAATGGTCAGAAGGATCCTGGACACAAGATCTGATGGAAGTGCCTAACGGCACCTATGAAGTTATTGTAACTGATGCTGCCAGCGGCTGTAAGACAAAATTCTCTGCCGTTGTGTTTGTTCCCCATGCAGAACTGCTGGCAACCAATGCCGCCTGTTCACCAAACGGCAAAATCAAGGTAGTTAACCTCAACATTACCGGAGGAGTTCGTTATTACATCAATAATAAGGCAAACCCGGCAGGCATCAATAATTCTGAATTTACAGGACTGAAGACAGGCAGATACACAGTCAGGACTGAAGGTGATAATGGTTTCAAATGGACAGGGACTGCCGAAGTAGAAGGTTTTTCAAGTTCTCCAAATGTAACCTCTGTGGCCGCTTACGGGGCAGTGAATCTTACCGTAACCGGTGGCAGCGGAATATACATTTATGAATGGTCTCAGGGAGGGAGCACAAGAGATCTGTACGATGTGCCTCCCGGAAATTATACCGTAACCGTGCGCGATGCTGCCAGCGGTTGCAGTACGGTACATGCAGTTTACCTGGCTACTTCCAGAGCGGCCTTAAATGCAATCATTATCTATCCAAATCCGGCGGTGAGCGGTGGAACGGTGAAAGTGAATTACAATTTTTCGGGTGCCTCAGACAGAACGCTTACGCTAAGAGACCTGACAGGAAAGATCATTCAAAAGTATGCGTTAAAAACTGCTTCAGGAGAACTGAGCTTTGTTATACCTGCTATATCACCAGGCGTTTATATAGTGAGGGTTGATGGTAAAAATGCAATTTCAAAACAATTGATTGTGAGGTAATAATTTAGGTTGTTGTGTTAGAGGGGGTGTCTGCTAAAGCGGATGCCCCTTTTTGGTTTTTTATTCCTGCAACAGGATGAAATGTGCATCTGGGGGAAGATTCAGCTGAACTCCATCTTTACCAGAATGTATGTCCAGATTTCTGAGGAAATATCCCCCGGCATCCAATTGAACAGCTCTTTGGATAAATTTGTTTTTAATGCTGATACTGCCTTTCGCAGGCATACCCATCCAGGGCATAGTACCCGTATTGGTGATCTTAAAGCCACTGATATTTTGGTCGTTTTTCTCAAAAATAGCGGCTTCCTCCTTCCAGCCCGAGGGCCTGAATATAGTTCCAACCTGCAGCAGGATCTTTTTAGACCTGCCAAGATCTGAACCATCTATACTTACCAGTTCTATCGTGGCATATTCATTTTCGGAATTTATAGTAACGCCATCCATGAAGAATGTTTTTGCACTATATAAAAACCCGCTGACAGCTTTGGCCTTATTTGTACTGAGCGTGAAAATACCGTTCTTATAATCGAGTTTCTGCTGGCCGGTAACTGAAGTCACCGATTGATCCCTTGTATTGATCAGTTTATCCAGGTGGTCTGTACTGCTGATATTGTCTTTCTCACCACCGTAACTGGTAACTACATTTCCGGTCAGAAAGGTTAAGGGCGACAACGTGCTTTTGCCTTCATTGCTTTTGTCGCCGATTATAAAATCGCGGTTAGGGTCAAAAGATTGTTCTTCAAAAATCCTGGGCACCTCTCTGTTGAGCATACTGTTCATGCTGCGCCCCTCAGTCACAGATTTGGCTTCTTTTACATAACCAAGCCTGTGGATGAGGGCATTTGCAGGAAACATGCCCATCTCACCGGGAGTCGAAGTACTCCACCTGTTCATCGGATGTTGTCCGTTGATGTTGAGCCATGTATAGTGCAGCCTGCTGGCAAATGTTACTGCCGTAGGAGAAAACCAAAAGAATGCATCAAGCCCTGTCAGGCCCCCGTATGCGGCCATTAGTAAAGGGCCTTCAGTCTGGTATTTATTGGGCAGGTTCCATGCACTTTCGGTAACCATCATCGGGTGGCCAGACACATGTTTGATATTTGAGGGAAGATCTGCAGGGTTTTTTAGCGCAGAAGGCGCACCGTAAAAATCGCCCGGATCAATCCGCCAGCCATCGTTAGGCCCCTTATGCTGCGGATCAAAATACTTATTGACCGCCATCACTTCCGCTCCGCTATTTGTCCAGCGCTCTAAATCAAGTAACCGGCTCTGGGAGGCAGTTCTCCAGTTGTTAGCGTTGATGAGCTGTTTACAGCCAAGGTTCTCCCGGTAATACTTTACCATCTCACCGTAAAAATCCCGCTGCCTCGCCGCATAGAATTCGGTCTGGTCCCTCAGTCTGGCTGCCATTTCTTTTTTTGCCGGGATCGTCAGGTCATAGATCGGATAAAGGCCGAAGATTCCTTTGGCAAAATCATCATCTTTATGTGTTGCAATGCCCCATCTTTCCCTCACGAGCTTCAGACTGCCATATTTTTTTTGAAGCCATATAGAAAACTGGCCGCCAATCTTTTTTGCGAGTTCAGGTTTAATCCCGTTCATGGTCCAGAAAAATACAGCATCTTCATTTTCAATCTGTATGACGGAAACTGCGGGCTCATCCTTCAATGCAACTCCAGTATATGGGTTTGGAGTGGTATAAAGATAGCGGACCCATGATTTATAGCCTTCCTTTAATTTATCGTCGAAATAAAGCACAGCCCATAGATCGTCATTACCGGAATAACCTTCTATACCCCATTCTTCAGGTACCCAGCCACCCATATGTCCGTTGTGTGGCCAAAAAGGTGAAATTACCGTATAGATGCCCTGCTTTTTCATGGCAGCAACACATCTCCATATATTATTTACTTCCTTCGTGTTAGTATCGGTGATGTTTGTGTTCTTTCCGTGCGGATTAATAGCCCCGTGATACCGGATCATGTTGACACCGGTTCCGGCCAGAAAACGCGCAAGACTATCCAGTTGATCGTCACTGAAATCATTTGCGAGGCTGCCGCCGTTACATGCCCAGAAGCGCATCTCCAGTCCTTTGCCATTTGTGAAGGAATTACCGTCATTGCTCAATTTAATGAACCCGTTTTTACCTGCATATTCTTCATTGAGATACCTGAGATTCAGGAGGCTGCTGTCAGAAGGCTTGTTGTCAGGATAGCTGAACCTCCACCAGCTTTGATCCGGAACCTGTGCGTCACTAAAAATGAAGGTGACCGTAAAAGCGATTAATAAACCTATTTTTTTCATAAAGACCCTACTTGGTGATGGGGAAGGTATTAAAGTAGTAAAAAAAGTTAATTTTACAGCTTATGGATGCATTCTCGCCAGGTCTTTATAATGCCGTTTTGCTGCTGCTGCTTATGGTGACGATGTTTTTGTGTGTAAAAAGCAATAAATTAACTGTTGCAGGTGCTTTGGCAGCAGGATTGACAGGATTGCTGGTCTTTTCTGGGGCAGGGTGGAGGGGGATCTTGATGCTGCTCACTTTTTTTATAATGAGCGTACTGGCAACCGCACATCACAGAGATCGGAAAGGGGAAGCTGTAACGGGGCATGCACATACTGAAGGCAGGGATGCCTGGCAGGTATTC
>Ga0126314_10000686_pt1 | contig 16182 bp, 16 predicted proteins | sample Plot105B_FD_92535 | JGI IMG/M metagenome (GOLD analysis project Ga0126314, IMG submission 92535) | Serpentine soil microbial communities from UC McLaughlin Reserve, CA, USA - Plot105B | ecosystem: Environmental > Terrestrial > Soil > Grasslands | place: USA: UC McLaughlin Reserve, Lake County...
CAGCTTCGCCTCCCCGCCCGTCCCGACCACGCCCGCGAGCTTGAGCAGCTCGCCGAGGCGGATCACCTCGCCGCGGATCGGGATCTCCCTCACTTGGGCGTCTCCTCGATGACGCCGAGGAGCTCGCGGACGCGGCAGACCAGCAGCCGCTCGTCCTCGACCTCCACCCAGACTCCCGCAGAGCGGGGGAACACGACGTGGTCGCCGGGCTTGACCGGCATCTTGAAATCCGGCAGGTCCGGCGGCCCGTCACCCGCGGCGAGCACGATGCCCTCGTTGGGCGGCAGGTCGTTCGAGCCCTGCGGCACGAGGAGGCCGGACTTGCGCATCCGGTCGGGCTCGAGCTCCTTGATCACGACCTGGTCGAACAGCGGGCGGAGGACGTCGGGCATCGCCTCGACGATACGACCTCAGGCGGCGAGCGGTCATCGCGTCGGTGAGCGCAGTTCGAGCACGAGCAGCTGCGGCGGGGCGAGCAGGCGGATCGGCAGGCCGCTCGTGCCGAGGCCGGAGCCGACGACGAGATGGCGGCCGTGCTCGACGACGTGGCCGCGGACGAAGCGCTCGCCGTGGCGCGAGGGGACGAACGGGCGGCGCAGGAGCGGGATCGCGACCTGCCCGGCGTGCGTGTGGCCCGAGACCGTGAGCGCGACCCGCGCGGGCACGAACGGGAACACGTCGGGGTCGTGCGCGAGCACTATCACGGGCTCGTCGCCCGGGACGTGGGCGAGCGCGCGCGTCACGTCCGGCCGGCGGTAGCGGACGTCGGCCAGGCCGGCGACGTGGAACCGGCCGCCCGGCGCCTCGAAGGCCATCGAGTCGTTCTCGAGCACGGGGATGCCGGCGTCGGCGAGCGCGGTCCACATGCGCATGCCGAACGCCTTCCAGTCGTGGTTGCCGAGTACGGCGACGCGGCCGAGCGGCGCGCGCAGCTCCTCGAGGCGCTCGGCGATCCGCTCCGGCGCGATATTGCCGCCGAACAGCCAGTGCGCGTCGGCGAAGTCGCCGCCGAGCAGGATCACGTCGGGCGCCTCCGCGTTCATCCGCGCGACCCAGCGCCCGATCGCGTCCTCGCTCGCGTGGATCACGCCGGAGTGCAGATCGGTCATCAGGCCCGCGCGCAGGCCGTCGAGCTCGCGCGGCCACCGCGGCAGGGCCAGCGGGCGGCGCTGCACGACGAGCCGGCGCGGCTCGACCAGCGCCGCGTACGCGGCCACGCCGGCGGCACCGGCCGCGAGCGCGGCCACGGCGGGGCCGTGGCGCTCGCTCAAGCGTCGACCTCGTCGCGGCGCGGCATGCCCTCGCGCGCGCCGGCCGCGCGCGTGGACAGCGCCGCCGCCGCGACGGCGAACGCCGCGGCGTCGCGCAGCTCCCGCCCCTCCGCGAGCGCGACCGCGAGCGCGCCGTTGAACGCGTCGCCGGCACCAGTCGTGTCGACCGCCGTCACGGACGGGGCGGGCAGCCGCTCGGCCGTGTCGCCGTCGAGCACGAGCACGCCCTCGGCGCCGAGCGTGACGAGGACCGGTGCGCCGGTGCGTGCCGCGAGCGCCCGCGCGGCCGCCTCGGGATCGGCCTCGCCGGAGAGGGCGCGCGCTTCGCCGGCGTTCGGGGTCAGGATCGGCCCGCGCGCCGCGAGCTCGTCCGGCAGCGCCCGCACGGGGGCGGGGTTGAGTACGACGGGGCCCTGCGCGGCGCACGCGCCGGCGAGCACCGCCGCCTCCGGGACTTCCAGGCTGAGCAACAGCGTGCCTGGGCCGGCGGTGCGCACCGCGCGCTCCACCGCGTCCGCGTCGAGCTCCGCGTTCGCGCCGGAGGCGACCGCGATCTGGTTCTCGCCGGCGGCGTCGACCGCGATCAGCGCCACGCCGGTCGCCGCCTCCACGCGCGCGACCGCGCCGGTGTCGATCCCCTCGCGCTCGAGCAGCTCCAGCGCCTCGTCGCCGAACGGGTCCGAGCCGACCGCGCCCACCAGCGTCACGCGCGCGCCGAGCCGCGCCGCCGCGACCGCCTGGTTGGCGCCCTTGCCGCCGCCGTGGCGCGAGAACTCCCCGCCCGTGACGGTCTCGCCGGGCCCGGGCAGCCGCTCCGCGACGACGACGAGGTCGGCGTTGACGGAGCCGACGACGATGATGTGAGCCCGCGCCACCCGATTCACCCGCGGCAGCCTACGCGGACGCGTCTCGTCGCCCGTGAAGCCTGCCCGGCGAGTTCGCTAGCCGCCCGGCACGGTCACGTCGCCGCTCTGGCGCGTCGGCAGCGTCAGCGTGGGCGGCGCGAGCGTGAGCTGGTTGGGGATGTTGGTGGGCCGGAACGTCGGCGCGTCGGTCTCCTGCAGGTCGAGCCGGATCCGGTGGCCGGCGTCGAGCGGCCAGTGGTTGCCGTACAGGGGCACGCGCACGGTCCCGGCCGGCGGGTCGGCGTCGCCGGCGGCGAGCGTGTCGAGCCGGTACGTGCCGCGCGTCATCAGCAGCGCCGTGCCGTCCGGGGCGACGTCCCACACCCGCGCGTGCAGCGTCGCGCCCGGCCCGGCGAGCGTGTACGGCGCCCTCACCGCGCCGAGGCCGACGTACGTGAGCGATTCGGGGAGCGGCGCGGAGAGCGCGGTGTAGCCGGTGGTCTGCTGCTCGCTCGAGCGCGCGGACTGCGTGCAGCCGTCGTCGGGGCGCCCTGGGGCGACCAGGCCGCCCGCGATGGCATCGGTCGCCGGCCCGTCGGGGTCGTCGGCGCCGCTGGTCTGATCCAGCGCGGCGCCGCGCGTGAACGCCACGCGGAGTGAGCCCGCGGCGAGCCCGTCCGGCGTGCTCGCGGTCAGTCGCTGCGCGCTGTCGTCGTTGGCCGTCCCGCACAGCGTCGGCTCCGATGACACCGTCGTCTCCTGCTCGTGCGCCCCCGCGAGGTTCGCCTGCAGGAACTGCCACGCCTGCGCGTTGAGCCGCTCCCACTGGGCGGGCGGGTTCTGCGCCCGGCTGTGGCCGACGTCGGCGACGGCGACCTCGACCGGCCAGCGCGGGTCGATCGCCTTCAGATGGTCGAACATCCGGAAGGACTCGATCGCCTCGAACAGGTCGTCGGTCCAGCCCGAGATCGAGAACACGGCGGTCCGCGGCGCCGACTCCCAGTCCTGGTAGTAGGCGGAGCGGAACTCGGTCAGCCCGCGCCGCGCCTGGCGCACGATGGGGTCGACCTCGGGCGAGTACGGATCGCCCTTGACGACGAGGTCGGTGTTCCACAGCGGGACGTTGATCGGCCCCTCGCTGTTCGGCGTCGTGCGCGTGCCCTCCTCGAAGATCCCCTGCTGGTTGCCGCGCGCGAACAGCCCGGTGATGTAGCTCGCCTTCGGGGAGCCGATCGGGAAGCCGTCGCCGGTCGGCGACGCCGGATCGCCGGCGGAGCGGCGGCCGTTGGGCGCGAGCGAGAAGGCGAGATCCGTCCACGGGTACTTGGGCACGGCGACCTGCAGCTTCAGTGGCGGCGAGGTGAAGTCGTCCCAGACGGGGTCGGCGGCCTGCAGCCAGCTCTCGCCGCCGCCGTACGAGCCGCCGGAGACGGCGACGCGGTCGCGGTCGACGTCCGGGAAGGCATCGGCGACCAGCGAGGCGAGGTACTGGGTGTCGCGGACCTCGACCTCGCGGCTCTTGATCTGGATCGTGCCGCTCGGCAGGCCGGCCGAGGTGCCGCCGGGCGTGGGCGGCTGGTACTCGGCCGTAGGCGACTGCGAGGTGCGGAAGCCGCGCGCCGTGTAGGTCAGCACGTAGAAGCCCTGGCGCGCGAACCAGTGCGAGTTCCACCACAGCTTGTCGGCTCCGTCGCCCTCGTCGTCGAGCGACTGCCACTCGCGCTTGTCGTTGCCGAATCCCTGCAGCAGCACGATCAGGGGATGCCCGTCGCCGCCGCCCTGCGGCAGCGTAAGGTCGACGTCGAGCGGCGTGCCGTCGAAGCTCGGGACCTGGGCCGTGCAGATGCGCTGGTCGCCGTAGGCGGGACAGTCGCCGAAGCGGGAGGACCGGGCGGATGCAGGGGCGGCGAAGGCGATCGCGGCGAGCACCGACGCCACGGCGAGGCGGGTGAACATGAACGTTCAGCTACCCGGAACGCGACCTGCCGAGACCGCCGGCCGCGCGGGCGGCCGGCGGTCTCTCATGAACGATCAGCCCGGCGGTGCGAAGTAGACGGTCGGGTCGCCGCCCTCGAGCCAGATCTCCGGGTGGTCGATCGGGACGAACGAGCGGTCGCCGCCCGGGTCGCGGGTCTGGGGGACCGAGTCGCCGCTCGGCTGGTGGACGATGAAGTTGACCGGCTTCGTGTCGTCCTTGAGCGGGATCTCGAACGTCACGGACCCGTCCGCCTCCGTACGGGTCGGCATCCGCGGCGCCTCCCACCTGGTCGCCACTCCGTCGGCGATCGCGTCGCCCCAGAGGTGCAGCCCCCAGCCCGCGTAGTCGCCGCCGGACCGCCGGTAGTGGACCTTCGCCACCGTCACCGGCGGCGGCGCGACCGTGACCGTGCGCGGCGCGCTGGTCACCGTGCCGGCGCCGTAGTCGAGCACCGCGCGGTAGGAGACCGTCGTGCCGGTCGGCAGGTCGAGCTCGTCGTCGAACACCGTGTAGATCGGCGACGAGGAGTCCGTGCCGATCGTCTCCCAGCCGCCCATGCCCACGCGGCGCTGGAACGTCACCACGTTGTCGGCGTCGTCGGGCGCGGCGACCGCGCGCACCTCGGCCCCGCTGCGGACCTTCGCGCCGTCGGCCGGCGCCTCGATCGTCAGCGAGGGTTCCGCCACGCGGGTCGAGCGCGCGCCCGTCGTTCGCGAGTGCCCGGCGTTGTCGAGCACGACCGCCTTGTAGAGCACCTTCGTGCCCGGCTCGTAGCCGGAGACGTCGTGGAACACGCGGTACGGCCGGTTGTCGTCGGTGCCGATCGGCTTGAAGCCGCCCCTGCCGGCCTTGGCGAGGAACGTGACCTCGTTGAAGCCGTCGCCGCCGACGTCCGCGCCGACCTCGATCCGGTCGGCGGCCGGCTCGGGCGCGTCCAGGGCCAGCGACGGGGCGGAGCGGCTCGCCGCCACGCGCCCGTCGGCGCGGTAGACCACCGCCGACAGCGGCGGCACCGTCAGCGTGAGCCGCTTGGCGGCGTCCGTGGTCGCCGCCGCGGCGTCGCCGCCGTAGACGCGGGTGAAGCGCATCCCGGCGGAGTAGGTCGGGATCGCGGCGGCCTGCTCGGTCTCGGCGTTGTTGAGCGCGACGACGTACTCGCGCTGCTGGCCGCGGTCGATGCGCGAGAACGCGTACACGCCCGGCCCGGAGCCGGACAGGCGATGCTGCTGGGCGCCGTCGCGCAGCGCCGGATGGTCCTTGCCGAGCTTCGCCAGCGCCGCGATCGAGGTGTACAGCGGATGCGAGGCGTCGAAGTTCTCCACCGCCGTCGTCGCGTCGGTGCCGATCAGCTCGTCGTCGTTGTACGACGCGACCTGGCTCGGGAACATGTCCTGGCGCGCGTCCTGGTCGCCGCCGTCGCCGACGAAGCCCTGCTCGTCGCCGTAGTAGACGACCGGGTTGCCGCGCGAGAGGTACATCAACTGGTGCGCGAGGAGGTCGCGGGCCAGCACCTCCGCGTCACCGGCGCCCTGATTGCCGTTGCGCACGAACAGGCCGATCCGGCCCATGTCGTGGTTGCCGAGGAACGTCGGGAGCTGGTACGCGTTGGAGTCCGCGTCCGTGTACCAGTCGTCGTCGGCGAAGAAGTCGCGCAGCGCGTCGGTCGGGCCCGAGTTGGCGGCGAAGCGCTGGGCGGCCGCCTGGAACGGGAAGTCGATCACGGCCTGCGCCTGGTCGGTCGTCGTGAAGTGCGACGTGAACGGGCGCGAGGTGTCGAAGACCTCGCCGAACATGAAGAACTCGCGCTTGCCCTGCTCGTGCGCGTAGTCGAGGACGTCGGGCAGGAACTGCTGCCAGAACTCGTCGTTGACGTGCTTCATCGTGTCGATCCGGAAGCCGTCGATCGAGAAGTCCCTGATCCACGTCTCGTAGACCTCGGTCATCCCCCTCACGACCCGCGGGTGCTCGGTGAACAGGTCGTCGAGCCCGAAGAAGTCGCCGTAGAGCGAGTTCTCGCCGACGAAGGTCGTGTTGCCGCGGTTGTGGTAGAGCGTCACGTCGTTGAGCCACTCCGGCACCTTGCGCGGCAGGCCGGCGGGCACGAACGGTGTGTAGGGGAACGACGTGCCGGCGCTGAGCGCGGGGAAGCGGCCGGTGCCCGCGAAGTCGGCGTCGTCGAACTGCGCGCCGGTCGCGGTGCGGTACGGCTCGCGATCCTTGGAGACGTAGGCGGGACGGGAGCCCTCGGTGTAGTCGATGACGTCCGCGGTGTGGTTGGTGATGATGTCGAAGAAGACCTTCATCCCGCGCGCGTGGGCGGCGTCGACCAGCGCGCGCAGCTCGGCGTTGGTGCCGAGGTGCGGGTCGATCTGGGTGAAGTCCGTGATCCAGTAGCCGTGGTAGCCGGCCGACTTGTCCTCGGGCTGATACGGGCGGTTCTTGAAGCTCGGCGTGAGCCAGATCGCGGTCGTGCCGAGGCCCTTGATGTAGTCGATCCGCTTCAGCAGGCCGGCCAGGTCACCGCCGTGGTACATGCCCTTGTGGGTCGGGTCGAGCCCCGTGACGGTCGGGTCGGCGGAGTCGATCCCGCCGCGGTCGTTGCCCGTGTCGCCGTTCTCGAAGCGGTCGGCCATCACGAAGTAGAAGTTCTCGCCGGTCACCGGCGCGCGCAGGCTGTGCTGCGCCCCGTGGTCTGGGCCCTTGGCCGCCGCCGTCCCCGCGGACACCGCGACGACCGCAAGCGTGAGCAGCGCGGCGAGCGCGCGGCATGACGGTCCCATCAAGCTCCCTCCCCTCCCCGGATTGCCGAGGAGGGGAGATTAGTCCCCCGTCAGAGGCGGCGGCGCTGACGCTCAGCAGGAGCCGAGCCGCCGTGTGGTGAGCGTCACGCGCGCGAGCGCGTGCCAGGCGGCGCCGTAGTAGGTCGGGTGCTCGTCGTCGAGCTCGCCGGCGCGGTCGAGCAGGTCGTCGCGGGAGGCGGCGTCGCCCGCTGCAGCCGCCGCGGCGGCGGCGCCGGCCAGGGCGGCCGGGTGCTCGCCGCCGGGGGCCGGGGAGCCGTCGAGCGGGCGGACGGAGCGTCCCGGGTCGGTGCGCAGGGTCGGCCAGGCCCGCGCCGCGATCGCGCGGTCCGCGCGCGAGCAGGACTCGGCGAGCCGGAGCGGCACGCGCACGGCGTCGTAGCCGTGGCGGGCGGGGTCCGTGGTGCCCGGTGCGCCGGTGGCCTGCACGCCCCATGCCTCCACGCGGGCCCAGTCCGGGGCGAGGTGCGGCTCCTGCTCGGTGAGGCGATCGGCGAGCCGGCGCGAGGACTCCGCGAGCGCGCCCCAGCGGCCGTCGCGGCTCGCGCTGCCGAGTGCGCGGTACGCGCGCAGGGAGAAGTAGCTCGGGTTGACCACGCCGGCGTCGCGCGCCCACGGCCCGGCCGTCAGCACGAGCCGGCCGATGCGCTTGGAGGTCGTGGCCCGGAGCACCGCCCGGCCGATCCGCAGCCCCGCCGCGCGATAGGAGCGGCGATCGAAGCGACGCGCGGCCACGAGCAGCGCGCGCGCCGCGTCGAGGTCGGCGTCGGTCGCTGGCTCCCGGTCGGCCAGGCGGCCGCGCGCCCAGCGCCACGCGAGCAGCCCGTCGCGGCGCTGCAGGTGCGTCCGCGTCCAGCGCCACACGCGCGCGAAGCGCCGGTCGTCGCGCGTGGCGGCGGCGAGCAGCATCGCGTAAGCCTGGCCCTCGCTGACCGTGTCGCCGCCCTGGTCGCGGCGCACGACGCGCCCGTCGGACTCCAGGTAGCGGTCCAGGAACGCGTCCGCCGCCGCGACCGCCTTCTCGTCGGGTGTCTGCGGCCCGGCGGTCAGCGCCGCCAGCGCGACCGCGGGCACGCCGACGAGCACGGCGGCTGCGAGCAGCACGCGGCGCATCACGCGGGCACCGGCTCCCGATCGTGGCGACGCGCGGCCGGCGGCGCCCGCGGCGCGCGCTCGTAGAGGAACAGCTCGTGTTGCAGGTGCACGGCGGGCGCGCCGGTCGCGCGCGCTGCGGCTGCGGCGGCGGGAAGCGCGGCGGGGCCGCGCTTCCAGACCCGGCGCACCTCGGTCGCGCCGTCGCGGGCGAAGAGCGGCTCGCCGTCGTCGGCCGAGGCGAGCACGGTCACGCGCGCGCCGGCGTCGGTCAGCGCGCCGGCCAGGTTGGCGCTGTAGGAGGCCACGCCCGTCCAGCCGCCGTGGCGCTCGCCGAGCGACGGGAACGGGCTGATCAGGGCGACGTCGGGACGGGTCACGCGAACACCCGGCGGCGCAGCCAGAGGCGGACGAGCGAGGTGCCCATGCGGCGCGAGTCCGAGACGGCGCTCACTCGTGAGCCCTCTTGGTCGATCCAGACCGTCGGGACCTCGACGACGCGCCAGCCGCGCTCGCTGGCGGCGGCCAGCAGGTCGACGTCGAAGAGCAGGTCGCGGGCGGCGAGGTGCGGGAGGACGTCCTCGACCACCTCGCGGCGCAGCACCTTGGCGCCGCACTGCGTGTCGCGATACGGCAGGCCCATCAGCATGCGGACGCTGCCGGCGAAGCCCGCGGAGGTGATCGCGCGCGCCAGCGGGCGGCGCGCCGGCAGCAGCGACGCGCTGTGGCGGCGCGAGGCGATCGCCCCGTCGGTCCGGCCCGCGACCTCGGCCAGCCGCAGCAGCTCGCGCGGCGGGGTCGCGCAGTCGGCGTCGACGAAGCCGACAAGCCCCGCGTCGGCGCGGCGGAACGTCTCCGCGATCACGCCGCCCTTGCCGAGCTTGGGGTACTCGATGATGCGGACGCGCGGGTCCTGCTCGGCGTGCTCGCGCACGATCTCGGGCGTGCGGTCCGTGCAGGAGTCCAGCGCGACGAGGATGCGGACGTCGCCATCGCAGGAGGCGCGATAGGCATGGAGCGTGCGGTCGATCCGCTGCTCCTCGTTGTGGGCGGGCATGACGATGTCCAGACGCACTCAGACCTCCCGAGGGCGGGTTCGGTTTCACGTTTCACGCCGGCCGCGAATGCGGCCGGCCCCACTGGTGCAGTCCTCCTCGACGCCGTATGCGGCGCCCTGCGCCCGGGCTGCGCCGGCACGGTGAAGCTCGTGCCGGTCGGTTCCCGGCCGTCTCGATCCGGGGCCCGGATCGTGACCGCTCGTGGGCTGAACGTCACCTAACCACAGAGGGCGGCGTTCGTTTCGCTGCTGTGACCCCCGTCACAGTGATGGGAGGATGCGGCCGCGCACCTCTCCGAGCGAGACCGCTCCGGCGGTCCCCCGCAGGACGACGGTGTCGCCGTCCTCGAGGAAGGTGCGGCCGGCGCCGCCCGACAGCTCGAGCGGGTCGCGCCCGCCCCAGCTGAGCTCGAGCAGGCTGCCGCGCGTGTCGGGCTCGGCGCCCGAGATCGTGCCGCTGGCGTACAGGTCGCCCGGGCGTACGTTGGTCCCGTTGACGGTCGCGTGGGCGAGCTGCTGCGGCGCGGTCCAGTAGAGACCGCGCGCGTTCGTGCGTGAAACGACCGTCTCCTCGCCGCCCTCCGGCGCGAGCGCGATCTCGAGCGCGATGTCGAGCGCCCAGTCCTCGTCGGTGCGCAGGTACGGCAGCGGCTCGGGGTCCTGCGCCGGCGGCGCGACGCGGTGCGGCTCGAGCGCCTCGACGGGCACGATCCACGGCGAGATCGAGGTGGCGAACGACTTCCCCAGGAACGGACCGAGCGGGACATACTCCCAGCGCTGGATGTCGCGGGCGCTCCAGTCGTTGACGAGCACGAAGCCGAAGATGTGCTCGCGCGCCGCGCCCGTCGGAATGGAGCTGCCGAGCGCGTTGCCCGGGCCGGTGACGAAGCCGAGCTCGAGCTCGATGTCGAGCCGCTCGGACGGCCCGAAGCGTGGCGCTCCGCCCGGCTCGGGCGGCGGGAGCTGGCCCTTCGGGCGCCGCACGTCCGTGCCGGAGACGATCACCGAGCTCGCGCGCCCGTGGTAGCCGACCGGCAGGTGGCGCCAGTTGGGCAGCAGCGGCTCGGCGTCCGGGCGGAAGATCCTGCCGACGTTGGAGGCGTGCTCGATCGAGGAGTAGAAGTCGACGTAGTCGCCGATCGCGACCGGCAGTCGCGCCTCGACGTCGCTCAGCGGCACGAGCGCGGCGGCGGCCGCCTCCCGCTCGAGGGAGTCCTCGCGCAGCAGCTCCGTCACGCGGGCGCGGGTCGCGCTCCACGCCGGGCGGCCGAGCTCGAGGAACGGGTTGAGCGCCGGCCCGGCGAGCACGCCGGGCGGCAGGTCGCCGAGCAGCCCGGCCTCGGCGAGCGGCTCGAGGATCAGGGCGTGCTCGCCGATCCGCACGGCCGGCCGAGCAGGACCGCCGCCGCGTCCGACGACCCCGAACGGCAGGTTCTCGAGCCCGAAGCCCGACCCGTCGGCACCCTCGACCCAGCTGCCCATCGGGGCGGCAGTCTATGCCGCGCCGTCGCGCCGGCCGATGTGGCCGGTGGCGGCGCTGCGCAGCGCGAGCTCGAGCGTCGGCGCGTCGGAGACCTGCAGCTCGACGTCGATGCACAGCTCGGCCCCTCGACGCCCCGTGACGTGGACTGTCCCGAGCTTCTCGAACAGATGCAGCATCGTGTGGCTGCTGGTGAGCAGCTCGGCCGTGAACACGCGGATGCCGTTCTGCGCCGCGCGGTGGGTCAGCCGCCGCAGCAGCAGCCCGCCGATCCCGCGGCCCTGAGCGGAGTCGATCACCGACACGGCGGCCTCGGCGGCGTGCGGGCGCTCGCGGTCGCGGACGTAGCGGGCGACGCCGAGGCCCTCGCCGGTCTCGGGGTCCAGCGCGCCGATCGCCTCGTGGTCGATGTGGTCGAGCTCCGTGAAGAACGACAGCTCGCTCGTGCTCAGCCGGCGCTTGACACCCATGAAGCGGCGATAGCGCGACTCCTCGCCGAAGCGCTCCCAGCCGCGCGCGAACAGCGGCTTGTCCTCCGGGCGCACGGCGCGCACGAGCACCTCGCCGCCGTCAGGCAGCCGCTGGAGGTCGCCGACGCGGTTGTCGCGCACGCCGCGGTCGTAGGACGCGGCCGCCTCCTGCGCCTCCTCTTCGGTGTCGTGCCGCGAGACGGGGGCGTCCACGCCCGCCACGCGGACGAAGTAGCCACCGGAGGGCGACGGCTCGACGGAGAAGCGCATCGCCTCCATGATGGCGCGCCGTGCAGGGCTCCGAACTGCGCCACTGACAGCGACGGGCCGCTGCCTCACCTCCCCACCCCGCCGCAGTTGACGTTCAGAGCGCGTCCAAGGCCGCACCGACCGGCGTCGGCCCCTCGAGCACGTCGAAGGCCACCCGGGCCAGGCCCGGCCGCTCCAAGGTTTCCGCCAGCACGAGCGCCGTGTCGTCGCGGGTGATCTCCCCGTGGCGGCCGAGCGCACGCGCCGCGTCGACGGTGCCGGTCCCGGGGGCGTCGGTCAGCCGTCCGGGGCGCACGATCGTCCAGTCGAGCCCGCTCGCCATCAGCGCGTCGTCGGCCTCCCGCTTGGCCTGCAGGTACGGGCGCATCGCCTCGGCGGCGTGCTCGACGTCCTGGGTGCCCATCGAGGAGACCATCACATAGCGCGCGACTCCGAGCTCCCGCGCCGCCTCGATCAGCTTGACCGCGGCGCCGAGGTCGACGGTGCGCTTGCGCTCGGGCCCGCTGCCCGGGCCGGCGCCCGCGGCGAACACGATCGCCTCGGCGGCGCCGATGTGCGGCCGGGGGTCGTCGGCCTCGAGGTCGCACAGGACCGGCTCGGCGCCCACGGCCTCCAGGTCGGCGGCGTGGTCTGGGTTGCGGATCAGGCCGCGGCCGCGGTGGCCGCGGTCGGCGAGCAGCTTGAGGAGGCGGAGCGCGACCTGGCCGTGTCCGCCGGCGACGAGGACATCCATGGGGGAGTGCCATACCCGCGATCTGGGGAGCACTCATCCGATGACCACCGCACTCGAGCTGCTCGCCGCGTTCGTGCTCATCATCGGCGGCGCGATCGGCTTCACCAACGCGGTCGAGTGGCTGGGTCAGCGGCTCGACCTCGGCGCGGGCGCCGTCGGCGCGCTGCTGGCCGCGGTCGGCACGGCGCTGCCCGAGTCCGTGATCCCGATCGTCGCGCTCCTGAGCGGCGGCGGCGAGAAGGCGACGGAGATCGCGATCGGCGCGATCGTCGGTGCGCCGTTCCTGCTGGGCACGCTCGCGATGCTGCTCGTGGTCGGCTCCGCCCATCTGTTCGCCGGCCGCCGCGAGCAGGGCGTCGAGGTCGACGGCGAGCGGAACGCGACGCGCCGCGACCTGAGCTGGTTCCTGGCGCTGATGCCGGTCGGGATCCTGCTCGGCATCGCCGGGGCGTCCGACGCGGTGCGCTACGCCGGCGCCGCGCTGCTCGTGCTCGGCTACGCGGGCTATGTGCGCGCGACCGTCAAGGGCGGCGGGGACGCCGACGGGGACGAGGAGCTCGCCGCGCTGTACTTCGACACCAGCAAGGACGACCCGCCGAGCACGCTGCAGATGACGGTGCAGTTCGTGCTCTCGCTGGCCGCGATCATCGTCGGCGCCGAGCTGTTCGTCACCGCGGTCGAGGGCATCGCCGAGTCGGCCGGCGTGAGCCCGCTCGTGCTCGCGCTCATCCTCGCGCCGCTGGCCACGGAGATGCCCGAGAAGGCCAACAGCGTGCTGTGGATGCGCCGCGGCAAGGACGCGCTGGCGCTCGGCAACATCACGGGCGCCATGACCTTCCAGGCCAGCATCCCGGTCGCGCTCGGCCTCGCCTTCACCGCCTGGGAGCTCGACGCGCACGCCGTGACGGCCGCGGTGATCGGCCTGCTCGGCGGCGCGCTCGCGCGCTGGGCCATCCCGCGCCGGCACGTCGGGCTCGTACCGGTCGCGGTCTGGGGGACGCTGTTCGTCGGCTTCGTCGCCTACGCCGTCGGGTCCGGCTAGCTGCTAGGAGGGGCCTGAAAGACCCCCGGCACATCCGGGTACGGCGCAGACGGACGTAGACGGCGCCGGCAATGCGCTGGGCGTGCGAGCGCTGCGGCGAGCAGGGCGGGCGAGCGACCTACCCGACGGCGGTGACCGGCCCACACGCCATGACGTCATCGACGAGCTGCTTGGCTCGCTCCTCGGACCAGCGGTCGCTGGTGACGAGGTGCTCGACGAGCGTGTCGATGTCCGCCATCGCCTCGCGCGCCTCGTCGAGGTCGCTCGCGAAGATCAGGGTGTCCGCGGCCTCGCGGACGCGATCCTGCTCGGCGGGCTGGAGCTTGGTGGGGCCGAGGTCCTCGAGCGTCTTGACGACCCGGCCATACGCCTGTGTGCGTTCACTGTTCATTCGGCATCAGGGTCCTTCTATGGAGGGTCATCGTCAGTCTAGGAGAGGACTTGACCCGCGCTGGACGCAGGGTCGAGCGAGGGTCGGGTGAGGGTGATTCCCAATCGACGCGCGGGCCCCTTTCCCCGAAGCTCTTCCCATGACCGACGAACCCCGCACCCCCGAGCCCGACGACACGGCTCCGACCGAGCCGCTGAGCGGCGACGAATCCCCAAGATCCGACGCTCCGCCGCCCTCGCAAGGCGTCCGGCGCCTCACGCGCTCCTCGTCCGACAAGCTGATCGGCGGCGTCGCCGGCGGCCTCGGGCGCTACTTCGGCGTCGACCCGATCCTGTTCCGGATCGCGTTCGTCGTCCTCACGTTCGCCGGGGGCGTCGGCGTCATCGCCTACATCGGCCTGCTCGCGTTCGTCCCCGCCGACGACGACAGCCGGATCTTCGGCGAGCGGCGCGACGCGAACCTGATCGGCGCCGTCCTGCTCGGCGTCCTCGTCCTGCTCATCCTCGGTCCTCCGTTCTTCTTCATCGGGCCGGCGCTGATCCCGATCGCGATCCTGATCGGGATCGGGGTCCTGCTCTGGCGCGCCGCCGGCGGCAGCCCGCCCCGCGGCGGCGACCCCGCGCGGGTGATCGCGCGGGGAGTGCTCGCGCTGCTGATCGGCATCGCCGCGGTCGGCGCCTTCGCCGGCGTCTTCCTGCTGGCCGCGCTGGGCGGCGGCACCATGCTCGCGATCCTCGCGATCGTGGCCGGGGTCGCGCTCGTCGTGACCGGCCTGGCCGGCGGCGCGCGCTGGCTGATCGCTCCGGCGCTCGTGCTGGTGCTCCCGCTCGCGATCGTCGCCGCCGCCGACGTCCGCGTCGACGGCGGGGTCGGCGAGCGCCACTACCGCCCGGCGACCGCCGACGAGCTGCGACCGAGCTACGAGCTCGGCGTAGGCGAGATGATCGTCGACATGCGCGACGTCGACCTGCCGGCGGGCACGACCCGCCTCGAGCTCGACCTGGGGATCGGGCACGCCGTCGTGCGCGTGCCCGAGGATGCGTGCGTGACCTCCGACGTGCAGATCGGCGCCGGCCACGCGCAGGTGTTCGGCCGGGGGAGCGACGGGCTCGACGTCGACTTCGCGCAGGCCGCGACGCCGACCGGTGACGCGCCGCGGCTGGCGCTCGACGGCCAGCTCGGCATCGGCGAGCTCGAGGTCGTCCGCGGCGACGACCCGCTGCCGTCGCAGCGGAACGGCTGGTGGGACGACGACTTCGCGGACGGGCCGGCCTGTCCGTGAAGCACCGCGCCGACCGCGTCTCGATCGTTGCCGGGCTCGCCATCGGCGGGCTCGGCCTCGTTCTGCTGCTGGACCGCACGGGGCTGATCGACCTCAAGTTCGGCTACGCCCTGCCGGCCATGCTGGCGTGCGTCGGCGCGATCCTGCTGGCGGCGGGGCTGGAGGGTCCGCGAAGATGAGCGCCGTGCCCGCAGAACGCCCGCCGCTGCGTCGCGACGTCGAGCACGGCATCGTCGCCGGCGTGTGCTCCGGCATCGCGACCCGGCTCGGCATCGACCCGATCATCCTGCGGGTCGCCGTCGCCGCCGCGACGCTCGCCGGCGGCACCGGCCTGATCGCCTACCTGCTCGCATGGGCGCTCGTGCCCGAGCAGGACGGCCGTTCGCCGTCGTGGGCGCGGCTCGTCGGCCGCCGCGAGACGTGGCTCACGCTCTCGGGCGGCACGCTGCTGCTGCTCAGCGTCCTGTTACTGCTGCGGGAGTGGGGGCTCTGGCTCTCCGACGCGATCGTCTGGCCGGTGCTGCTGGCCGGCGGCGGCGCCGCGCTGATCTGGCGCCAGAGCGCGGCCTCCCCGCCGACCGCCGAGCCGGCGCCCCCGCTGCCCGAGCGCTCGCGGCCCGACCGGCCGACCGACCCGCTGCGCGCGCTGCGGCTGCCGACCCCCGCGGCCGGCCCGGCGGCGATCGGCGCGGCGCTCGTGATCTCCGCCGCCCTCGTCTTCCTGTGGCTCAACGACGCGCTCGCGCCGGCGCGCGACGTGATCCTCGCCGTGGTCGTGGTGGTGGTCGCACTGACGCTGATCCTCGCCCCGTGGTGGCTGCGGCTGGTGCGCGGGCTAACGGCCGAGCGGGCGGAGCGGATCCGCTCGCAGGAGCGCTCCGAGCTGGCCGCGCACCTGCACGACTCCGTCCTGCAGACGCTCGCGCTCGTGCAGAAGCGCGCCGACGACCCGCGCGCGGTCGCCAACCTCGCGCGCCGGCAGGAGCGCGAGCTGCGTGTGTGGCTCGACGGCGGGCGGCCGGAGCCGGGCGAGTCGCTGGCCACGTCTCTGGAGGCGGCCGCCGCGGAAGTGGAGGAGACGCACGGCGTGCCGATCGACGTCGTGGCGGTCGGCGACGCGCCGGTCGACGAGCGCGGCGCCGCACTCGTGGCCGCCGCGCGCGAGGCGCTCGTGAACGCCGCGAAGTTCGCCGGTGGGGCGCCGGTTCAGCTCTACGCCGAGGTCGGCGAGGATCGCACGGAGGTGTTCGTGCGCGACCGCGGGCCCGGCTTCGATCCCGCCGCCGTGCCCGAGGACCGGCGCGGGCTGCGCGAGTCGATCGTCGGGCGGATGGACCGCCACGGCGGGCGCGCCGTCGTGCACAGCGCGCCGGGCGCGGGCACCGAGGTCGAGCTGGTGATCGAGCGATGACCAGCGTCGTGATCGTCGACGACCACCACCTGTTCCGAGCGGGCGTGCGCGCGGAGCTCGAC
>Ga0126314_10000687_pt1 | contig 16167 bp, 15 predicted proteins | sample Plot105B_FD_92535 | JGI IMG/M metagenome (GOLD analysis project Ga0126314, IMG submission 92535) | Serpentine soil microbial communities from UC McLaughlin Reserve, CA, USA - Plot105B | ecosystem: Environmental > Terrestrial > Soil > Grasslands | place: USA: UC McLaughlin Reserve, Lake County...
AACGACCGGCGACCAGACGCGCAGCCCGGCCGATCACCCACGTTCAGCGCCTCCAACCACCGATCACATCATCCGACGAGCCCGATCGGTGGATCCGGGCTAAGACTCCGAGCTACCAAAGGCGATCCCCGTCTCGAGGTGTACGACCAGACGGCCCAAAGTGTTAGCGGCCGCCGCCGGCGACTCGGTGCCCGCAGAACGATGCTCGTACACAATCCGAGAAGCCGAGCACGGACGCTGTACGCGCACGTCTTCATCGCACGCGGAGCGGACGATCGCGAGGCCGGATACAGGCTGAAGATCGATGCGCTGAAGCCGCGCCGCTGACTCCTGCCACTTGGACGGCCACAAGACGCTGGCCCGAGCGGGCGCCGACTGCCGCCTTGCGCAAGACGCGACTGTCGGCACGTGTGCGGGGCTTCGGCTCGAGCGGCTGACGCTGTGGCCGTTGACGCAAAGCGCACGGCGGCCCTACTCTTGGTCGATGCCGACGGTGACTCGCAGTGCGGCCTCGCCGACAGCGACGACGCCTCGCGCGCTCGTGCGCGTCGAGCGCGAGGGCGAGTTCGCGCGCGTCACGATGGACATTCCGGAGCGCCGCAACGCCCTGTCGCTCGATCACATGCGCGACCTGCTCGCCGCCGTGCGCCAGGTCGGGGCGAGCGACGCTCGCGGCCTACTGCTCGCCGCCGAAGGGCCTGTCTTCTGCGCGGGTCACGACTTCCGCGACGTGGTCAAGGCTGATCTGCCCGCGATACGCGAGTTGCTCGCGCTTTGCACGGAACTCATGACGACGCTGCAGTCGATTCCGCAGCCCGTCCTCGCCCGGGTCCATGGCCTGGCGACGGCCGCCGGCTGCCAGCTCGTCGCGACGGCGGATCTCGCTGTCGCCTCCGAGGAGGCGGGATTCGCGATCCCCGGCGGCAAGGGCGGCTGGTTCTGCCATACCCCACTCGTCGCGGTCGCCCGCGCCCTGCCGCGTAAGCGCGCGCTCCAGATGGCCTTCACCGGCGACGTGATCGACGCGCGGACAGCGGCGGCCTGGGGCCTGGTCAACGCGGTCGTCCCCGCCGCCGAACTCGACGCGGCCTGCCTCGACCTGCTGCGCCGGGCCACGCGGGGCAGCCGGAGCTCCAAGGCGCTGGGCAAGCAAGGGTTCTACGCCCAGGTCGACCTCGACCAGCACAAGGCCTACGCCTATGCGATCGAGCTCATGGCCGCCTCCAGCCAGACGCCCGACGCGCGCGAGGGCATGACGGCGTTCCTCGAGAAGCGCCCAGCGCGCTTCGACTGACCCCGGCCTCCGGTCAGCGAGAGCCGCCCAGCTTTCGCGCCGCGGAGTCGTAAGGCTTGTTGGCGCCCGCGAGCAGCTCATCCGCGGAAGGCAGCCATGCCAGCGGTCGGGTCCGCGGTCATCGGGAGGGCAACTCCTCGACACGACTGACGAGATCGCGCCGCAGCCACCTCGATGTACGCTTCGATTGCGAGCAAGCGATGTTGCGAAGCGCTCGCATGTTCGTCCGGGCGCACGTCATCTGGAGCCACCGGAGGTGGACCAGCGTCTTGCGCGCGATCCGATGGCCCGCACATTCGGCCGCTGACATCGAGGGGCACGCTGGGTAACAGCGGCGTGCCCTAGCACCCTGCCTGTGCGCCGCTTAGGGTACGCGCATGACCGGATCTCGTGCAGGAGCAGCGGTCGCCCTCGCGATCGCGCTCATTACCGCATCGCTGGCAGCGCAGCCTGCGGTCGCCGCCCCCTCGACGGCCGGCGCCCTAGGGATCGGCGACTACCTGTTCCCGACCCTCGGCAATCCCGGGTACGACGCGCGCCATTACACGCTAGAGGTGCGCTATCCGACCGCGGCACCGGCGCAGTCGATCAGCGGCGTCGTGCGAATTGACGCCGTCGCCACCGAGAAGCTCGGCAGCTTCAACCTGGATTTCGCGGGCGACAGCTTCGGGGCGATAACAGTGAACGGCCGGAGGGTGACGGCGAACCAGGTTGGTGAGGACATCGTCATCAAGCTGACGGCGCCGATCAAGGCCGGAGCGTCGTTCGCGGTCGTGGTCCCGTTCACCGGACACATCTTCACGCCGGTGCCTAACGACGTGTTCCCGTTCGGCTGGTTCGCGACCAACGACGGTTCGGTGACGGCGTTCCAACCCAACGTCGCGCATCTGAGCTTCCCGGTGAACGACCATCCGGCGGACACGGCGACCTACACCTTCCATCTCGACGTGCCGACCGGGGTCAACGCCGTCGCCAGCGGAGTCGCCACGGGCTCGAGCAGGCAGGTGGGCGCACCCTCTACAGCTACGAGGAACGCAGCCCGATGGCTTCCGAGCTCGTCCAGATGACGGTCGGCGACATCGCCGTCATCGACCGCGGGACCGCCGCCGGCGTGGCGCTGCGAGACGTCGCGTCGAACGCGAACAAGCGGGTCATCGAGCCGGCGCTCTCGCGCACGCCGACGCACATGCGCTGGATGGTCGACAAGGTCGGGCCATATCCGTTCGAGAACTATGGCGTCCTCGCGGCCGACCAGGTGTTCTTCTACGCGCTCGAGACGCAGACGCTCTCGCTGCATGCCGAGCTGTTCTTCGACCCTCGCTTCGCCCCCGGTGTGACGGGACAGCGGTGGTTCTACGAGCCGATCATGGTGCACGAGCTGGCGCACCAGTGGTTCGGTGACAGCGTGGCACCGGAGCGCTGGAGCGACGTCTGGCTCAACGAGGGCCACGCTACCTGGTACGAGCGCGAATGGGAGCAGGAGATGGGGCAGATCGACGAGAACGGGTTCGCCTCGTTCGAGGCGTTCATGCGCGACCAGTACGCCAAGGCGAACCAGTACAGGGCCGAGTTCGGTCCGGTGGCGCTTCCGACGCACAACGACCTGTTCGGGCTCTTCAGCGACAACGTGTACGGCGGCGGCGCACTCATCCTGTACGCCCTCCAGCAGAAGGTCGGCGACCCGGCGTTCCGCGCGATCGAGCGCGTGTGGGCGCAGCGCAAGCGCGGCCAGTCCGTCGGTACGGAGGACTTCATCGCCCTCGCGAGCGATGTCTCCGGCCAGGACCTGACCGACTTCTTGCGCGCCTGGGTCTACGGCGACACGGTGCCGGCAATGCCCGGACACCCGGACTGGACATCGGATCCGGTGACCGCCGCCGCGGAGCGCGCGCTATCGGACCTGTCCGCCGACCCCGTGCGCCAGCTCGAGGTGCCGCAGCGGCAGGGCGGCAAGACCTTGCCGCGTTATTGACCTGCGACGGGTCCCGCGGCCGCGCGGCGGGGCCCGTCCCGCTTCTCCTTCCGCCCGTCTCCGGTAGTCGGATGCGAAGTGTCCCGAGTGTCGCTCTGCGCGACGAGCCGCGGCCGCGACTCTCAATGCCTGATGCTGGTTGGGACGTGTGTCCGCATCGCCCCTGACGCAAGCCGCCGCTGGTCGGCCGGTCGACGGGGCGTGGCCTCTACGCGCTCCTTTTTGGCGGCGAGAGGCGCGTCGCCGGTCGTCGAGCTCGTCTGAGTCACGGTCAGCCGGACGCAGTGCCGCGTCCGAACAGCGCAGCAGCCGCGCCGGCCCCGGGCAGCCGCTTTGATGCCGTCGAGCAAGCCCCCGGCTGCGCTCGCAGCGCGCATGGCCGACTGGCCGCCGCTCACCTACTTGCGTTTCACGGTCAGGGTGACGGAGATGCTGTGCGAGATTCCGCCGCCCGACCCCGTCACGGTGATCGTGCTCGTCCCGGGCGGCGTGGTGCGCGTCGTGGTTACCGTGAGTCGCGTGTTCGCCGACGAGCCGAGCGTCACCGAAGCCGGATCGAACGCGGCGGACGAGGATGCCGGCAGGCCGGCCATCGTGAACGACAGCCTGCCGCTGAACGCGTTGAGCGACGTGGCCGTGATCGTGTAAGACGCCGCCCCGCCGCGCCTGACCGTCGCGCTCGCCGGGCTCGTGCTGAGGGAGAAGTCGGGAGCGGCCGTGCCCGAGAGGCGCGCCGCGACGTCGGCGCGGATCGCTGGGAGGGTGGCATAGAAGGCTCCGCCGGGGCACTCCGTCGCGTTCACGTCACGATGCCCTGCGATGTTCCGGAAGGTGGCCTGGGTGCCGCTCACAGGGTTGGTGTAGAGCGCTGACCCCTGCGGGTCGATGCCGTGCGCCGAGGCCTCCCAGGACAGCAGCCGCTCGAGCGCGTCGCGTGCGGCTGGCGTCGTGTCCTGATTGGTGAGCGTCCCGAGCAGCGCGATGCCCACGGTGCCGGAGTTGAAGCCCTGCGCGTGGGCCGCGGTGACGCCGTTGCCGTTCGCGTCGGCGCCGGTCGGGCCCGACGGGTACGTCGCCGGATCCCACGAGTTCTGCGAGTGACGGCCCTCGTAGACGCGGCCGGACTCGTCGATGAGGAAGTTGTAGCCGATGTCCCCCCAGCCCTGGGTGACCGCGTGGTAGTAGTAGATCGACCTGATCGTCGCCGCGGGATCGGGATCGTTGTTCTGCGTGTCGGTGTGGTGGACGATGAGCTTCTGTACCGGATAGAACGCGGGCGGCCAGCTCTCCGTGCCGGTCGCGTCGAAGCGCAGCGACGCGTCGGCGTTCCAGCCGACGCGGGAGACGACCGAAGGCTGCGAGACCGCCGTCGCCGCGCTCGCCTTCGCCGGCGCCGTGCGGTGCGCGGGCGCGCCCCGGTCGGTCAGGCCGAGCACGGTCACGCGCGAGAGCCGGCGGTCGCTCCGGACCCGCACCACCGTGACGCCGCGCGCGATCATGAGGTTGCCGTATGTCACGCCATCGTGTCGCAACGCGCCGAGCTCGTCGATCGTCACCCGGCGGAAGCGGCCGAAGGTCCGGGCGTCGCGCGAGAGCGCGACCTGGACCCGGGCCCGCCGCGAGCCACGCCAGTAGACGGCGACATGCGTCGTCCGGCGCGGGAGCGCGAACGTCCGCTCTGCGGCGACGGCACCGGCACGGTGCTCGACCGCGGTCGCGCGGCCCGGCCGCGCGTTCCCCGTCGCGGGGAGCGCGAGGATCGCGGCCAGCGCCGCGGAAACGGCCAGGATTCGACACGACGGCGACGTGCGGTGGAGCGTGATCACGGTCTGCCTCCCTCGATGTGGCATCGCCATCATCGCCTGACCCGGCCGCGTGCGCCACCCCGACGCAACGCGACGGGGCACGCGCTACCCGGGGACGGGCCGATCACTCCGCCGATTGGGCATCCGCGGCCGGTTTGTGGCGAGGACGCGCGTTGTTGCGCAACGGCGATCAAGAGGTCAACGCGCGGACGCGGTCAGCCCAGAGGCTGAACACGGGTTTCGTCGGCCTCGGCGACGACGAGCACGCCGGCGCCCTTGGCCATCGGCTCGATGATCGATCCTGTCACGCCCAGCACTGCGGCCTCGTTGGTCGGACTGTGGCCGACGGCGAGCGCCCGCGCTTCGTCCGGGAGCCGCTCGAGCACGCGACGCAGGGCGGCGCCCAGAGCGGCGGAGTCCTCCCGTACCAGCTGAGGATCGGCGTCACGCAGCGCGGCCAGGTCCCCGCTGCCGGCCTGCTCGTAGGCTGCGCGCCAGCGATCCTCGACGCGGGAACGCAGCCCTGCTTCGACGATGGCGCCACCGCGCACCGGCTCGCGCAGCACGCAAGCAAAGCAAGCGAGCGTCTGTGTTGCGCGTTGCGCACCGCTTGAGACCAGCAGTGCATAGCCGCCGGAGAGCTCTCGGCCGATCTCAAGCGCGGCGCGTACGCCCTCTTCGGTCAGCGTGTCGCCATCGCTATCGGTGTGGCGGCGCAACTCGACGTAGCGCGCCATAGGAGTCAGCAGGTCAGGTGCAGCGCCGCCGCTGTGTCGTGCTCATCGAGCTCGCGGTAGCGCTGCACAGCGGCGGCGGTAGGCATGCATTCGACACTGATCCCGCGCCGCTCGAGCTCCGCGATGGCAGCTGGATTGGGCTGAAGTCGGCCGTATGCGCCGATGCCCAGTACCAGCCGTGCCGGAAGCTCGTCGAGCACCGCATCCAGGTCTTCCATCGTCAGCGAGTGGCCCTCGCGCCGCCACCAGTTGGGCACCACCCGGTCGGGCAGCACGATCAGATCGCGGCTGTGTTCTTGGCCATCGACCGTGACTCGACCGAAGCGATAGTCCTCCAAGCGAGCCATACGACCCCGTTTCCCACTCCGGGGACCCGTCAATCACAAGCCACCTTGCCGCCGCGCTTCGCCCGGCGGCGCCGAGAGGAACTCGCTGCCGTCGCTCGCTACTGCAATGCGCGAAGGCGGCACGGTCCGCGGGTTGCCTAGTCGGTCTGTCGCGACAGAAAGGCCTCACTGGTCTGACCGACCTCGAGCAGGTGCCCGTCCGGATCGCGGAGATAGCAGCGGATCTCGGCGCCGCGGTCCTGTGGCGGCGTGAGGAACTGCGCTCCGCGCGCGCTCCAGTCCGCATAGACCTTCTGGATGTCCGCGACGCGGATGTTGAGAAAGCTGCTCACGCGGTCTGGGTCAGGCGGCGTCTCGAGCGTGACCGTTGGCTTGTCGTCAGTGGGCCCGCCACCGACATTGATGATGATCCAACTGTTCGCCAGGGCTACGAACGACGGCTCGCCCTCCCGTACGGTCTCGCCCCCCAGCACCTCCGTGTAGAAGCGGCGCGAACGGTCGACATCATCTGAGACGATGAAGTGCGTCAGCACAATCCCCTCTTTTGGTGCGGGGAACTCGGCCATTGGAGCCTCCTCTGGGCGACCTTGGTCTTCGGATCGTCGCAGCACGTGACGGCTCGTGCAGTCCTTTCGGCACCGGCCTCAGCGCGAGGCGGATCGCGTCTTGAGCCACTGTCGCCTTGCGCGATTTCCGACAGCAGGCGCGGAATCGGGGGCTATCGGATCTCCCCTCAACGCGACAGCGGGGCGCGGGCCGGTCGTGCCATCCGCGCCACTGTCGAGATTCGTCCGACTCAGCAGCGAGCGGCCGTCACGTCGAGGCGCTGACACTGCTCGCCCAGCAACTGCGTGGTGCGCGCGGCGCGGCGGTACGGACGAGCGGCTCGAGCCGCGCGCCTAGCTGGGCGATCTCGCGTCGAGCATCTCGATGCGTCGCGCAAGATCGGCGGAGCGGACGACGGCCGTCCTTACTGGACGTAAGGGCGGATCGACGTAGCGCGCTAACCGGGGCATGGCCGGTCGCTTCACGACCCTCGTCTCGCCCTTCGAGCTCGATCCCGATCTGCTGGAGGACCTCGATCCCGAGCAACGGGCGGAGGCCCGTCTGCGTGCGATCGCGCCGATGGCGATCCTGCGCGCCGGCGAACCTGACCCGTGGAGGTGTATCGATGGCCGGATCGCGCATCTCGGGCTCCTGGTCCTCGACGGATTGCTGGCGCGCAACATGACGCTCCTGGATCGAACGACGACGGAGCTGCTCGGGGCAGGGGACCTCATCAGGCCCTGGAACGACGCCACCGAGCACGCTTCGGTGCCGCTGACCGTCCATTGGACCGTGCATCTTCCGACCCGCGTGGCACTGCTCGATCACCGCTTCGCCGAGCGCATCGCTCGCTGGCCCGCGATCAACGAAGCGCTCGTGCGGCGCAGCGTGCAGCGCACGCACTGGCTCGGGCGTCACCTGGCGATCCTCGAGAACCCCCGCGTCGACGCTCGCCTGCTGCTGCTGTTCTGGCAGCTCGCCGACCGCTGGGGCACGGTCGGCCCGGACGGCGTGACCGTCCCCTTCCGGCTCACCCACAAGACTCTCGGGCGCCTGGTCCGTGCTCAGCGACCGTCCGTCACCGCGAGCGTGCACGAGCTCTCCGAGCGCGGCGTGCTCAGCCGACGAGAGGACGACGGCGGATGGATCCTGCGCGGGGAGCCCCTCCGGGAGCTCCGCCTGCTGCTCGAGGGGGCTGAGAGCCCCTTGGCGCGCTGCCGCTAGGTTCCCGGCGCAACCGGGTCATCTGAGCTACCTGATCGATTGCCGCCGACGGGGCGAGGTGGTTGGCTGCGACGCGCTGGAAGGCCGAGAGAACCGTCGACGCTACAGCGGCGGAGGTGGCAGGTGACGCGCGCGATGTTGAAGGCCCTGAGGCTTGTCCCGGTGGCTGCCGGGCTGATGGTCGCGGGGGCGATCCTGCTCAACGTCAGCGCCGTCTCGAAGCCGCATAAGCAGCATGCAAGCAAGCGCACGACGTTCGAGCAGCGACTGTTCAAGAAGGGGCGGAAGGTCTTCCGCTTCAACACCTTCGGTGACCAGGCGTTCTGGGGCGACGCCCTGCAGCTGCACAAGGCCATCGCGGGATCGCGAAACGGCGGCGTCGGGCCCGGGCTGAGCCCGAAGAACGCCCTGGCGGCCGGCCTCAAGGTCGACGCCAAAGCGCTGCCCCGCGCCGTGGTCAAGGCGATCAAGAAGGGCAAGGTCAACCTCAACAGCCCCGCGACGACGCTCGCGTTGCTGAAGCTCAATGCGGTCGTGGGCGTCAAGGGGTTCTTCAGCCGCAAGGGCACCCTGCGCTCGGTCGGCCTCACGTGCGCGGTCTGTCACTCCACGGTGGACGACTCGTTCGCGCCTGGCATCGGCAAGCGACTCGATGGCTGGGCGAACCGCGACCTCAACGTGGGGGCGATCGTCTCGCTGGCGCCCAACCTCAAGCCCATCACCGACCTGCTGGGCGCCGACGAGGCGACGGTCAAGAAGGTGCTGGCCAGCTGGGGCCCGGGTAAGTTCGACGCCAAGCTGTTCCTCGACGGCAAGGCCTTCATGCCCGACGGCAGGTCCGCCGCGACGCTGATCCCATCGGCCTACGGGCTGACCGGGGTGAACCTCGCCACCTACACCGGCTTCGGGCAGATGACGTACTGGAACGCGTTCGTCGCCAACCTCGAGCTGCACGGCCAGGGCAACTTCTTCGACGAGCGGCTCAACGACGCCAACAAGTTCCCGGTCGCCGCCAGGGCAGGGTTCGGCAACGTCCGCCACTCGCCCGATCTCGTCACGCCCCATCTCGGGGCGCTCCAGTACTACCAGCAGGGCCTCAAGCCGCCCAAGCCGCCGAAGGGCAGCTTCAACAAGGCGGGCGCCAAGCGTGGCAAGGCGATCTTCGACGGCAAGGGCAAGTGCGCCGGCTGCCACGTCCCGCCGACCTTCAGCGAGCCCGGCAACAACCTGCACAGCCCCGCCGACATCTGCACGGACTCGTTCGAGGCGGACCGCTCGCCGACCGGCATGTACCGCACGACGCCACTGCGCGGCCTGTGGGCCCGCGCCAAGGGCGGCTTCTGGCACGACGGGCGGTTCCCCACGCTCGGCGCGGTGGTCGACCACTACAACAGCTGCTTCGGCCTGAACCTCACGACGCGAGAGCGCAGCGACCTCGTCCAGTACCTGAAGAGCATCCACTAGGGCGGACCTGATGCGCGCGCCACGGCTGTCGACGCTCGCCCCGATCTCGGCGGCACTGCTCGCGGCAGCGTTCGGGTCGGTGTTCTTCTACGCGCCGGTCGACGCCGATCAGGGCTTCGTCCAGAAGATCTTCTACGTCCACGTGCCGATGGCGATCGTCGCGCTGTCCGGCTTCGTCGCCGGCGGCGTGATGGGGATCATGTATCTGCGCACGCGCGACCGGCGCTGGGATCTGCGTGGCTACGTCGCGATCCACCTCTCGATCATCTTCGGCGTCGGCGTCCTGCTCACCGGATCGATCTGGGCGCGCGCATCGTGGGGTCACTGGTGGGTCTGGGACGAGCCCACCCTGGTGTCGTTCCTGATCGTCTTCCTGCTGTTCTGCACCTACCAGCCGCTGCGGTTCGCGATCGAGGACCCTGAGCGGCAGGCCCGCTACGCCGCCGTGTTCGCGGTCCTCGGCGGGGCGTTCGTGCCGCTGAACTTCCTCGCCGTCCGGCTGGCGCAGGCCTACACGCACCCGCGCGTACTGGGCGCCACCGGGGGCAGCATGCCGGGCGGGATGCGCCTCACGTTCCTGCTGTGCCTGGGCGCGGTGGCGCTGCTGTTCGTGACGCTGTGTGCGCTCGAGCTGACCACCAAGCGCGCTGCGGGCCGCCTGCGGCGGCTCGACCGGTCTCGCGCCGTGGACGTGCCGGCGGGCCCGCGCCCCGCCTCCGTTCCCCACCGCCGGCCTGCGGCGCGGGCGCTTCGTTGACCATGCCCGCGCTGCCGCTCGACGAGGCTGGTCGCTACGTCGCCGCCGCGTACGTCGTCTTCGTCGTGCTCATCGTGGTCTACGTCGCCATGATGGCCACCAAGCTCACGCGTATCGAGCGCCGACTGGCGGCGCTCGAGGATGACCCGGCCGAGCCGCGACGATGACCTTCCACGGGCGCCTGCTCGTCCTTGGGTTATCACACAGAACCGCGCGCGTCGAGCTGCGCGAGAAGGCGTCGCTGGCCGAGGGAGCCGCAAGGGCGCCGCTGCGCGGCGATCCGGCGATCGCCGAATCGGCTGTCCTGCCCACCTGCAACCGAACGGAGCTGGTGGCGGTCGTCAGCGATCCTGGCCGCGGCGTGGCCGCGCTGAGCCAGGCACTCGTCGACCATAGTGGCATCACCGCTCGCGAGCTGGCTCGCGCGAGCTACGTCCACGCCGACGAGCCCGCCGCCCGGCACCTCTTCCGGGTCGCCGCGAGCCTCGACTCGATGGTCGTCGGCGAGAGCGAGATCCAAGGCCAGGTACAGGCGGCCCGAGAGCTCGCCCGCCAGGAGGGAACACTGGGGGCGCTGCTCGACCAGGTGTTCGCGCAGGCATTGCACGCGGGCAGGCGCGCACGCGCAAAGACGCGGCTGGGGGTGGGCGCGGTCTCCGTCTCGTCGGTCGCGGTCGATCTCGCTCGTGCGGCGCTGGGGGATCTCCACGATCGCCGCGCGCTGCTCGTAGGAGCGGGTCGCGCCGCCGAGGCGACGGCGCGCGCTCTACTGGGCCACGGGCTGCGCGAGGTCGTCGTCGCCAACCGCTCCCCGGATACGGCCGGGCGGCTCGCGGCCCGCTTCGGCGGGCGCGCCGTCAGCCTCGATCGGCTCGGGGACGAGCTGCGTGTCGCCGACGTGGTGATCTCCTCCACGGACGCCCGCGGCACCATCATCGACAGGCGCGCGATGGAGCCACGCATGCGAGAGCCGCTCGTGCTCATCGACATCGCGGTCCCCCGCGACGTCGACCCCCGCGTGGGTGAGCTCGCCGGGGTCTGCCTGCACAACATCGACGACCTGCAGCGCGTGGTGGCCGCGAACCTCAACGGCCGCCGCCACGAGGCCGCACGGGCGGAGGCGATCGTCGACCGGGAGGTGGAGCGCTTCGGCGAGCGGCATCGCCGACCAGCGACGGCATGGCGGCTCGGCCTGCCGGCGACCGCGCCCGCCGGATCGTGAAGCCTCCCCCGGGCGTGTCACCGCAGCTACCCCGTCGCTCGAAGCGCCCCTCGTCCTGTGGAACAGTCGACGAGCGCATGGACCCGAATCGCAAGCGCAGGGTGCGGCTGTACGTGTCGCTGGCAACCGCCGTGCTGCTCGCCGGCGCACTCGTCTACACGAGCTTCAGCACGGCCACCGACGCCACAAGCCCGAGCCAGCTCGCCGCATCCGGCGTCACCGGTCGCTCCTACCAGCTGACCGGCAAGGTCGTCGCCGGCTATCGTCACGACGGTGGCGTGCTCGCCTTCCGCGTGCGCGACCGCGACGGCGCGGCGTCGGTCCCCGTCCGCTACGCGGGCGCCGTTCCAGACCCGTTCCGCGCCGGGCGCGAGGTGATCGTGACCGTACGCAAGCGGGGGGCCGTCTTCGTCGGCGAGAAGGACTCGCTGATCACGAAGTGCCCGTCGAAGTTCAGCGCGCAGTCGTGACGTGCTGAACCTCGGCCGAGCCGCTCTGACCCTGGCGCTGAGTGTCGCCGCGTACGGGATCGCCGCATCGCTGTACGGCGCCCGCAGCGGGCGCCGGGAATGGGTCGAATCGGGGCGCCGGGCGGTGTACGCGCTGGCGGCGGTCCTGACGGTCGCCGTCGCGGTGCTCGAGGCGGCGTTCCTGCGCTCGGACTTCTCGTTCCGGCTCGTCGGCGGCCACTCCAGCACGACCACGCCCACCTTCTACAGAGCGGCCGCGATGTGGTCCTCGCAGGAGGGATCGCTCCTACTGTGGGTCTGGCTGCTGTCGCTGTGGTCGAGCCTGGTGCTGTTCCTCACCCGTCGGAGGCTGCGCGAGGTCGCGCCCTACGCCACCGCTGTGCTCCTCGGCTTCGCCGCGTTCTTCGCCGGCCTCGCGGTGTTCCTGGCCAACCCCTTCCAGCTCGCTGATCCCGTGCCGGCCGAGGGCGCCGGGCTGCAGCCGCTGCTGCGTCACCCGAGCATGATGATCCACCCCCCGATGCTCTACAGCGGCTACACGCTGTTCACCGTGCCGTTCGCCTTCGCCGTGGGGGCGTTGATCGCGCGGCGGCTGGACGCCGAATGGATCCGAGCGACCCGCCGCTTCGCGCTGGCCGCCTGGCTGGTGCTCGGAGTCGGGATCCTGATCGGCGCGCGCTGGTCGTGGTCGGAGCTGGGATGGGGCGGCTACTGGGCGTGGGACCCGGTCGAGAACGCGTCGCTGATGCCGTGGCTGACCGGCACGGCGTTCCTGCACTCGATCATGATGCAGGAGAAGCGAGGCATGATGAAGGCCTGGAACGCTTCGCTCGTCCTGGCGACCGGCGTGCTGGCGATCATGGGCACGTTCCTGGTCCGCTCGGGCATCCTCGAGTCGATCCACGCCTTCGGCGCGTCGACGCTGGGCCTGCCGTTCCTCGTCCTGATCACGCTGCTGATCTTCGGCTCGGGCTTCCTCGTCTGGAGCCGCCGCACGGGGCTAGGGCCGGAGGGGCACCTGGAGTCGCTGCTCTCGCGCGAGGCGATGTTCGTCCTGAACAACCTCGTGCTCGTCGGCCTGTGCTTCGTGATCTTCTGGGGGACGTTCTTCCCGCTGATCTCGGAAGCCGTGACGGGCCAGAAGGCGTCGGTGGGGCCGCCGTGGTTCAATCGCTACACAGTCCCGCTGGCGCTCGTCCTCGTGCTGCTCTCCGGCCTGGGACCGGCGATCGCATGGCGGCGCGCCACTGCGAGGAACTTGCGACACAGCCTACGCGGCCCGCTGGCCGCGGGCGGCGTCGCCGCCGCCGGCCTGGCGCTCGCCGGCGTCGCGACGCGGCCGCTGGCGCTGGCCATGTTCGCCGCGGCGGCGTTCACCGCAGGAGTCGTCGTACAGGAGCTCTGGCGCGGCGTGCGTGCGAGGCGCGCCGTATCCCGCGAGTCGCCGCCCGCCGCGCTGGTGGCCCTCGTGCGCCGCAACCGGCGCCGCTACGGCGGCTATCTCGTACACCTCGGCATGGCGGTCATCTTCGTGGGCGTGGCGGCGTCCTCCAGCTTCCAGCGCGTGCACGACGTCCGCCTGAGCCCCGGCCAGCATGCGCGCGTCGGCGGTTACGACGTCCGCTACGTGCGGGCCACCAGCGCCCTGTCCAACGAGAAGGTGACGCTCGGGGCGATCCTCGACGTCAGCAAGGAGGGTCGCCACGTGGCGACCCTGGACCCGACCCGCGGCTACTTCCGAGCTGTCGACGCCCGGCTCGGCCCGGTCGGCACGTACTTCGAGGGGGAGGCTACGAGCGAAGTTGGGCTGCGCGCCGGCGCGCGCCGCGACATCTGGACCGCGGTACAGCCCGACATCGGCGCCATGCAACCGCTGATCGACAGGCTCGACCGCCGCTTCCCGCTCGCCACCGGCCGGAGTCAGGGCCTGCTGCTCGCCGCGCTCGCCGCTCGGTACGAGGCCCAGCCACCGCCCGCCGTGTTCCGGCTCATCGTCTCGCCGCTGGTCGAGTGGATCTGGCTCGGCGGCGCGATCGCGGGACTCGGCGGGCTGATCGCGCTGTGGCCCGCGCCGACGTTCGCGCGCCGACGCGCGCCCGCCGCGGCGAAGGTGCGGCGCCTCCGTCGCCAGCTTTCAAGGGCGTAGCCGTGGAACTGCTCCTCGCGACCATCATGATCGGAGCCGCGGCGGCGATCATCTCCGCCCCTCTCCGGCGCAGCCACCGTCCCCGTGTCGTCGCGCGTTCCGCGCGCACGGCGATCGAGGCGGCCAGGGACGCCAAGTACCGTGAGATCCTCGACGCCGAGCTGGACTTCCGCACCGGCAAGCTCTCGGAATCGGACTACCGCGAGATCGACCGCGCGCTACGAGGCGAGGCGATCGAGCTGCTTCGCCGTCTGGACGCCGAAGACGCGTGAGCCTCCCGTGCCGGACGTGAGAACGCGGCTGCCGGCGACACCAAGCCCACAGATGAGGTATGGCCCGAAGCCTCGGGCCGAACAAGTCCGCCAGCGCCTGCTGGTGGCGCTCGACGAACCGGGCGATCGTCGCGTGATCGGGCCGCTGCTGCGCCGCGATCACCCTGAAACGCGACATCCTCCGAGCACGCCCGCTCGATCACCCGCGAGGACCGCGTTCCGCGCGCGTAGGCGTCAAGCAACAGCGCCACCACCATCGCCGGGTCATACGCCGGCCGCGCCCGCCCATCGACCCGGTAGGCCGCGTAGAAGCCGTCGACGCTCATCTCGCCGACGGCGTCGATCACAAGCCACGCCAGATGGTTCTCCGGCAGCCACTCGCGGACAGGGCGGCATCAGAAACGACTGCTCGCGATCACACGTGACAAAACGCTGAGCCATGCCCCGGATCGTCTTAGCTTAAACGACCCGGACAACACCCGACTTATGCGACAGCCTCAGGCGAAACCGACAGTCGCTCCCCTAAGGACGGAAACGGTGACGCGCGTAGCGTGGGAGGCCCGCGGGCACGGCGCTTCATTCATTTTGTCGGCCAAGCCGCCGTTCACGACGTCGTCGCGGCGCGGTCCCGTGTTGACCGGCCGCGCGGACCTTGCAACAAGGCCCGGCGAGGGGTTGATTGGTTTCGCTTAACCGGTGAACTCCGCCAGGTCGGCGCAGAAGTCGCGCCCCGAAAAGTCGCTGTGACCGGTGGAGGGGCGGACGATCCGGAAGGAGTCAGGGACTTCGACGTCGTCGCTGGGGTCACCGGGAGTGCCGTTGTAGTCGATGTCGATGGCGAACCGAGTCTGGCCGGGGTCGCGGAGCACGAGGTTGCCGTTGGCGTCGTAGAAGCGGGAGCCGCCGGAGGCGAAGGAGGTGATCGTGATAGTGCCGTCGCCGTTGTCGACGATCGAGTGGTCCCTGCTGCTGGAGGCGAAGACGTTGGTGAAGGTGCCGCCGGTCTCCAGGTTGGTGGTCACGATGGTGCCGTGGACGCTCTCCCGGTAGTACGGGAACGGCGACGAGCCGCGCTGGTTGAAGACGAAGTTCCCGGAGACGTCCCCGCTGTCCTGGGCCTGGATGCCGTCGCAGTCGTAGACGTCGCCGGCGAAGACGTCGTGGAAGCGACCCTTGTCGATCGGTCGGGCGTTCGCGGGCGTGCCGGCGACAACGGTGCCCACGACGGCCAGCCCGGCGATCAGAAACGCGCAACGTCCCTTCACGACGCCCTCCTTTGTCAGCGAGATAACCGATCCTAAGCGTCCCGTGCCGGCCACGACAAGGGGACGAAGGTAAAGGTCGGTCGGTGAGCAGCGGGAGCGCTCGGCATGACCGTCCACGTCTCGTGCTCCAGAAAGTGACGCCAAGGTTCTGGTTTGACGTCCAAAGCGATAGCCGCACAAGCGCGGGCACGGGTAACGCACGGGCGATGGCCGCCAGCGATGCGCGAGGGCGGGATGGCGGTGAAGCGGTGATCGCCGCGCTGCACCCGTTTGCGCCGCTCGGAACGTCCGGCGGCTTCGACCGCGGCGACTGGATCAACCAGACGGCCCAGACGGTCGAGGTCGACGTTCCCGAGGCTCCGAAGCTCGGCAATGCGCTTGCGGGACGCCCGAAGTGGGTCGCTGGCCGTCCGCATCGGAAGACTCGGAGCGGTGCCTGAGAGACGTAACGGAAGCTGGCCTTCAGCTCGCCCGGCGGTAGCGGATGTGGGTGGCCAGCGGCGAATGCAGCACCTCGACGGGCTCCAAGCCCAAAGATCCGACGCCGTCGAAGATCCGCTCGCCGGACCCGAGCAGGACCGGGGCGATGTCGAGCGTGAGCTCGTCGACGACCCCGGCGACGAGCGCCTGCCGAACGGTGGAGGCG
>Ga0126314_10000688_pt1 | contig 16137 bp, 18 predicted proteins | sample Plot105B_FD_92535 | JGI IMG/M metagenome (GOLD analysis project Ga0126314, IMG submission 92535) | Serpentine soil microbial communities from UC McLaughlin Reserve, CA, USA - Plot105B | ecosystem: Environmental > Terrestrial > Soil > Grasslands | place: USA: UC McLaughlin Reserve, Lake County...
CTTTAAGGCCACGCTTACTTCGGCGAAGCAATTGTACCTTCCGGTACCTCAACCAGAAACAGTTATAAATCCTTTACTGCTTGAACCGGCAGTAGCTTATTATAAATAGATATGAAAACGATTAAAAATTTTAAAGTATTGTTGCTGGCGTGTAGCGCAGTGATACTGACTATTGCGGGCTGTACAAAGGAGGAACAGTCGCAGAGTGAAGCATCGAACAATCCGGTGGCTAATAAACTTGATCCGGAGCGGGCAAGCGGCAATACGGTGCTGACCGTGACTGGAAGCGGCCTGGGAGATATGACCAGTATTGTTTTTGAAAATGGTAATGTTCCGGCTTCTTTTAATCCGGTTCTGAATACAGATAATGCCATCATCTTCAGGGTACCTGATACAGCCAACGGGGGCACTCAAAACATCGTCCTGACGAACAGGATCGGCGCCCAGGTGAAAGTGCCGTTTAATGTGGTGGCACTGCCGCTGGTCAATACGGTATCTAATTATAATTTTACAGAAGGTACAGAAATTACGCTTGTTGGCAACAACCTGGCAGATGTGACCACCGTGACGCTTGACGGTACGAGTGCTGCGGCTAGCATTGTATCTCAAACGAAGAAGCAGCTGGTAATTAAAATGCCGGCGACTACGGTAAACAGCGCAAAACTGATCGTGACCAATTCTACCGGTCCGGTAACCACAAGCCAGGAGTTTGTGAATACGGACAATGCATTCAAGATCTTTACAGAAGGGTATGACAATAATTACCAGAATGCTTCCTGGGGCAGTGATGCCTTCGTTTCTTCGACTGTGGCTAAGTCTGGTACAAAATCGGTTGGTAAGAGTTATGCAAAGGGCAACTGGCATCAGTTGGGTTTTGGCTGGGATAACTTCAGCAATACGGCAAACTATAAATATCTGACTTTTTGGATCAAAGGTGCTTCACTGGATTATTCACTCTATATTTCGACGAGTGCAAGCGTAGGGGGTTTTGCCAGCTTTAATGAAAATGCTAAAATTGCTGTGCCTGCGAATGTCTGGACTTACTATAAGCTGCCTTTGTCTACTTTGAATCTATGGGCTACATCAACTGCCTTTAACCAGATTGGCTGGAGAATTCAGGGTCCTGAGACTCAGGACGAGACCTTCTATCTGGATGATGTGATGTTCGTAAAATAATCTGCTTACATTTATAGAACGGGGCTGTCTGAGGTATTGATTTGTTTATTCCCGGACTGCCCCGTTTTCTAAATTGATTTCTATGAAAAAAATAATCTTTTTGATCTTTTGTATGTTATGGTGCCAGATTGTTGATGCGCAGCCTGTTTCGGCCGTGGAAAAACATGGATCACTCCGTGTGGAAAATGGCAGCCTGGTAAATAAGGACCGTCAGCCGCCTGCCTTAAGAGGGATCAGTATGTCATGGAGTATTTGGGGTGGTAAAAAGTATTACAACCCGGAAGTGGTGAGCTGGCTTAAGAAGGATTTTGAGGTTACTTTGCTCAGGGTCTCTATGGCTATAGAACATGATGGCGGATATCTTAAGGATTCTGTGGGGCAGGAAAAGCTGATTATTGCGACCATTGACGCCGCAATTGAACAGGGGATCTATGTGCTGATCGACTGGCATGATCACCACGCTGATGCACATGTGCTGCAGTCGCGTAATTTTTTTGGCCGTATGGCGAGAAAGTATGCGGGGATACCTAACGTTATCTATGAGATCTGGAATGAACCGGAGAAGATTGGATGGCCGGTCATAAAGCATTATGCTGAGGATATTATTGCGGAGATAAGAAAGTATGATAAGTCTAATGTGATTGTGGTTGGGTCTTCGAGCTGGGATCAGGATGTTGATGTGGCAGCCAAAGATCCGATTCGGGGATTTGAGAATATTGCCTATTCTTTCCATTTTTATGCTTCCGATCCCAATCATCAGGAAAAGCTAATGAACAAGGCGGAAGTGGCCATGAAGGCGGGGCTGGCATTGTTCGTTACGGAATGGGGGGTAGGCGAATCGAATGGTAACGGTGTCTTTGATCTTGGAAAGACAAACAAATGGATGGACTGGATGGAGCAGCACCAGCTGAGCTGGGCCAATTGGAATCTTACCGATAAAAAGGAGACTACCGCACTATTGGAACCGGGAGCCAGCGCAGTGGGGAACTGGGCGCCTACAGATCTTAGCCCGGCGGGAGCTTACATTCGCACGCAGCTTAAGAAATTAAATTGAAATCAATAATTGGCTTATAGGTTTCCGCATTAGCATCATTGGAACTGGCCTTTTGGCCGTTCCAATGGGCGGAGCGGTCAAATTAATGACGTTGCCGCTCCATTTCCATTTGAAATTCGTTCTTCATGTTTTTAGCTTTCTCCATCCATTCAGGAGCTTTTTCTTTTACGGAGTCTGCTATAGATTTCCCGTTTTCATCTTTTTTTGTGATGTATTTAATTGCGCCGTATACTGCGGCACCGATTAAAGCTGTTTTTAAAAGTCCCATAGTTTTTGTTTTTATACATAAACCACTGAGTCGGGATTTTGTTTGATTGCGCCTGATCATTGCCTGTCATCATTGTGATGAATGGGCAATTGCCTGGTAATACGAAGAGATAAAATCTAATTATTGATGACCTGACTGTTGATGACTTCGGCAACTTCTTCTGCTGATATATCACTATGTGACGCATCAAGGATACATTCGCCAGCCTTGATTAAAAGGATTTGAGGCGATTCGTGATGCACCTGGAAGGTCTCGGCAATTTCTGAAGAAATGTTGCGATAGCTGATCAGATCCAGAAAATAAAATGAAGTTCCGGCTGGTATACTTTCCCAATCCAGTTCAAAACGCCTTTTTGCCATTGCGCTAACGGAACAGCGCGTACTGTGTTTAAAAATTAAACTGTAACCTGGTTGTTCTTGAATTTCGCTGATCTGAGACGGATCAGTAATATTTGTCCACTGCATCTGATTCCTTTCTAAAGTTTATCCGAATTATGCTCTTCTTCTCTTGCCTTCGGGATATGAACTGTACGCTGGGCAAAGACGGCTGGAGCATGCTTCTAAAATAGTTATGGCAAAAAACACGCCAAGTAATAGGATAGCTACTTTCTTCATCTGTCTGGATTTTGGTCTATATTGTTACTAAGCTACAGATTTAGAAGAAAGTATCAAAGTAAATTTATAGGTTCGAGGAAAGTTCGGCCATTTTTAATGCGGTGATGGCGGCTTCATCTCCTTTGTTGCCATGTTTGCCGCCGGCACGATCGATTGCCTGTTGCTGGTCGTTGGTAGTCAGCACGCCAAAAATAACAGGTTTGCTATATTTTACGCTTACCTGGGTAATGCCGTGTGCCACTGCATCACAAATGAAATCGAAATGCTTGGTGTCGCCCTGGATAACACAGCCGAGACAGATCACTGCATCGAGACCCTGATGTTTCTTCAGCAGAATGTCCGCGGCAGATGTCAGTTCGAAGCTGCCTGGCACGGCCACAGAAAGGATGTTGTCTGCAGCAACACCATGCTTAAGCAGGGTCTGTAATGCACCATTATACAGGCTTCCGGTGACTTCTGAATTCCATTCTGCAACTGCAATCGCTATTTTATAAGGACTGCCATCGGGAACCGTGGTATGAGAAAAATCGGATAGGTTTTTTAATTGTGTTGCCATGAGGGCAAAGTTAAAATAAAAATCCCGGTTCTCAGGTCATTTCAGCTTGCCTACTGTCATTCCAATTCCAGAATCTCTTAGGTTTGAGCTGAAGGTATTTGGGTCAATGCTTTCAGAGATGCCATCCTGGTCTTCCGCTACCCGGGCCCTGCCTTGTATAACAAAATTTCCTCCTCCATTAGAATCGTCTATATTGATGATGCCCATTTTGTAATTTTTTATGGCAGCCCCATCTTTGACACCGGAAATGATGATCGCAAATATTGCAGAATTGGTGCCTATGGTTGATCTGACCTTACCATATATGGTAAAATCATTGCCTGAACCTGCGATTGCCGTTACAATACTTGTATCGCGATTGCGGACCAGGTGCTGGCCTAATAGATTTATGCTGAAATCTGACTTCTGACTATTGAACTGAACTTTACCATCAAGATATCTGGTGCCTATTTTATTGTCGTTAGGGACCGACGTGTTCTTAAGTACCATAGGAGCAATCGCATATGTGCCTTCTATATTGGGGGGCGTAAAGTTAGAGTTGACTTCCATTCCGAGCTTTTTGAGTGAATCCAGATACTGGACAGGGATGATGTCTTTGATCTTATTGTTAAGAATCTCTTGTTTGCTGATCTCTTCTGCCAGTTCCTTTTTCTTGGAGCATGATACAACGAATATCGCCAGGATGCATAAAGCGGTGATTAGATTTTTCATGATTTCGGTTTTATGGGTTTACCCTACAAAGGTGCCCGTAGTGGCCGTATTCATCAATACCCCATTGAGTGATTTTTGCATAAAGCAAGAAAGGCCGGTACATCGTACCGGCCTTTCTTGCTTTATATTTTGAGGTTATTTTACCTGTGCTTCGGCCCTTGCTATATAAGCATCTGCCATCTGTGCTTCCTGACTCTCCGGGTATTGTGATTTGATTTTCGTATAAGCCTCTACTGCATTTTTGAAATCCTTTTCGTTTTCGTAGATCAGACCGAGTTTTTTAAGGAATAATGGTGACGTGAATTTATTACTCGCTTTATCTGCCGCTTTTTTGTAATAGGTTGCTGCTTGTTTGTAGTCTTTCAGTTCGCTGTATGCATCACCCAAAAGACCCAGAGCCAATGGATCTGCAACCGGGCTTCCGGTTTCAGCATAATTTCCCAATGATTCTATCGCTTTTCTGTATTCGCCCTTACGCAGGTAAATGCCACCCAGATAAAGATTGGCAAGGTTGGCAGATTTGGTATTTGCATAATCGTCTGCGATCTTTTGAAGACCAGGGTAGTCTATTCCACCATTGATGGCTTTATTGGCCAGGGAATCTGTGCTAAGAAATTGCTCAGCTTTATACATTTTGGCTGCAGCTTCTTCCGCTCTGCCTTTTAAGTATACGCTTTGATACCAAATGTAAATCCCGATTAATAGTACAATGGCGCCAGCTATGAACAATAGGCTTTTTGAATTCTCTTGTAAAAAAGCACCTTTCTTTACCGGCTGATTTATTTCTTTTTCTGTTATAGACATCTTATTTAAAAAAATTAAGGATTGCAAAAATACGTTTTTACATTAAAGTATCAACCTCTTTTTTTAGTATTTAAATAAAGTTTAACGATCTGAGCGTTAAACAGAAGCGTGCGGCCTGCGGACGGAATAAATAAATTGCACTTATGGCTTCTGAATTCACAAAGGTAAACGGTAACTTTGGCTTCAGATAATATGTGGTTAAAGAACATTACGCTTCTGAATTTTAAGAATTATGCAGATGCAAATGTCAGCTTTTCTAAGACGGTAAATGCATTTATAGGCAATAATGGTGCTGGTAAAACCAACTTACTGGACGCTATACATTATTTATGTCTTTGCAAGGGGTATTTTAATCCCATAGATAGCCAGCAGATCAAGACGGATGAAGATCTGTTTTTAATCCAGGGCGATTTTGACCGTAAGGAAAAGAATGAGAAAATTACCTGTGGTGTAAAGCGGAATCAAAAAAAACAGTTTAAGCGGAATAAAAAAGAATATGATAAGCTGGCCGGCCATATCGGTTTATTCCCGCTTGTAATGATTTCCCCTTATGACACCAATATTGTGATGGAAGGGAGTGAGGAACGGAGACGTTTTATGGACAATGTGATCTCACAGACGGATACACAATACCTGGATGAGCTGATCTTATATAACAGGCATTTGCTGAACAGAAACGCGCTGTTGAAACAGATCGCTGTAACGCGCAGCTATGACCCTGCTTTGCTTGAAATCTACAATGATCAGCTTGTAGCTTCAGGAGACAGGCTTTTTGCCAAACGCCGGCAGTTTATGCATGATTTCATTCCTTTATTTGATAAATATTACAATTACCTTACTGATGGCAATGAACTGGTAGGGCTGCATTACCAGAGCCAGCTCAGTGATGCAGCTTTTGAACATTTGCTGTTGCAGTCAATCGAAAAAGATAAGGTGCTGGAAAGAACGACTGCAGGCATCCATAAAGACGATCTCATCTTTACCATAACTGGCATGCCATTGAAGAAGTTTGGTTCACAGGGACAGCAAAAATCTTTTTTAATTGCATTGAAGCTGGCACAATATGCTTATCTTCAGAAACATAAAGGATTTAAGCCGTTGTTGCTGCTCGATGATATTTTTGATAAGCTGGACGACGCAAGAATGCATAAGCTCATGGAAATGGTATCTCATCAGGATTTTGGACAGATTTTCATTACGGATACGGGAAGAGAAAGGGTACTGGCATTGTTTAGTAAGATCAATGTGCCGTTAACATTATTTGAGGTAAATAACGGATCAGTAAACCATGCGTAAACCAAATGACATCACCCTGAAGGAGGGTATAGGAAAGCTGCTGAATGTATACCGGCTCAAGGGGAAGTTTGATGAAACATCGGTAATTGCATACTGGCCTGAGCTGATGGGGAAATCTGTTGCCAACAGAACGACCCAGATCTATATTTCCCAGAAGAAACTTTTTTTGCGGGTTGAATCTTCCGTAGTGAAAAATGAACTCCTGATGGTTAGGGCCGGCATCATCCAAAAGATAAATGAACGTGCCGGCACTGAAGTCATTACGGATATCGTGTTTCTTTAATGGTTAAAAAACTTTACTGATCAGCCAGATGATCAGGGCAAGCACCAGGACAACTACGATTACGCCGGTCCATACACCGGCTTTGAAAATGCCCTCTACCAGTTCACAACTTGCTAGCGTTGTGGTAAGGAAGGCAATAATTGCGAGTGGAAAATATCTTCTGATCATCATAAATTTTTTGTTTTCAATAGTTAACAAAAAATCAGGACAATGGTTTTAGGATTTACTTGCCGTTCACTTTAAGCAATTCAATCTCAAATACAAGTGTACTGTAAGGAGGAATGTCTGGTCCGGCAGCACGTTCGCCATAGGCAAGATCGTAAGGAATGAAGAACTTATATTTCGCTCCTGTCTGCATCAGCTGGACGCCTTCTGTCCATCCGCGTATTACTCCGTCCAGTGGAAAAGTTGTAGGCTCGTTTCTTTTGTAAGAACTGTCAAATTCCTGACCGTTTAATAATGTACCCTTATAATGTACGGTTACGGTGTCGGTCGATTTAGGGGCTAGACCAGTTCCCTTGGTTAGCACTATGTACTGTATTCCGCTTGGCGTAACCTGAACACCCGGCTGCTTCCTGTTGTTTTCAAGGAAGGCTTTTCCTTCAGCAATTACCGGAGCGAATTTTTTTTGTGCTGCGCCTCTGAATGCGTTGTTAATGGTGGATTGCGATTGATCTGCACTGATCAGCAATGGTTTTCCACCAAAGGCATCCTGAATGCCTTTCAGGAAAAGGGGATAGTTGAGGCTGGTTAGACCATTGCTTTTTAGACTGCCTGCCATTGACGTTCCGAATGCGTAGCTGGCAGAATCAAGGTTGTTTTTGAAAGCAACTGTTGCGGATGTTTTAGAAACGGAGGTGGTTTTTTTCTTTGCAGGCGCTGCTTTTTTAGTAGCCTGAGCATGGGCAGCGAGTGCGCACAAAGGCAACAAAGCTGTAATTATAATCTTCTTCATTTGTGAAATTTGTTTTGAAAGGTACAAACTAAATGAAAAAAAAGCACCTTTTTGGGGTGCTTACTTTTATTAGTTGAAAATTTTCACGCTGAACGCCATAGGTAAAGAAGTTCAGCATTGCACTGGTTCCCTGAATTAAAAGCGCTCGGCTGCAGTAAAAAAGAAATCCCCCTCGATAGCGGCGTTTTCATTTGAATCTGAACCATGAACAGCATTGGCATCGATAGATTTTGCATATTTCTGACGGATCGTACCTTCAGCTGCTTCTGCAGGATTAGTTGCACCGATAAGTTTTCTGAAATCTTCAATCGCATTGTCTTTTTCAAGGATAGCGGCAACAATAGGTCCTGAAGACATAAAGTTTACAAGATCAGTATAAAAAGGACGCTCTTTGTGTATTTCATAGAACTTACCCGCTGTCTCGGTAGTTAACCTGGTATATTTTAATGCAATGATTTTGAAACCGGCGCTGGTGATATCATTGATGATCGCGCCGATATGCCCGTTTGCAACAGCGTCAGGCTTAATCATGGTAAATGTTCTGTTTGTGCTCATTTTTTATTACAAATTTTTTGCAAAAATACGTTTTATGCTGTTAATATTAAAGTCTGAAATCTATATAAAATAGCATAATAAGATCAGACAAAATATAATAGGCCTAATTTATCATTAAATCATTAGCTTTGCCCCCGAAAATTATGTTATCCATTTCAGAAATAAAGTCATTGCTGGCTACGCCACAAAAGATAGTGATCACCACTCATCATAAGCCTGATGGCGACGCGATGGGTTCTTCATTAGGATTGTACGCCTATCTTATTCAGATGGGGCATCATGTAAGGGTGATTACTCCTACAGATTATCCTTCTTTTTTGCATTGGATGCCTAACAATTCGGATGTAATCATTTATACAGAACAAAAGGAACAGTCTGCTGCACTGGTTGCGGATGCAGCGCTTATCTTTTGCCTGGATTTTAACAGTCTGGGCCGGATCAATGAACTTGGGGAACTTGTGCGTGTTTCAGAAGCGTATAAGATCATGATAGATCACCATCTTGAGCCTGAAGATTTTGACGACTATCGTCACTGGAATATAAATGCCTGCGCAGCGGCACAGCTGGTTTACGATTTTATTGTAAATGAGCTGAATGATGTTAAGCTGATGAACAAGGACATTGCGACTTGCTTGTATACAGGCATTATGACAGATTCGGGATCGTTTCGTTTCGCTTCTGCTACTGCCGAGGTGTATAGGATTGCAGCGGAACTGATTGATCTTGGTGCCGAGCACTGGAGAATTCATCAGCTGGTATACGATAATGCAACAGAAAACCGTTTGCGCTTCTTAGGACATTGCATCAGCAGTAAACTAGAGGTATTACGGGAGTATAATACGGCAATAATTTCTGTCAGCAAGGAAGAATTGGCTGAATATGATATTGTAACTGGTGATACTGAAGGTATTGTAAATTATGCGTTGTCTGTTAACGGTATCAGACTTGCAGCATTTATTATTGAAAGAACTGATAAAGTTAAATTATCTTTGCGCTCCACAGGAGATTTCCCTGCCAATGAGATCTGCAAGAAATATTTCAACGGTGGCGGACACAGAAATGCTGCTGGTGGGGTTTCGGAAAAGGGCCTTGAGGAAACAGTACATGAATTTAAAAATATATTAACCGAATATAAAACACAATTATTACAATAAAAAAATGAAGAAAGGCATAGTAATTCTTTTCGCGGCTACACTTGGGTTAGCTGCTTGTAACAACTACAAAAAAGGTGAAGGTGGTTTGATGTACCAGATCCACAAAGATGGAGGAAAAGATAAGATCAAGACCGGTGACATCGTTAAATTGAATTTTGTTCAAAAAAATGAAAGAGATTCAGTTATGTTCAGTACATATGATATTGAGCAGGCACAAGTATTTCCTGTAGGTAAAAAAGAGTATGGCGGTGATATGAACGACGTACTTTTCCTTTTCGGTGAAGGTGACAGTGCTACTTTTAAGCTTAACCTGGACACAATGGCTAAGCGTACAGGACAGCCTAAACCGCCAACAGCGCTTAAAGATACCTATCTTGTTTTTACTGTTAAAGTAGAGAAGGTATTGACTAAAAATGCGAATGAGGCAGATACAACTTTCCAGAGAAGAGCTCAGGATTTCTTCCAGAAAGATTACCTGGCTACCGTCGCTAAGTTGAAAGATGGTGAAGCAGGAAAGATTAAGACTTATGTTTCAGATAATAACTTGAAACCTCAGGCTACAGCATCTGGCTTGCAGTATGTGATCAGTGCGCCGGGTAATGCTGAAAGACCTGTTCAGGGTGATACCATTATGCTGAACTATACCGGTAAATTGCTGACTAAAAAAGCAAATGGTAAAGAATCTATATTCGATACTTCTGTAGAGAAGATCGCCAGAGACGCCGGTATCATTAATCCGATGGCGAAATATGGCCCGCGTGCGTTTGTTATGGGAAGTGCAATACCAGGTTTTGAAGAAGGTTACCAGCTTGTTGGTAAGGGCGGGAAGGTTTTGTGTATCATTCCTTCTAAATTAGGTTACGGTGAAGGTGGTGAGCCTAGAGCAAAGATTTCACCTTATTCTCCGCTTGCATTTGAAATTGAAGTTGTAGACATTAAAAAACCAGGTGCGCCGGTAACAGCCGCAGTGCCTGCCGCTCCGGTAAAAAAATAAGATTGCTCCGGGTGTAATACCAAAGCAATTAATGAATGAACCCTGTATGGCCTTTGTGCCATACAGGGTTTTTTCATTATCTTTGATTATGCTAACTGACACCCATACACATCTGTATTATGAAACAGATGCTGAAAAACTGTCCTTGCTGATGCAGCGTTGTTTTGACAATAAAATAGACAGACTTTTTCTTCCGAATGTTGATCTGGCCTCTATTGCTCAGATAGATAGCCTGGTCAGTAAATATCCTGAACATTGTTTTGCTATGGCCGGCCTACATCCCTGTGAGGTAAAGGAAGGCTATGAGCTGGTTCTGGATGAAATATGTGAAAGCATTGCAGACCGGCAGATCTACGCGATTGGTGAGATCGGTATAGATCTGTATTGGGACAAAACTACATTGGAGATCCAAAAAAATGCATTCAAAGAACAGATCAATTGGGCGAAGGACCTTGACCTGCCGATTGTGATCCATTGCCGCGAAGCCTTTGATGAGATATTTGAAGTGCTCGAGGCAGAAAAAGATGAGCAGCTGCGCGGAATCTTTCATTGCTTTACCGGGAATCTTGATCAGGCATTGCAGGCCATAGAACTTGGTTTCTACCTGGGAATAGGAGGGGTAGTTACTTATAAAAAATCAGGATTGGACGAAGTATTGAAGCATATTCCGCTTTCTAAGATTGTGCTCGAAACAGATGCGCCTTATTTGGCTCCCGTTCCTCATCGGGGGAAGCCCAATGAAAGCAGTTACCTTGTGCATATTGCAGAAAAGCTTTCAGAGATATATGGGCTGAGCCTCGAAGAAATCGCTTCAGTAACTACCGCCAACGCTATGAATATCTTTAAAATATAGTAATGACGAATATACTTATTATCTATACGGGCGGGACGATCGGGATGGTTAATGATCCCAAGACGGGTTCTTTAGTGCCATTTGATTTTAAGCAGATCAGGCAGAACGTACCTGAACTCGATCGTCTTGATTATAATCTTGATGTTCACTCTTTTGATCCTATCCTGGATTCGTCCAATATGACACCCGAGATATGGGCTAGTATCGCTATGCTCATCCAGAAAAGATATCAGGAATTTGATGGCTTTGTAATCCTGCATGGCTCAGATACGATGGCATTCACCGCGTCGGCCCTCAGCTTTATGCTGGAAAACCTGGACAAGCCTGTAGTACTTACAGGTTCTCAGCTTCCGATAGGTGAAATAAGGACAGATGCCAAAGAAAATTTGATTACTGCACTTGAGATTGCAGCAACGCGGCAGGATGGAAGAGCCATGGTCCCGGAGGTGTGTATTTACTTCGATTATCAGTTATTCAGAGGAAACAGAGCGATAAAATACAATTCTGAAAAATTCGAAGCCTTCCGCTCACCCAATTATCCGATACTGGCTGAAGCCGGAGTGACTTTGTCTTTTTTCAACAATTACATCCTCCCACAACCAGGTAAGGCACTCAAGGTTCATCTGCATTACAATCCAAATATTGGCGTGCTTAAGCTGTATCCCGGCATATCTGCCCTTGCTGTAAAGGCAATTACACGTTCTTCTGTTGACGCAATTGTGATGGAGACGTTTGGGTCGGGCAATACCAGTACTGCGGCATGGTTTACCGACTGTTTGCGGGAAGCCATAGACCATGGAAAGATGATTATCGACATTACGCAGTGCCAGCGCGGCTCTGTGGAACTGGGCATGTATGAAACCAGTAAAAAATTGCAGCAAATGGGTGTAGTAAGTGGGTACGACATGACTTTTGAAGCGGCGACGACTAAGCTGATGTACCTGATGGGACAAGGCTTGGATCAGAAACAAGTAGCGGCAATGATGGAACAATCACTGCGGGGGGAATTGACGATATGATCATAGAACAGATTTACACAGGCTGCCTGGCGGAAGCGGCGTACTATATTGAAAGCAAGGGAGAAGCCGCCATTATAGACCCGTTAAGGGAAGTAGCTCCATACCTAAGAAAAGCGGACAGGGCAAATGCCCGGATCAAATATATTTTTGAAACTCATTTTCATGCAGATTTTGTGTCCGGTCATATTGATCTCGCAGAGAAGTCCGGTGCAGACATCGTCTATGGCCCAACGGCAAAGACCTCCTTCAAGTCGCACGTAGCCACCGATGGTGAACAGTTTCAGATCGGTGAACTGAGCATTACTGCGCTCCATACTCCGGGCCATACACCCGAATCTACGACTTACCTGCTTAAGGATAAAGACGGCAAACCCTACTGTATATTTACGGGAGACACTTTATTTATAGGTGACGTAGGCCGCCCGGATCTGGCTCAGAAAGGTGACTTGACCATTGAGGATATGGCTTCTGCATTATATGATTCCCTGCATAACAAAATAATGACACTTCCGGATGAAATTTTAGTATACCCGGCCCACGGAGCAGGATCGGCATGTGGCAAAAGTATGAGCAAGGAAACCTTTGATACGCTGGGTCATCAAAAAGCTGTCAATTATGCGTTGAAGGCCGCTACAAAGGAACAATTCATAGCCGAAGTAACTGAAGGTATTTTGCCTCCGCCACAATATTTTGCAAAGAATGCCGCTATGAATAAAAACGGCTATGAAAGTTTTGATGAGGTTTACGACAAAGGGCTTACGCCTTTAGAGCCGGAAGATTTTGAAAGAATGGCTAACCTCAGCGGGGCGCTGATATTGGATACAAGGCCTCCCGATGAATTTGCTAAGGGTTTTATTCCTTCTGCTGTAAATATTGGACTGAACGGGCAATTTGCTCCATGGGTTGGTGCATTGATCACAGACCTTAAGCAGCCGCTGCTGCTCGTAGTTGAGCAGGGAAAAGAGGAAGAAGCCATAACAAGACTGTCCAGAGTGGGCTACGACAATACGATCGGTTATCTGAAAGGAGGCATTTCCGGCTGGGTATCTTCAGGAAAAGACATTGATACCATACAATCTGTATCTGCCGCTGAATTTGAAGAAATTGCTGCCGATGGGAATATCGATGTACTGGACGTCAGGAAACCGGGGGAATATGAGGCTGAACACCTGGAAATTACACTGGCAAGACCGCTGGACTATATCAATGACTGGACAAACGAAATAGACACCACAAAGACTTATTATATACATTGCGCCGGAGGCTATCGGTCCATGATCGCAGCTTCTATACTAAAGGCAAGAGGCGTAGAAAATGTCGTCGATATTGCAGGCGGATATGGGGAATTGAAAAACACGGGACTTATCCGCACAGATTTTTCATGCCCTTCTAAAGCCATGAAAATCTGAGAAATTTAATTTATGTTTGCACACACATTTTTAACCTGAATGCCGGGAATAGATCAGATAAAACTACCGATTGCTGCAGATATTGATGCCTTTGAATCAAAGTTTAAAGACTCGATGCACAGCGACGCACCGTTACTCGACAGGATTACACATTATATAGTAAAGAGAAAGGGCAAGCAGATCAGACCGATGTTTGTTTTCTTCGCTGCGAAACTGTGCGGCGGGATCATTGAATCCACGCACAGAGGTGCCGCCCTGGTAGAGCTTCTGCATACGGCGACATTAGTGCATGATGATGTAGTTGACAATGCCTATGAGCGCAGGGGTTTCTTCTCTATAAATGCTTTATGGAAAAATAAGATTGCTGTTTTGGTGGGAGATTACCTGCTGGCCAAAGGCCTGTTGCTGTCTGTAAACAATGGTGAATTCAGATTGCTTCAAATCGTTTCGGAAGCAGTGAAACAGATGAGTGAAGGAGAATTGCTGCAAATTGAAAAAGTAAGGAGAATGGACATTAGTGAATCGCTTTACTTTGACGTAATCCGCCAGAAGACAGCTTCGCTGATTGCATCCTGCTGTGCCTGTGGCGCGGCCTCTGCCGGTGCGGATGAAGAAACAGTAGAGAAGATGCGTCTGTTTGGGGAAAAGGTTGGAATAGCTTTCCAGATTAAGGACGATACGTTTGATTTTGGTACCGATGACGTTGGGAAGCCGTTGGGAATCGACATTAAGGAAAAGAAGGTAACCCTACCGCTGATCTATGCCCTGAACCGCTGCGACAAGGCAGAAAAGAAGCGAATAATCAGTCTGGTAAAGAACCATCAGGATGATCCGGTAAAGATTCAGCAAATCATCGATTTTGTTAATGCAAATGAGGGTGTGCATTATGCCAATGAAAAAATGATGCAATACCAGCAGGAAGCATTCGATATTTTGCACAGCTTTGAGCCCGGAGATGCGAGAACAGGGTTGGAGCAACTGGTGCGCTACACAACAGAACGTAAAAAATAAAGCTATGAAATTTCTTGTATCCTTAACATTGCTCATGGTATTTATCGGTGGTAGAATCTCCGCGCAGGATGATTTCAGCCATGTATTTGGTCAGATAAATAAAGAGGTGCAGGAAAGTTCAAAAGCATATGTCAATTTAAAACAGGCCACAGAAAGTATAGGGCACAGGTTAACAGGCTCTGGCAATGGTGTGAAAGCAGAAGCCTACGCGTATGATCTTTTACGTTCTTATGGTTACGATGTAAAGTTTCAGCCTTTCGAAGTTGAAAGCTGGAGCCGTCTTACCAATGAAACAAAGGTAGGGGACAATACAGATGCACTGACCAAAATCACTTCAGTTACTTTGGCACATTCTCCTGTAAAAGCAAATGTCGTGGCCGAAATTGCTGATCTGGGCAATGGACTGGAAGGAGATTACCAAAAAGATGCAGGTAATGTAAAAGGAAAAATAGCATTGGTTTACCTGGGGGTTCTCCCCGGCTCTACGGAAGGCACGCAATCACTGCACAGGTCAGAGAAGGCTGCCATTGCCACAAAGTACGGGGCGATAGGCATCATCATCATAAACACAGTTAAAAGCGGGGTGCTGCTTACGGGCACAGCATCGGTTACCGGCAAACTGATCCCCATTCCTGCGGTTTGTATAGGACTTGAGAATGGAATGAGGATTAAGGAAAAGCTCAAAGTCCAAAGACAATTTGCCAGCCTGAACATGACAAATTTCTCAGGCCTGATCAGGGCCAGAAATGTTATCGCCAGCCTGAAGGGAACCATAACGCCGAATGAAAAAATTGTTATTGGCGGGCATCTGGACAGTTGGGACCTCGCAACTGGCGCCATCGATAATGGAATTGGCTCTTTTGCGGTAATCGATATGGCCAGAACATTTAAAGCACTTAATTTATCAGGCGGCCGCAGCATTGAATTCGTGTTGTTTATGGGAGAAGAGCAGGGATTGCTGGGTTCTAAGGCTTATGTTGAGGATGCAATACAAAATGGTACTTTGGATCAGGTTAAATTTATGCTCAATTACGACATGACGAACGATCCGAAAGGATTCTCCTCAAGCAGAAAAGAAATGAAGGTACTACTTGCAGAATGGGGAGCAGCCATCAGCAAAATAGACACGGGTTTTAAAAATACTTTTCTCTCCGGAGCATGGCTGCACAGCGATCATCAGCCATTTATGCTACATGGCATTCCTATTGGTGGCGGAGCAGGCGGGCAACTTCCCAATAACTCAGGCCCGTATTATCATTCTGATGGTGATGTTTTCAAACTGGTTGATGAGCAGGGTTTAAAAAATACAGTGCGCTATAGTGCAATGCTTACCTATGCCCTGGCCAACACCATTACCTTACCTGTAACCCGCCAATCTGAAGAGCAGCTTAAAAGTTTCCTGCAGGAGCATAACCTGGAGGTTCC